>ERZ1108170.1442-NODE-1442-length-14885-cov-2.987188_pt1 | contig 14885 bp, 9 predicted proteins | sample MGYA00403705_ERZ1108170 | MGnify/ENA primary metagenome ERZ1108170 (study PRJEB35170, sample SAMEA104062422) | human gut metagenome | biome: human gut; feature: human-associated habitat; material: faeces | place: Denmark | collected 2012-06-15 ...
CTTTCCAGCAGCGTGGTCAATAACGTGGCGACTAAGTTTTCGAGCCAGCCCCAGTACCACGAGGGCTGGAAGAACCGCTACCGCAATGAGCTCAAGGATTGCCTGGTCTTTATTGCCGAGGACGAGGCTGCCGCGACAACGCCTGTGGAGCCCGAGCCCACGCCGGCGCCCGGTCCGAGCATGGCGCCCGCTGCTCCCGCCGCACCGACGCCTGGTGCCGATGACGATGCGGGCGACGATAACGATATGGATGCGCCCTCGACCGATGCTGACGGCGGTGGCTCTGCTGGTGGCACTACCAACAACGGCTCTACCTCGAACGGCTCCGATTCTAACGGCTCTGCCGGCAATACGGACAGCGCCGCCTCTGGTTCGACCGACGCTGGCTCCTCTGACTCTTCCGCTGGCTCGAGCGATTCTTCCGCCGATACTGGTTCTAGCAATGGCTCTAACTCTGGTGCCGCTTCTGATTCCGGTGCTTCCAAGGACGATTCAAATACGGCAACGGATGCGCCCGTTACTTCGACGGACAAGAAGCCTTCTTTCTCCGTGCAGCTTGGCTACACGTTTGGTTCTTCGCTGATGGCTGGCGTAAGCAATTCGTCTCTTGACAAGAACAATTCTGATCAGGCTTCCACGGAAAAGACCGAAGCCTCAAAGGGCGACTCCAAGGACAAGGCTTCCGAGAAGACCGAATCCGATAAGGGTTCTAGCTCTGAGGAGAAGGACGACAAATTCGCTCAGAAGAAGGACGAGAGCAAGACCGAGGGCGAAAAGAAACAGTCCGAAGACGACGACAAGAGCGGTGCTGACAACCAAGTCCAGGAGCAAAATGACTCCAAAACGGTGACCACCACGACCACGACGACTACAACTACCAAGTCCTCGGGCGGCAACATGCCCAAGACGGGCGATCTGATTGTGATGGCGAGCCTTGCCAGCGCGAGCTTGGCCACACTGGGCGCTACGTCTATCGTAAGTGGTAAGCATAAGCTCGATCAGCAGAAGAAGGCTTCTGGGGAGGACGGCTCGGAGGAGTAGCCTCTCGGTTGCCAGATAACTAAAGAATCGGGACGGGGTCCGGTGCGAATGCGTCGGGCCCCGTTTTGTTGTGCAACGATTAGTTGTGCCCCCTCACACCTCTTGTGACTACCGTTGCCCGATATGTTCGCGCGGCGACATCGGTACATGCGATGCGGTCATTACAATTGGCATCGTGCTGCGATTTAGGGGGAACGTTTTGGTGTCTGAACAGGCAAATGTTGATTGTGCTGCTGGCTTTGGCGTGCGCTTGATCGGCTGTGCCGACGATGCGGTTTTGCCCATTGGTATACACGACTATGCGGAGGCACTTGGTTGCTGCGTGCTGGTTGACAAGACCATGTTTATTGCCGATGTGTTGGACTGCGACGCGTCCGTTGTGGTGTGCTGTCGACCCGAGGGTTTTGGCAAGAGCATGAACTTGTCGATGCTCAGGGCTTTTCTGGAGCGTCCAGCGGTCGGTCGCGCTGGTCAGCGTTTGTTTGCCGATGCTCAGATTTGGGATGCAGACGGCGGGCGCTATCGGGATGAGTACGCTTGCTATCCGGTGATATCGCTGGACTTTTCTAGCGCTGCGAGGCGTGGCCCCGCTGTTGCCGGCGCCGTGCGCGATGCCCTTTCGGGCGAGTGCGCTCGATTGTTGGCGCTCTTGGAGGCTCCGGATTTAGCTCGAGATAAGGTGCGTCACATCGAACGCGTCGCGCGTGGCGTGGCGAGCGCGGACGAGGTTGACTCGGTGCTCGGTGTGCTCATAGAGCTGCTGGAGATTGCCTGCGATGAGCAGGTTGTATTGCTCGTTGATGGGTACGATGCGGCGTGGTCTCGCCGTGCGAGCGCGAGGGACGCTTCCGACGCCGATCCGGCAGAACTACTTGACCGTGTGCTGTTTGACGCCATTGCTGCCGCTGGTCATTCGCTACGCTTTGCTTGTCTGATGGGGGAGCGTCCCGGACCTGCTGAAGCGGCGCTTTCTTTGCACGGCTGCTCGTATTGTCTGACGACGCCGCTTTCGACCTGGTGTGACCGTTGGTTCGGCTTTTCGGATGCCGAGGTCCAGGCTCTTTTGAATCATGCTGGGCGCGAGGAATACCTGGATGATGCGCGTGAATGGCTCGAGGGGTATCGGTTTGGCAGGGTCTATTGCTCGAGTCCAGCGCGTGTGATCGGTTTTCTGGGCCGAGGCTGCACGGCGCCTGTGCGTGCCGATCTGTATGGATATGCCGATTGCCTGAGTAGGGTAGTTGCCGGGTGGAATCTCGACCGCCTTTCGGTCTTGTTTGATTTGCTCGAGGCCCATGGGTGCGCTGAGGTCCCGCTTTGTTTGGGCACTGCAGAGCCAGATGTCTCGCCTGACGTTGGCATGTGGACAGCGCTGTATCTGTCCGGTTTTCTCACGACGGATATGACTGAGGAGCCAGAGCATTGCGATCGCTTCCGTGCTTTGCGATTGCCCAATAACGAGCTTCGCCAGGCCTTGCGTCTAGTGATTATTGAGTGGTTTGAGTGCGCTGCCGAAGACATTCGAGACGTCGATGCGTTTCGCGACGGGCTGTGCCGTGGGAACGAGGATACCGTGAGGCGGGCGCTAAGCCGCATCCTGGGGGATGCGGGAATCGGTGAGACCGACCCAGATAAGCCGCTGCCATATCATCTGCTCTTGCAGGGACTCTGCTTTGGCTTGCCGGGCTATGCCAATCCTGCCTCGAGGCGAAAGTGTGGCGCAGGTCGCTGGGACATCCAGGTTTTCCCTACGGGTGCTGTGTTCGACGTAGCAGATACGCTTGGCATGCTGGGCGAGCGCCCGCTGATAACGATTAACTTGATGTATGACCCCGATGTGGATGCGCTGGGCCTGGAATTGCTGGCCGTGCAGTCGCTACTCGACATAGAGCGCGACGGCATCGACGAAATCCGTGTACCGCGCCCCGGCGTGGGTCGCATGCGCTGGGGGTTCGGTTTTGATGGGCGGCATGTGGCTACGGTGTGCCAGAGGCTTTAAGCGCCGAGGTGTTTCCGGCTTCCGTTACTCCGCGTCCTTCATGGGTGGCATGGGCTTCCAGTTGGGATCCTTAACGATCTTGCGGGCGTCCTTCATGCCACGGCGCAGCGCCGGAATACCTGTCTTAAAGCACTTGTCAACGGCAGCCAGGCGAATGAACTCCTTGCAGAAGGTCGCGACATTGCCCAGACGGAACAGCACGGGGTGATAGTCGCCGTAAATCTGCATGTAACGGGCCAGATAACCGCGGTTGCGCATGATGTAGTAACGGTTGGTGTCGCTCGTGGAGTTGAGCTGTCGTTTGCCGGCTATGTCCCAGTTAGAGACGGCGCGGGCACGCTTGAGCACCACGTCGGCAACAACGGCGGCGGGGAAGTGTTGGCTGGCTACGTAGCCGTAGCAGGCATCGTCGCCGTAGATAAAGAATCGCGCATCGGGCAGGCCGATCTTGTCGACTACGCGGCGCGAGAACATGCCGCCCTCAAAGCACAGCTGGTTCATGGCGCGGTAGCCCTCGGGTCCCAGGTCCCACTTGGCAACAGGGTTGGGAATGCCGAGCGAAAGGATGAGTTGGTATTGCCAAAAGAAGGCGCCGCCGTCAAAGTCCAGGCGCGAACCCTGGATGACATCGTAGCGGTCGGTCCACTTGGCAAGACGCTCGATGCCTTCGGGGATGACGAGCACGTCGTCGTCCATCACCCAGAACCACTGGGCGCCCAGGTCGTAGGCGCACTTGGTGCCGGCGGAGAAGCCGCCCGCGCCGCCGCCGTTTTCGAGCTGCGGAGCGTAGATGACACGGTCGGTGTCGCCCTGCGCGTCGGGCTGCTCGGTGTCGATGCCCCACAGGTTGGCCAGGCGCTCGTTGAATGCGGCGCACATGGCCTCGGTCTCGCGTGAATTCTCGTTATCGACAATCACGATGCGCCAGGGCGTTGCCGTGAGCTCGGTCATGGAGTCGAACAAATTGGCCAGGAGTTCCTGGCGCTTGTACGTAACGACGACGATGGCGAGCTTATCGATGGGAGCGGGAAGGGTTGAAGGCATGGGGCAATATATCCTTTCACGCGCGACGGGCGAGTGCTGCGCGGAAGCTATCGAATACGTCCTTGGGACTGTCCTATTGTAAGGGCTCGGCGCACCTTGACGGCAAGGTTTGGATAAAACGCAGGAACCTGCCATGGGCGAGGTGACTGCTATACGTAACATTGATGTGCTGATTACTGCTTGAGAGCACGAGCGTTTCAGCGACCGCGACCAAGCGCAGCGCTTCGATGGATATGTTGCGTGCGGCTTTAGGCTGCATGGCGTCCTTTCGTAGGTTGGGCTCCATAGATTATATAAACGCCCGCTGGCGCGCTGACCCTTTGATACCATGAAACGACAGGTATTTCCTAAGGAGCACATTTGTCTACTAACGCCTCTGGCAGCCCTGTTCTGTCGCTGCTTATTCCCATTTACAATGTTCAGCGCTACCTGCGCGAGTGCCTCGATTCCGCCCTGGCGCAGACGCTCAAGGATATTGAGATCATCTGCATTAACGACGGGTCGACCGACAACTCGCCGGCGATTATCCGCGAGTATATGGAGCGCGATAGGCGCGTCAAGATGATCGACAAGGGCAACAGCGGCTACGGCGACTCGATGAACCACGGTCTGGAGATGGCGCGTGGCAAGTACGTTGGCATCTTGGAGTCCGATGACTTTATGGCGCCCGACGCACTCGAAAAGCTTGTCTCGGCTGCCGATAGCAATAATGCCGACTTTGCGAAGGCTAACTTTGATTTCTACTGGTCTAAGCCCGAGGAGCGCCGTTCGCTGCACGAGATGTTTAAAGCCAAGGACTGTGGCAAGCCAGTGCACCCGAGCGATACGACGCAGTTCTTTAAGCAAAAGCCGTCGATTTGGTCGGCAGTGTACCGTCGCGATTTTCTTGAGCGCAACGGCATTAAGTTCCTGCCGACTCCGGGGGCATCCTTTCAGGACACGTCATTCGCCTTTAAGGTGATCGCGTGCGCCGATAAGGCTGTTTACCTGCATGATGCTGTTTTGTCGTATCGACAGGACAACGAGAATTCCTCGGTCAATTCTTCGGCTAAGGTCTTTTGCGTCAATACCGAGTATGCCGAGATTGAGCGTTGGATTCGAGAGGATTATGCCCGCGACCACGCAAGCGTCGATGTCGCGCGCATGCTCAAGTTCCATCAGCTCATTAAGTACGATTCGTACATGTGGAACTACGTGCGCCTGGCGCCTAAGTTCTATAAGGAGTTCCTGATGCAGATGGCCAAGGAATTTCAGGCGGCCTTGGACGCCGGGGACTTTTCGCTTGACGACCTCAAGCCGTGGAAGCGCGCAAATCTCGCTGCCATCCTCAAAGATCCTGAGGGCTGGGTTGACGAGCACCCGAGTTTTGCGACGGATGGTGCCTTGGGGCGTGCTAAGTATTACGCCTCGGTTGGAGGCCCAGGCGTGGTTGCTGCCTTCCTCATCGAATCGCTGAGGGGGTAGGTCGGCATGGGAGAGGCCTCGTGTCCTAAAGCTACCATTGTCGTCCCCGTTTACAACTCTGCGCGCTCGATTCAGCGATGCCTCGATTCGCTGTTGGCCCAGTCCGAGCGCTCGATTCAGGTTGTCTGCGTCAACGACGGTTCGACTGATGATTCGTTGAACGCGTTGCGCCAGATCGCGCAGGCCGACGATCGTGTACTGGTGATTGACCAGGAAAACGCGGGCGTCTCGTGCGCTCGAAATGCCGGTATCGATGCTGCCGAGGGCGAGACCGTCTTTTTTGTGGACGCCGACGATTACATCGATGCCCAGACGGTCGAGCGCGTGCTGCATGCCATGGAGTCTGCGGATGGCGAGGCCGCCGTTTATGGCGGCGTCTGTGAACCTGCCGATGCTGCCCCCAAACGCGTCCAGCAACTCATGAGCCCCAAAGCTGGTATCTTTGGCGCCCGTGATCCCCAACTGCTGTTCCATTCGAATGCGCAGCCCTATGCCTGCCGTGCGGCTTTTTCGCGCGAGCTGCTCAATCGCGAAGGTATTCGCTTCGCCCCCGGTTTGGCTTTGGGCGAGGACGTCGTCTTCCAATTTGCGGCTTATGCGCTTGCCCGCAAGACCGTCGTCATGCCGGACAAGTTCTACCACTACGTGATGGAGAGTGAATCGGCGACGCACGAGTTCAACAGTGCCGAGGCTCGCGCCAAAAAGCTTGACGCCCACATGAGGATGCTCGAGGAGGTCTTGGAGGACTGGGCGGCCTACGGTCTTTTGGACCTGTGCCCCGGCGAGCTGATAACTTGGTTTTTGGACCTCATTGTGTTCGACCTGGCGCGCTTGGATGCTGATGACTTCCAACGCGTGGCGGCTCGCGTCAACATGGACCTCACGACGTTTTTGGGAACGGCGTGGGCGGATATGCCCGCCAAGGGCGCCGTTTGCCGTGTTGCCCACAAGCTCGTTGCGGCGACCTCGGGCGTTTCGATGGCAGACGCCACGCTGTTCTATCTTTCGACTCGCGGTCTCAAAGCCTGCCTGGAGCGCTTTCTCTAATTCCATGCGCTGCCGCCCGCCGCAACTCGGCTGTTAAAATAACCCTGTTACACGCTATTCAACAGGAGGTTCTCTTGCAGAACTCTGATACCCCTAAAGTTTCGCTGCTTGTCCCCATTTGCAATGTGGAGCGCTACTTGCGCGAGTGCCTCGATTCCGCCGTGGCGCAGACGCTCGAGGACATCGAGATTATTTGCATCAACGACGGCTCCACCGATAGCTCGCCAGATATCATCCGCGAGTACATGGAGCGCGACCCCCGTGTAAAGATGATCGACAAAGCTAACAGCGGCTACGGCGACTCGATGAACCGCGGCCTGGAGATGGCGCGCGGCGAGTACGTGGGCATCCTTGAGTCCGACGACTTTATGTTTGAGGATTCGCTCCAAAAGCTGGTCGCCAAGGCCGATGCTGAGCATGCCGATGTGGTTAAGGGCGACTTTTACCTGTATTGGTCCACGCCCACCGAGCGCCGTGAGCTGTTTGGGATCATCGACGAGCATATGACGGGCGCCGCGTATCGCCCCGTCGATCGCCCGGGTATCTTCTACCGCAAGCCTTCCATTTGGTCTGCCATCTATCGGCGCGAGTTCCTCATCGACAATCAGATTCGGTTCCTTCCCACGCCGGGTGCCTCGTATCAGGACGCCGGCTTTAACTTTAAGGTTTGGGCTTGCGCCGAGCGTGCCGCGTTTATTACGGACCCCATTTTGTGCTATCGCCAGGATAACGAGAAGAGCTCCGTTAATTCGCCCAACAAGGTGTTTTGCGTGTGCGACGAATATGCCGAGATGCAACGTTTTTTGGACGAGCGTTCCGAGCTCAAGGCTCAGCTCCAGGGCATTTTAATGCGCATGAAGGTCGATACGTACCGTTGGAATGATGAGCGTCTGGTCGATGAGCTGCGCGAGCAGTTTTGGAAGAAAGCCTCGTCCGAGCTCAAGGCCGATTGGGATGCCGGTCGCTTTGACCTGTCGCTGTTCGATCCGCGTGGCGAGACCGACTTGCGTCTGATGATCAATTCGCCCCGCGCCTATATCGATTCGCGCTTTGACTTTAAGAAGCCGGGCAAGCTCAATACGTTTAAGCATTACTTTAAGATTGGCGGCCTGCCGCTGGTCTGGCGCGTGCTGACGTATCAGCGCACCTACGGCGACAACCCGCACCCTGATGACATTCCAGCCGCACAGTAGGAGCGAGTGACTATGGCTACCCCCAAGATTTCCGTTGTCGTTCCCATCTATAAAGTGGAGGAGTGCCTGGCCTGGTGCCTGGACTCCCTGCTTGCGCAGGATATGCCCGATTGGGAGGGCGTGCTGGTCAACGATGGCTCGCCGGACGGTTCGCGCGATATTGCGGCTGCTTATTGCGAAAAGGACGCGCGCTTTACGCTGGTCGATAAGCCCAACGGGGGCCTGTCGAGTGCACGTAATGCAGGCATCGCTGCGTCTGCGGCGCCCATCGTTGCGTTTTTGGATTCCGATGACCGCTTCACGTCCGATGCATGCCACGTGATCGTCGATGCCTTTGAGCGCGAGGGCTGCGACGTTTTGACCTTTGGTGCGAATCCGTATCCGCTGGAGGCGGGGTATCCGTGGCTTAACTATGTTCTGAGCCCGCGCGATGTGTCGTTTGTGGGCTATAGCTCTGACCTGCTGTTTAAGGAAGCGTCTCGCCCCTTTGCATGGCGCACCGCCTGCAAGCGTGAGTTTTTGCTGGGCAACGGGATCGTGTTCGATGAAACCGTTAAGTATGGCGAGGACCAGGTCTTCGATTTTGCCGTGTACGGTCGTTCGCATAAGACCGCGCTTATCTCGAACAAGCTGTATGACTACCGCGTGGCGCGCAAGGGTTCGCTCATGGACACCATGCGCTACGACGACGAGACACGTCTGCTGGAGCACGTGAAGATTTACTCCGCGGTGCTGGCTGACTGGCAGCGCGACGGTCTCGATGCTCAGCATGCCGATGACCTGGCATATTTCCTGTGCGATCTTGTGCTGTACGATGCGCTCAGGCTTCTGGGTACGGGCTGCGGCAAGGTGTTTGCTGCCGTTGCCACAGCGCTTGCCGGTTCTGCCGTGGGCAACGATGCCGCGCTCGCGCAATGTGCCCCGTCTGTTGCCGCTATGGTGCGTGCGGCGCTTGCCAGCAAGGCCCCCAATGCCCGTGCGTGCAAAAAGCTCATGTTCGATTACGACGTCTTGAGGTTTGGGCGCCTGGGTGCCTGCAAACGCATGGCAGCGAACGCCCTGGGAAAGCGAGAAGTGTAGATGAGTATCAAGCGTTTGGCACTTTGCCGCAGTCAGGGCCGTCTGTTTGTGCTGCTTCGTTTTGCCGGTCAGGATGTCGCCGCGCTTATTGAGCGGGATGGTTCTCAAGCGTTTGCCCATGCGACGACGAGCGGTTCTTGTGTGCCGTCGCTGGTGTTCCCGGTCGATCATGGCCGTGTGCTGGCGCTTTGCCCTTCCGTTTCCGATTACGAGCGCGAGCTCGCCGTCTTGGTGCTTCCGTTTTTGGATGGCTCGTTGATGGATGTCGTTTTTGCATCCGGTGGCCAAAGGTTGGGCTCCATTCGCCTCGATAGCCGCGTGGCCAAGCTGGAATCCAAGATTAACTACAAAGCAAAGCCTGCGCTGTGCGCGCTTATCCGCGATGCGCAGCGTGGCGAATGCTGCGGCCGCTACGAGATCGATGCTGTCCGTTATCTTCCGGCCGATTCGGGCGCCGTGTGGCGCTATGAGGTCACATGGGCGGGAGACCCCCAGTGCGCGCCCCAGCTTGAGATACTTGATACGCATATGAATGCCATCGATGTCACGGTTCATATGTTTGAGTCGCAGGTCGACGTGCCTCAGCAGAACGGATGCTGCGTCAATAAAACGTATCTGAGCGTGGAGATGCCCGAGGACATTCGAGATTTTGTCGCGATTGCAACTGATCCTGCGGGCCAGATCCAGAGTGGTTTTTGTGCCATGGATGGCCGCCTGTATAACGGCATGGTCGACGACAGCTGGAATCGCATGAAGGATGCACATGCGGACGACGCTGCCTATCGCCGTTGGTTTGAGCAACATCGCGCAAAGCCGGGCGATTTGGCCTGCCAGCGTGTCGCTTCGGTGGTCTTTGCCTATAGACCGCTCGTGAGCATCGTGGTGCCGTGCTACAAGACCGATCAGGTCTACCTGCGCGAGCTGCTGGACTCGGTGCTAGCCCAGAGCTATGACAACTGGGAACTGCTCCTTATGGATGCCTCGCCCGAATGGGACGCGGTGTCCAATCTTGCGGCTGCCGCTCAAGACGAGCGCGTCCGTCGCATCGAACTTCCCGGCAACGGCGGCATCGTGGTCAACACCAACGCAGGCATAGAGCAGGCGACTGGAGACTACATCGCGTTCTTGGACCATGACGACATTCTGGAACCGGACGCGTTATTCCAGTATGTTTTCGCGCTGAACAAGGCGGCCGAGGGCGAGCGCCCCCAGGTCCTGTTCTGCGACGAGGACATGTTCCAGAAAACGGGGGAGTGGGGCCAGCCGGTCTTTAAGACCAAGCTCAACGTCGACCTGCTCTATAGCCATAACTGCGTGACGCATTTTCTGATGGTTGAGAGGGCGCTCATCAATCGCATTGGCATGTCGCCAGAAGATGTTGCGGGTGCCCAGGATTACGACCTGACGCTCCGCTGCCTTGCGGCGGGCGCGCGCTTTGAGCACGTTGCACACGTGCTGTATCACTGGCGCATGCACCCCGGCTCTACCGCCGACGGTTCTGCCGATAGCAAGCCGTACGCTATCGAGGCCGGACGCCTGGCTCTGCAGCGCCACTTTGACTCGCTGGGCGTTCACGGAACGGTCGAGGAGTTCGAGACGCCGTTTGTCTTTCGCATGCGTTATGCGCTGCCGGAGCCTGCGCCGCTGGTGAGCATTGTGATTCCCACCAAGGATCACGTTGAGACGCTCGACGCCTGCGTGATGTCGATTGCCCAGATGGCCACGTATACCAACTACGAGATCGTCTTGGTGGAGAACAACAGCGAAGATCCGGAGACGTTTGCGTATTACGAAACCCTGCCTGAGCGCGTGGCTGCAGCATCCGAAGGCAAGGGTATCGTGCGCGTTGTGTACTGGCCGGGCGAGTTTAATTACTCCCAGATCATCAATTTTGGTGTGGAGCACGCCAGGGGCGACTACCTGCTGCTGCTGAACAACGATACCGAGGTCATAAGCCCCGATTTTATCGAAGAGATGATGGGGTATCTGCAGCGTCCCGATGCGGGCGTGGTGGGCGCCAAACTCTACTTTGCCGATCATCTGGTGCAGCATGCCGGCATTGTGGTTGGCGTGCGTGGCGCACTTGCCCATGCCAACCAGGACTTCTCAGCAAAGCGCGAGGGCTATCTTGCCCGCGCTGTGCGCCCGGGCAACTTTAGTGCCGTGACGGGCGCCTGTCAGATGGTGCGGCGCGACGTATTTGAGCAGGTCAGAGGCTATAACGAGGAATTCGCCGTCGGCTTTAACGACGCAGACTTTTGCCTGCGCGCGTGGGAGGCCGGCTACCGTACCATCTTTACGCCCCATGCCGTGCTGTACCACTACGAGTTCACCTCGCGCGGCAGGGAAGAGGCCAACGAGGAAAAACTGCGCCGCTGGAAGTGCGAGCAGGCCCTGTTCATGCAGCGCTGGCCTGAGTTCTTCCTCGATGGCGACCCGTGGCTCGGACCAAACCTATCCTCCGACAGTGAGTACTTCTCGTTTTAGTGCGAAGTAATGCCAAGTTCCGGCAAAGTATCTTCAAGAGCCGCAAGAGCGGTGGGGTTCAAGTACTCCTCGTTCAAGCAGCTCTTGTCATATCGAAAACGTGTGTCTCGTGAGCATTCGATGAGTTCTGCAGTAAAGAACTTCTCCCAGCTAAAGAACTTTGAGCTTTCGATATGTTCAGCGGGGTTAAGCAGCATGTCCTTAATGTGTTTGCTGTTGAATAATCCCGACTTTAACACGAGCCACTCAAACGATTCCGGCAGGAATAGCTTGATGCTCTTTCGGCGCAGTAGTGCGGTAGCTTCTGCAATTTCTGGTCCAAAGGCGGCGCCATCGGCAATCACGAGGATGTCGTTTTCCGGTGCGTTCATAATGCAGTTGCAAATATTTGATTTTCCACCCGCGCTGATGCACTTAATGTTGCTCTTTTTGCATAGCAAACTGAAGAATTCGTAGCCCGAATTTGTGTCTTCGACGATGACGAGCTCGGGTCTCTCGCCTCTAAATTCAGTATCACCATAAATGCGATATGTAGAGGTGTAGACACGAGAGTAAACAGGATATTTCGTTGTGGTTCGGTTGGTGTTCTTAAGACCGTAGATTTCATCAACACTGTAGGGTAGTTGATGCAGTGACTCTCGGGCGACGATAACGTAATAGTTCGAGCTATGTTTTGCCTCATGTGCAAAATCTTCCGTTCGAACAAAAGTATTACCTTCATCAATAAAAACAATGCTGCCGGAAATCTCTTGGAGATCTCTGCGCCAATTCTTTCCAACAATTGTCTTACAGGGCACTTTGCAACTTACTGTTACGCCGCTTTGTGCCCCTAATTCTTCGTGGGCGGCCACCATATCGAGCAACGTCGTTTTGCCCGTAGCGCTGTTGCCTTGAATGATGGTCAGGGTTCTATTGATAGTCAGTTTAAACTGAACCCGGTTATTTTGAATAATTACCTTGTATGATCCGCGCATCAGGAGTTCTCCCTTAGGCATTTTCCAGCTATGGGGACAAGGTCAAACATCGTGTGGACCACGTCGCCCGTGTTGGCAACGGTCACCGTAAATTTGCCGTTTCCAAAATCTAATATATGGTAGAGGTTGATTGTTAAGTCCTTTTGCGCAGCGATTCTTAGAATCCAGTAGGCGCAATTGTCACCACAGTTTGAGGCGTTATATACATTTTGCGGCATAAAGTACATAAGCAGCAGAGTTTTGGTGCCGCTTGATAGTTTCTCGGGGGGGATGATGCCTAGGATCTTAGTGTCTATGGCATTGGGCCCGACGACAGTGCCCTTGTCGATAGATTTAATGACACGTTGGGCAAAGGAATCTTCAAACCACTGGGGGGAGTACACGTTATCGAAATAGACCGATGTGTTGTAAATCACGTTATCCATGTCCCCATAATGTATCGTTAACACGTCGACCTCCTGGGTTGAACGCTGCGTTTTCCCGTGGTGCTGATTATATCGTTTTGTTTTTGGGTCGCTGAAACGAGATTGTCTCGTTGCGCGGCAGCAAACGATAAAAACGGGGCGTATCGTTGTTCTCTCGTTGCAAGCATTTTGATGCTTGCTGCGTCGGCTATTTTGCGTTGGCCATTCACTAGCTTTATCTTTATGAGCTCTCGAGCGCTTAAAGATCGAGTGAGCGAGCCGCGCATTGACGCAAGAGGTCCGATGGCCCCCTTATTCTCCTCGACTTTAACATGGTGCATAAGCACGTCATTTTCTGCGGCAATGGATTCGATTGCATTAAGGTGAACGGTTTTACCCACTTCTAGCAATCCATAGAATGTCACGGGTTGGGTTTGATATCCTTCGGATAATGCCTTCAAATTGAGTTCCACTGATAGCTGTATTTCGCCTCGTCCAGCTAGGTATTTGGGCATAGTTCCGACTCTAGGAGTATATTACTTTCGATAGTCGATCATTTACTTCATCTGCTTAGGTATCGAGGCAATATTAAGTTTGAGAATATCGGTAACTCTTATGCGTGCCATCAAATTGTGATACGGCTTAGTTGCCTGTCGCCTGCGAAATCGTTCTAGTTATATTGTTTTCTCCTTGAAAGGAAGTAGGGGCCACGCTCTTAAGAGCGCCTGTTTTCTTATTTTTCACGGCAAACGAAACCCATCACGCCTTTGGCGGAAAGTAGCTAAGACACTTCCCAGGGTGCTTCACGAGAATGTTTCCCAAGAAACTGCAGGCCTACCTTGACTGGCACGTTCACCTTTTCCGGGTTAACAGGGCCCACGAGAGGTTAGACCTGACCACAAAAGTGATGTGCCATGCGCTGAGGTCCGCGAAAGCCTTTCTCAGCTTAGGGTGGATGGGGTACCATCTGCTAACTAAAGCGTTGAAAAATAAAAGAATATAAAAAGTACCGCTGCCATCATGGTTCCAGATAAGTATCGAGCTACAGGGTGGAATCTAAAGTACTTTACCGAGGGTAATAAAATTTCAGCGATAAAAAATCCGATTAGCAGTACTTCAAGTGCGCTAAGCATATTAGTGAATAAATTGATCGAGGTATAATTGACGGATGCGTCGTTTTTTACTAATCCCACAACCGTGTTTAGAATAGATACTAAAATTGCCAGTACACTGATGATAATACTGAATACGTTTGCGGATTCTTTGTTGGATTTACTCTTATGTTCTTCGTCAAATTTTCGAAGAGCCATTCTGCCTTGCAATGTCAGGAAAACGTTTGAGTGCTCATGTCGAATATAGCCAAGGGCCATTAAATCCTTCAGTGATTCAGTATGTTTTATCCTTTTCAATTCGCTATCTGTTAAGGGAGCACCGTTTGATTTGAGGAATGAGTACATAATTTCATCGGCTCCAAAGGGGATTGTGGTGTTTTTATCTTTCAATTTTGATTCGCTCCCTGCATATTCAGCGCTTGCATTGCTACTACTTTACTTTTCTGACCTGATGACTGCATTTCCTCAAATTAATGCGATCTTTTAACTACTTTAATTTTCCGAGTGGTTGTAGGTGCCACCAAGATTCTTTCGATAATTGATTGAGCTAGTCTCGCTCTGTCCGATACCCTAGCCCTTATTCTTGTTTTCAGTTCGTCCATCTCTTCCGACTTTGTCATTTCCAGATATCTCCTCTTTATCCGCTCGTGCTCAACGGTGTGCACGAGCCTTGCTGTGACGAGCATGAGGCCGAGTTTCCATCGATGAAGGTGGTGGCGAACCTTACCCTTTGCCTGACATTGTAGTTAATCCGGTCGATGCCGTTGTTGGCTTGGGCGTGGAGTCGGTGTTCGGGCGGGGAGTCCGTGTAAGCGAGTGTGCCCGAATCGAAATCCGTTCTGCGCGGTGAGCTCGCGCATGCTCAGCCGCTTCCTCAAATGTCTCTCGTTGACCGGGCTGACGAGGCGCACCGACAGTCATGGGTGCGATGCGTTCGGGGTGCAGTTTCGAACGGAACGCACAAGAGCGTGCGAGATGACCTAGTGGCACCTTGCAACTGTACTGGAGTTACTGGAAGGAACGGCAATGGCGTTGGATTA
>ERZ1108170.1449-NODE-1449-length-14806-cov-3.048132_pt1 | contig 14806 bp, 10 predicted proteins | sample MGYA00403705_ERZ1108170 | MGnify/ENA primary metagenome ERZ1108170 (study PRJEB35170, sample SAMEA104062422) | human gut metagenome | biome: human gut; feature: human-associated habitat; material: faeces | place: Denmark | collected 2012-06-15 ...
AGTGAGATTTATCGCGAGTTCCGCACGAGCCGAAGAGCACTTAATGTGCTCTTCGTGCGAGCAGGACTGTAGAGCAGGAAATCTCACAGGCCACGCGCGGGCCCCTGTGGGCGAGCAAGCGGACGACAAACACATCTGTCCAATAATTCGTCTGAAACATAATGAAAAACCGTTTGATGTGAGTTAATATAAACAACGTCGTGAATCTGACTCCTGCCACATGTATGACAGGGGTTAAACACAAAAAGGAGTCAACTATGGTTTCTGAGAAGGCTACCCTCGTTAATCCTCAGGGTCTGCACATGCGTCCGGCTGGTCTGTTCGCCTCCACCATGGGCAAGTATGCCTGTGACGTGACGGTCGTTACCCCCGAGAAGGAGGTCAACGGCAAGTCCCCGATGGCCCTCATGGCTGCTGGTATCCCCTGCGGCACCGAGGTCGAGGTCAAGTGCGACGGCGCTGACGAGGCCGAGGCTCTGGCTGCTGCCATCGAGCTCATCAAGAGCGGTCTTGGCGAGTAGAACTCAAACGGGTCGCATGTTGAACAACTAAGTTCATATTTGGGGGCGCAGTGACCTGTTGTAAGGTAGCTGCGCTCTTTTGTCATGGATATGGCAAAACGCTTTATCACATGACACGGAGAGAGGAATGGGAATGTATCAGGGAGTCAACGCTTCCGAGGGCATCGGTATCGGCACCGTCATGGTCGCCGTCGATCCCGACTTGACGTTTGAGCCGCACGAGGTTGCTGATTCGGCAGCAGAGAAGGAGCGCTATCAGTCCGCTCTTTCGGTCTTCTGCGAGAAGACCCAGGCTCAGGCCGACCACATGAAGGAGACGGTGGGCGAGGCCGAGGCCGAGATCATGAGCGGACACATTGTCCTGGCTCAGGACCCGGGCATGACCGACGCCATCAACGCCGCCATTGACGGCGGTACCTGCGCCGAGCAGGCGCTCATGGACACCTCGACCATGTTCGAGAACATGTTCCTGTCCATGGACGACGAGATGTTCCGTCTGCGCGCGGCCGACATCGCCGACATCCGCACCGGTATTCTGGCCGAGCTGCTGGGCAAGGAGGTCGTCGACCTCTCCGTCCTGCCCGAGAACACCGTCGTTGTCGTGCACGACCTCACGCCGTCCATGACCGCCACGATCGATAAGGCCCACGTTGCCGGTATCGTCACCGAGACCGGTGGCCGCACGTCGCACTCCGCGATCATTGCGCGCGCCCTTGAGATTCCGGCTGTCCTTTCGGTTTCCAACAGCTGCACCGCGCTGCGCAACGGTATGACCGTTGTCGTCGACGGCGGCAAGGGTATCGTCGAGGCCGATCCCGACGAGGAGACGCTCGCTGCCTACACCGCCAAGGCCGAGGCCTTCGCTGCCGAGAAGGCAGCCCTCGAGGCCTTCCGTGGCAAGCCGTCCGTGACTGCCGATGGCATCAAGAAGATCATCGCCTGCAACATCGGTAACCCCGATGACGTGCCCAACGCGCTCGATCACGACGCCGAGGCCATCGGTCTGTTCCGCTCCGAGTTCCTGTTCATGGACTCTGCTGAGCTTCCTTCCGAGGAGGAGCAGTTCAACGCCTACCGTAAGGTCGCCAGCGCGCTCAAGGGTGCTCCGGTCATCATCCGCACGCTCGATGTGGGTGGCGACAAGGAGATTCCGTATCTGCACATGGTCAAGGAAGATAACCCCTTCATGGGCTTCCGCGCCGTGCGTTACTGCCTGGCCAATCCCGACCAGTACAAGGTCCAGCTCCGCGCTCTGCTGCGCGCTAGCGCTTTCGGTGACGTCAAGATCATGATCCCGCTCGTCACCTGCGTCGAGGAGGTCCTTGCTGTCAAGGAGCTCGTCGAGCAGTGCAAGGCCGAGCTGACCGAAGAGGGTCGCAAGTTCAACGAGAACATCGAGGTCGGCATCATGGTCGAGACGCCCGCCGCTTCGCTGCTCGCAGACCGTTTGGCCGAGGTCGCCGACTTCTTCTCCATCGGCACCAACGACCTGATCGGCTACACCATGTGCGCCGACCGTGGCAACGACACCATCTCCAACCTGTACCAGGTGTATTATCCCGCCGTGCTCCGCTCGCTCAAGAACATCATCGAGAGCGGCGTGAAGGCCGGCATCATGGTCGGTATGTGCGGCGAGGCCGCTGCCGATCCGCTGCTCGAGCCCCTGCTGATCAGCTGGGGCCTGGAGGAGTTCTCGATGAGCGCTCCGTCCATCCTGCGCGCCCGCAAGACCATCAGCCAGTGGACCAAGGCCGAGTGCGACGAGCTCGCCGAGAAGGCGCTCGCCTGCAACACCGCCGCCGAGGTCAAGGCACTGCTTGAGTCCGCAGCTCGCTAATTTGGTATCAGAGGTAACCGCGTGGTTGGAATGGGCCGGCCACGCGGCCCTCACATATACAGGGGGTACTGTAAATGTTCTACACGCTAACCGCTAACCCGGCTGTCGACATGACGGTTTCGAGCTCTCCGCTCGAGCCCGATGAGAACGTCCGCACCGGCTCGGCCAGCTACACGGCTAACGGCAAGGGCCTCGACGTGTCCTTCGCCTTTAAGAAGATGGGCGTCGACACCGTCGCGCTCGGCTTCTTCGCTGGCTTCACGGGCAAGTTCATCGTCGAGGAGGTCATGAACCTGGGTTGCCTCTGCCGCCCAGTCTGGACCGACGGTATCACGCGCATCAACACCTACGTCAACGATGGCCAGCACGAGTACGGCATCCTGAACCCCGGCGCCCCGATCACGCCGCAGCACCAGGAGGAGCTCTACAACATCCTGGACACCGCGGGCGATCTTGAGTGCCTGATCGTTTCCGGCTCCGTGCCTCCCAAAGCTACGCCCGACTTCCTGGCTCAGGTCATGGAGCACGCTCAGGCTCGTGGCGCCGACGTCGTCTTGGACCTGTCCTCCGACAAGCTCAAGGAGCTCGCTCACAAGAAGCCGCTGCTCATCAAGCCGAACCATCACGAGATGAAGGCCATCTTCGGCGTGCCGGTCGATACCGACGACGAGGTTCGCGTTGCCATGAAGATGGCTCACGACGCTGGCGTTCAGAACGTGCTGCTCACCCGCGGTAGCCGCGGCGACGCTTACTTCTCCAACGGCGAGGACATCTGGTACGCCAAGCGTGAGTTCAACATCAAGCTGGTTTCTTCCGTCTGCGCCGGCGATTGCACCCTCGCTGCGTTCCTGCACAAGTGGTACAGGGATCGCGACAACGTCGAGGAGGCCATGAAGCTCGCTATGGCCACCGGCGCCAACGTCGCCGAGTCCGTCGGTATTGGCGACTTTGGTCACGTCGACGAGTACAGCAAGCGCGTTGCTGTCCGCAAGCTCGATCGTCAGTAATCGAAACGCGACATATTCGTGCGCATGCGGCGCCCCGGTTTCGGCCAGGGCGCCTTTTTGTTCCGTCATAGGGGAGAGATGTCCTGCCGTACTTCATCGCTTCCACACCGTTCACCGAGTTGTCCTAGCCTTTTACCGATGCGTGGAATATACTTTCATTAACACGTTGCTTCGTGAAAGGAACATTCATGATTTACACGCTCACTGCAAATCCCGCCATTGACTACAACATCGCCTGCGACGGCCTTGCTGCCAACACCGTCACGCGTACTCGCAACGCCGTCTATACGCCCAACGGCAAGGGCCTCAACGTCTCGTTTACGCTTGACCACTACGGTGTCGACACCACGATCCTGGGCTTCTTCGCTGGCTTCTCGGGCGAGTTTATCGTCAAGGGCGCCGAGGCCCTGGGCGTGCCCGTCAAGCCCGTGTGGACCGACGGCATCACGCGCGTCAACGTGTTCCTCAATGCCGGCCCCGACACCGAGTACAACATGGTCAACGCCGGTGCCGCCATCAACGAGGCCAACGAGCAGGAGATGTTTGAGCTCATCGATTCGCTCGATGACATGACCTGCCTGGTCATCAGCGGCTCGCTGCCTCCCAACACTTCCGAGGGCTTCCTGGCCGAGGTCCTGCGCCGTGTCAAGGCCAAGGGGGCCGAGTTTGTCCTCGACATCTCGAGCCATCAGCTGGCAGACCTCATTGCCATGGAGCCGCTGCTGATCAAGCCCAATGATGACGAGCTGCTCGACATCTTTGGCATCAAGGTGAGCGGTGGCGACGACGAGTCCGTCAAGGGCGCGATGGCCGAGCTGCACGCCAAGGGCGCCAAGAACGTGCTGCTGACCCTCGGTGGCGACGGCGCGTACTTCTCCAACGGCGAGCATATCTGGTTTGCCAACCGCACCTTCGACGTCAAGCTGCTGTCGACGGTGTGCGCCGGCGATTCCTCGCTCGCTGCCTTCTTGTCCGTGTGGCACGACGCCCCCGAGCGCGTCGAGGACGCCCTGCGCCTGTCGATGGCCACCGGCGCCAACGTGGTCGAGTGCCCCGGTCTGGGCGATTTTGCCAAGGTGGACGAATATAAGAAGCACATCGAGGTTCGCCAGGTCTGCTAGTCCCTGTACCTTGCCTGACTAGTTTGATTATTTCGCATCCGTCTTAGACTAGGACGGATGCGTTTTTGTTTATCGGACTTGCGTGTGCAGTGGAGGCTGTTTCTTGCTAGACTTCTTGCAGACGCAATCGATAGCCAATTTGATAGTCGCAGGAGGCCACAGGCATGTGCAATGTTTCGCTCAACGGTACGCAACCGTCCGATGCCTCCCTGCGCGTCCTGCGCGCGCTTGAGGCGGCTGGTCTTGAGGCTTGGTACGTTGGCGGTTGGGTGCGCGACGCCCTGATGGGATGCCCCAGCCACGATGTTGATATGTGCTGCAGCGGCCTGTGGCAGGAGTCCAAGGCGGCGCTCGAGGCCGCTGATATCGCGGTCGTGGAGTCGGGCATTAAATTTGGCGGAATCACGGCTATTTCCGATGGCGAGCGTATCGAGGTCACCACGTACCGCCTGGATGGCTTTTACACCGATGGGCGCCATCCTCAGAGTGTCGAGCGTGCCGCCTCGCTCGAGGACGATCTGGCCCGCCGCGACTTTACCGTCAACGCCATGGCCTGGCATCCCGAGCGCGGGCTTGTCGACCGCTACGACGGCCAGGGTGATCTGGAGCGCAAGCTGATTCGCGCTGTCGGTGATCCCAAGCGTCGCTTTAACGAGGACGCCCTGCGCATGCTGCGTGCGGTGCGCTTTGCCTGCCGTCTGGACTTTATGATTGAGCCCGAGACTAAGCGTGCGCTTGCCGAGTGCGCGCCGCTGCTCGATGCCGTGGCGCGCGAGCGTGTGGGTATTGAGCTCGAGGGCATTCTTTCGACCGGTCATGGGGGAGACGCGATGCTTCGCTATCCCGAGCTCATCTGTGCCGCTGTGCCCGAGTTGGCAGCGGGTCGCGGGTTTGATCAGCGAAGTGTCTACCATGCGTTTAACGTCTACGAGCATATCGCCCGTGTGCTGACAGTGGCAGGGGAGCTGGCGCTGTGCGACGGCGTCGCGCCATCGTCGAGCCTTATGTGGGCGGCGTTTTTGCACGATGTCTCCAAGCCCGAGTGCTTTACGGTCGATCACGCCGGCAGCGGACACTTCTACGGTCATCCAGAGCTCGGCGCCAAGAAGGCGCGCGTCATCATGGATCGCCTGGCGCTCTCGCACGATTTGGTGCGCGATGTGTGTCTGCTTATCAAATACCATGATAAGCCGCTGCGCCCCGAGCGCTCCTGCCTGCTCAATATGATGCGCGCGCTTTCGGGTGAGGGCGTCGACACGGCCCGCCTGATTGACGAGCTCATGGACCTTAAGCGTGCTGACACGCTCGGCAAGGCCCCGTCGTGCTTCTATTATGTCGAGACAATCGAGGAAATGCGTGCGCTGGCGCACGAGCTACTGGAGGCGGGGGAGCCCTATACGCTCAAGATGCTCGCCGTCAACGGCGGCGACCTGATCCGTGCCGGTGTGAAGCCGGGGCCCGAGCTAGGTCAACTACTCAACGCTGCCCTCGATGCCGTGATCGAAGACAACATTCCCAATGAGCGCGAAGCCCTTTTGGTCCATCTCAACTTGAATTAGCTACCCAGTTTACCTGCGTGTTCCATAACCTGCCGACAATTTTTCGGCAATTTGGAATTTCTTCTTGCGCTGACGTTTTTTGTCCCGTAATATATTTCTTCGCAGCACGGCAGTGCAGATGTCATGTGGCCCGTTCGTCTAGCGGTTTAGGACGCCGCCCTCTCAAGGCGGAGATCACCAGTTCGAATCTGGTACGGGCTACCATACATCTGATACCCGGCCTTCCCATGGAAAGTCGGGTTTTTTATTTTCAAACAACCGTCTGCAATTCCCGTTTGAACCAGAGCTTTGCGTTCTGCCTATGGCCCTTACGGGTACAATATCCAAGATATTTTGACTGTTAGAAGGAGTCTCATGACGGAGTCCTCTCAGCATACGTCTAAGCCCCAGGTCGAGGTTGAGGCCTCGGGCGGAGATGACAATAAGAGCGCACGCCGCGGCGCCATCTTTATCGGCGTTGTGCTGGTGGGTTATATCGTCTATCTGGTGGTAACCGGGCAGATGGGGCAGTTCTGGGCCGCTATGTCGAGCGTCCAGGCGCCATGGCTCGTTGTCGCGTGTCTTTGCATGTTCATGTATCTGTTCTTTGGCATTGTGGCCTATGCGATCGCCGTCTGGCTCGACCCATATTCGCCCGTCGGCATCCGCGACCTGATCTCGGTCGAGGCGAGTGGCATCTTCTTTGGCAACCTGACGCCCATGATGATGGGCTCGACTCCCGCCCAGATCTACCGCCTGACCAAAGCGGGCCAAAATGTCGGCGAGGCCGGAGCAACGCAGTTCACGCGCTTTATCGTGTACCAGTTTGGCCTCGTTGCCTGGGGCGCTATCCTACTGCTTGCTCGCATGCCGTTTTTTGCCGAGCGCTATGGCGACATGACGTTGCTGTGCGTCTTTAGCTTTGGTGGGCACTGCTGCATCTTGCTGGGCATCTTCGCCGTCGCGCTCATGCCTAAGACCGTCACGCGCGTCGCCCATTGCATCATCAATTGGCTTGAGCGTATTGGTGTCTCGGCCACTAAGATCGAGGGATGGCGCACGTTTGTCGATGGCGAGATCTACTCCTTCTCCGAGAAGTTCAAGCTTTCAGCCGGACATTTTTCTTCCATGCTGCTCACGGTGGTCATCACCATGCTGCAGCTCGCGTTTTTCTACCTCGTGCCGTATTTCCTTATGCTTGCCTTTGGCCACCATGAGGTCGACTTTTTCTCGGTCATGGCCGCGAGCGCCTTTGTCCAGCTGTTGAGCTCTGCGGTCCCCCTGCCCGGTGGAACTGGTGGCGCTGAGGGCGGCTTTGCATTGTTCTTGGGTCATTTCTTTGGGTCGGCTTCGACCGCCGGCTATCTGCTGTGGCGCCTCATTACGTTTATTGCGCCGACCATTTTGGCTGCGCCCCTGCTGGGACTTAAGAGCGCCCACAACGAGAGCATCCATGCGCGCTGGGATCGTGTGATGCGCAAGCTCGGCCGCACGCCTCAGACGCCCTCTGCGCCCACTATGCCGCACCCCACGAATGCTGTTACCGTTGATCCCAAGAAGCGCGCTCAGAAGGCTTCTGGGACCGCTAAGCCGGCTCATAAAACCTATGTGCGCCAGACAGGAGACGGTATTCGCGTATCTCCGTCGGCACTCAATAAGAAGAAGCATCCCAAGTCGCAGTAGGGCAGTCGTGCGTTCTTCATGATGCGGGGCATATTTGTGCTGTATGGGGGATAATCCTCTTACGTAGATTATCTCTCATCTGTTGATGAATGCTCGCATATCGAAGGGACACGCCCATGGCAACCAGCAAACCGCGTCTTGACCGCCGCATCGTTCGCAGCCGTAATGCCATCCTTTCGGCTTTCGAGCGCCTGCTCATGGAAAAGCCGCTGGCAGACATTACGGTGAGTGCCATCGCGCGCGAGGCCAATGTCGACCGCAAGACCTTTTACGTTCACTTTGGTACGGTTGACGGCCTGCTCGATGCCATTGCCGTCGATGTGGTGGAGATGATTGTCGACTCGGTCGAGAAAACGCTTGCTTCTATGGACGGTGACACCAGCGAGCGCGCTCTTGGCGCGGCGGCGACCTTCTTTAAAACCGTTAATGAGGCACTGTGCAACAACTTAGTGCTCAATCGTCAGCTGATCGAGAACATTCCGCTCGATGATTTTATGGCTCGTCTTCGTGCGCCGCTCGAGCACGAGATTGCCGAACGCGATCTGCTGCCCCAAGGTCTCAAGGACGAGATGTTCGACTACTATCTGGCGTTTTTGCTGTCGGGTATTATCGGTATCTATCGCACGTGGGCGCTGTCTGACGGCTCGGTTCCTATCGAGCGCGTCTCGGAGGTTGCTAACGACCTCACGCTCAACGGCCTGTCGAGTCTGGAATCTCGCTTCGAATAGCATCGATAATTCAACAACTTAAAGAAGTTGCGGTGGAATAGGGATCGTTTTGGCTATTGGAAGGCCGATCTAGTCCCTATTTCACCGCAACTTAGTAATACTGTTTTGATGGTAAGGCGGAGCAGCCTCGAAGATAAGCTTCGAGGCTGCTCCGCTTCATTTCTGAGCGTTTGCCGTGTAGAACAGCATTAATCGCCGTTTTTGAGCGTGCGGCCCTGCTTTTCGAATTTGTGCATGTCGCTATCGGCCATACCCTGTGACTTATCCTCGTGACGCTTGGCGTATAGCGGATCGTCGGAGTCGTTCCAGATGCGGTCGGCGACAGGTGACCATGCCTCGGCGGCAGCCTGGGTCTTTTCGCGCAGCTGCTCGGGTGACTCCTTCTCGATAAGATCGGTGCTCATTGCGCCACTCTCGGCAACCATTTTGGGCAGCACGTCGGGATTCTCGAGCATGGGGCATGGTTTGAGGTAGTTGTCGTTGAACGGCATGTTTTCGTAGTACTTCATAAAGAGGGGAGAGCGCAGCGCGTCGAGTAAGCTCACATCGTGGATGTTGGCGTTTGAGTAGTGGATGAACACGCACGGCTCCACGTCTCCGGCGGCGTTGATGTGCAGGTAGCGGCGGCCGCCGGCGATACATCCGCCTACAAACTCGCCGTCGTTTTGGAAGTCGAGCGTAAACAACGGCTTCTTCTCACGCATTTCGCGGATAAAGTGATACATGTGCTCGCGCTGCTCGGGCGTGGGCATGAGCTCGGGGGTTGCGTTGCGGCCAACCGGCATAAAGTGGAAGTACCAGCAGAAGAGTGCTCCCTCGCCGATCATCCAGTCCATGTTCTCCTCGGTTGCTACCGTATCGGCATTGGCGCTGGTCCAACAGGTGGAGATACCAAACGGCAAGTCGCGCTCGCGCAGGAGTTTCATGGCGTGCTCGATCTTTGCGTAGGTACCCTCGCCGCGACGGGCGTCGGTGGTGTGCTCATTGCCCTCGGCGCTGATGGCGGGGACAAAATTACCTACACGAATCATATCGTCGCAGAAGGCCTCGTCGATCAGCGTGGAGTTGGTAAAGCAGAGAAACACGCAGTCCTGATGTTTTTCGCAAATTCTGATCAGGTCGTGCTTGCGGACGAGCGGCTCGCCGCCGGTATAGATGTAGATATGCGTACCGAGCTCTTTGCCCTGCGTAACGATAGAGTCGATGTCTTCGAACGAGAGATTCTGCTTGTAGCCGTACTCGGCGGCCCAGCAGCCCGTGCAATGCAGGTTGCAGGCGCTCGTGGGATCGAGCAGGATGGCCCACGGAACGTTGCACTGGTACTTTTCGCGGTTCTTTTCCTGCTCTGGCCAAGCAAGCAGGTTGGCGTCGACAATGAGGGTCTTAAGCAGTTTGGTTCGCATCTGGGGATTAAGGCTGAACACACGCATGATCAGGTCATACCAATTGCCGCGGCTCTTGATGACATTGGTGAATGCCTCTCGCTGTACAGGAAATACGCGATTGGGGACCAGCTTGTTCACGAGGTCCATGATTTTGTCGATGTTTTCTTGCGGGTTGTCGTCGAGATAATCGATGAGCTTGTTAAGCGCTGCACGCTCTGCTGACTGTGTAAGCGACATGGGTATATCCTTTCACGTGTGCTTAATGTGTGATAATACCCACTTGTAGATTAAACGAAGTCTAAAGATTTGGAATGTGTCTATTCAACGAATCAATTTAATTTGGGGTGAAGCGTTATACGCCGACACCTTCTAAGTTGCGGTGAAATAGTGTCAGATGGGGATGCGGACGATTTCTTGGGCCGCGCCTAGGCGTATCCAATGGAATCCTCCGATGCGCCTTCGCACGCTCGCATGACCTCGATACCATGCGATCGTGCGAACTCGACGAGCTCTGCGTTGCGGGCGTTTATGGTGCCGAAGGCGGCGGGGCACACGATAAGACGCGCGCAGTGGACGAGGAGCTCTTTGGCGCGGGCTATGGTTTTATCCCCGATCGGCTCGAAGGCGCGCTCGGCCACGCATTCCGTCGCCAGGTCGCGCGCAAGCTCGCAGTCGATGTCCCCTTCGTGCAGAACGCCCGCGTAGAACGCCTTGCCCTGCCGGATTAGCTGGCGAAACACAGCTGATCCCGTACCTGCGCCGGCGATGACGAACGTGTGCGCATCGCCGTGTGGGCGCCCAATTTCCACGCTGCCGAAGCGCTCGTTGAAGGTGCCATGTTGAAGGCCGTAGAGCTCGCCAATCGTCTCGCGCGTGAATATGTCCTCGGGTGCGCCGGCGCGGAAGACCCGGCCGTCCTTCACGCAAATCACCTTGTCGGCACTTTTCTGCGCGAGCTCGAGTTCGTGGATGGACATGATGACAGCAACATTCCGCGATTTCGCAAGGTGGCGAAGTATTCGCAGCAGGTCGATCTGGTAGCGAATATCGAGATACGACGTGGGCTCATCGAGCACGAGCACACGCGGATCCTGCGCGATGGCGCGTGCGAGCATGACGCGCTGGCGTTGCCCGTCGCTTATCTGCATGAAGTCGCGCTCGGCGAGCCCTTCCACATGTGCGGTTTTCATGGCCTCGTCGACCCGATTATGGTCATCGGGCGTGAGTGTGCCCATTCGCCCGGTGTAGGGATGCCTTCCCGCCTCTACGATATCGCGGCAGGTGAGGAGCTCGGTCCGGGGGCGATCTGTCAGCATAACGGCAAGGTTCCTTGCGAACTCCGCCGTCTTCCATCGGGAAATCTCCCGCCCGTCGAGCTCGACCGCGCCGGTAAGCGGTGCCAGATGGCGTGTGATGGTTTTCAAGATGGTCGACTTGCCCGAGCCGTTCGGCCCGATGAGTGCCACGACGTCGCCCGCGCGAACCTCCAGATCGACGCCTTCGACTACGACCTTCTTGTCGTAGCCCGCCGACAGGTCGCTTATGCGGAAAAGCGGCGCTCCATCAGCCTGCGTTTCGACCGGGGTTTCGAGGTTCGACTCCGCTCGAAGGAGGCGTTCCGCGCGCAGTTCCGCACGAGCCGAAAGTGTCTTCTGGCGCTTTCGTGCGAGCTTAGGACTGTCTAAGCATGGAATGTCCCCTCCGAGCGTTTTGGGCCGCGGCACGAATTCCCCCATCTACCTCACCCGCTTCTTCAGCATGAGCGCGATAACCACCGGCGCGCCGAAGATGGCGGTGACGGCGCTGATGGAAAGCTCGACGGGGGAGAACAGCGTGCGCGCGATCAAATCGCAGCCCGCGCAGAAGATGGCGCCTCCCAAGAAGCACGCAGGAATCACGCGGATGGGCTTCGATGACTTCAGCGCCGACTTAACGAGATGCGGAACCGCGATGCCTACGAACGACACCGGACCAGCGAACGCGGTCACGCAGGCGGAGAGCATGCTCGCTAGAAGGACGAGCACCACGCGGAAGCGTGCGACGTTCACGCCGACGCTTTTTGCGTAGGCTTCTCCCAGCTGGAAGGCGGAAAGGGGCTTCGATATCGCGAATACGCATGCGCTCACGGTGATCACCACGACCGCGATGACCGCGACGTCGTCCCAGCTCGAACCCGAGAAGCTACCCAAAGACCAGTTGTGCAGGTTCACGATGGACTGGTCGTCGGCGAAGGCGATGAGGAAGTTCGTCGCCGCCGAGCAGATGTATCCCACCATGACGCCCGCCACGATGAGCATGGCCATGGAACTTATGCGCCGTGCGATGAGGAGCACGAACCCGATGGTGATAAGCGAGCCCAGAAACGCTGCGGCCACTATGGCCGGCGAGGACATGGCCTGGTTTGCGCCCAAAAGCACGATCATCGTAAGCGCGACGACGAACTTTGCGCCCGAGGAGACGCCCAAGATGAACGGGTCGGCGATGGGGTTGTTGAAAAACGTCTGCAGCAGGAACCCGGAGAGCGAAAGTGCCCCGCCGAGAAGCACGGCTGAAAGCACGCGCGGCAGGCGAATCTCCCAGATGACTTGGCTTTCCATGGAATTGGCCGCGCCGCCCGAAAGGATGCCGGGGATGTGGTCTGCGGGCACGAGCACGCTCCCGATGCACAGGTTGGCCCCGACGAGCACGATGAGGACAACAGCGAGCAGCGCCGTCACGACGCGACACCGCGCGGCGCGTCCCGATTCGTCGTATGTCATGGAAAGCCGGCTTCTCATGACGCTAGCCAAGCTTCCTCAGATAATGGAAGTCGCTCGCGTCATCGCCGGTGAACGCCCCGTGCAGCTCGTCGATAATGTCGGCGGTAGAAGTCATCTGCTGGTACATGTCGGCGCATGTGACCCAGACGTTGCCGTTCTTCACGGCTTTGAACTGCGACAATAGCGCGTTTTTGCTTACGAAGTCGTTCAAGGTGGCAACCGATTCGTCGATGGTGCCGTTGTAGACGATGATGTCGGCATCCTTCGCCGTCGCGTAGAAGCGCTCCATTTCGAGCGTTACTGACGAACCTGACGTCGACGCCGTCTGCGCGTCATCGAGCGCGTAGTTGCCGCCTGCAAGCTCGATCATCTGCGCCACGTAGTCGCCCGCCCGCCGCGTGACGGCGGCCCCGTTCGAGTTAATGTAGAAATACGCCACGGTTTTACCTGACGACGCGAGCCTCGACGTTTGCTCGACGCGGGCCTTCTGCTCGTTGAACAGGTGCGCGGCTTCGTCTTCCTTGTCGAACAGGACGCCGAAAAGCTTAATCCACTCGACGCGCCCGAGTGCTTCGGGCTCGCTCGACGACTGTTCGGTGAGCACGACGAGCCCGAGCTTCTGCAGCTTTTCCTTCACATCGGGCGTGTGGTTGATCATGGTGTTCTCGATGGCGAGCGTGCAGCCCGAGGCCGATATTCGCTCGTAGTCGGGCGCGCTGTACTTGCCGCCGTAGGCGATCGCCCCACTTTCGAGCGCGCTTTTGAAGCCCGCGACCGAGCAATCGTTAGCCTTCGTGCCCGACATGATGATATTGTCGTTTGCATCGAGCGCGTCGACCAGACACATCGTCGCCGACGACACGAGGTACACCTTGTCGGCGGGGCGCCTTATGACCGCGATGTCGGAGCTCAACCCATCAGGTACCTTCGCATCTTGCGGCACCACGAGGAAGCGCTCCCCGTTCGAAACGCAGATAAGCCGCAGGCCGCCTTCGAACTCGTCGACAGTGAAGTGCTTGGCGTATTCAAGCTGAAGCGCCCCCGTCGGCTCCCAGCCGCAGCCCAAATCGGCGTTGTGGAAGTCAGCCGCGGCGCTTGAAGCCGTTCCCGCAGGGGAGCCGCCGCTTGCATCGTCGCCCGTTTTCTCCTTCATGGTGGATGAGTCGAAGTGGAGCGTGTATTCGATGGTGTGCGGCGTCGACATGGCGACGGTCTCGGCCGACACGGCGATGTCCTCGTCGAGCGTGACGGGTATCTCGAACGTGGAGTTGCCGCCGTCGTTTACGGGCGCGTAGTCCACGCCGTCGACGGTCATCTTGTCGTAGTTCGAACTCGACCAGGTGATGGTCGCGGTGTAGGTGTCGCCAGTCTTCACAATTTTGGTGGGTGAGGCGATACTTGCGCGCCCTGACCCGCCGGAAAGCGAGACACTCACAGTGTATTCCTGAGAGCCTGCCATATCACCGGTCGCGTTCGGGCTCGCACTGCACCCCGCGAAGGGAAGCGCGAGCAGGGCGACGAGAACGCAGGCGATCGCGCGCGCCGCGATGCTGCGGCGCTTCCTGCTTTCCCCCTTGGGAAGAATCGACCGCATGGCGTTACTTCAGTGCGTCGGCGCGCAGATCGACGCCGGCGGATTCGAACACGAGCGTGCGGTCGTACCACCGCTCCCTTTTAATGCTCCACGCGGCGCAGTCGGTGTCCTCGTCGAGCGCTTCAACGGGCACGTCGTAGGTGTACTTGCCTTCCGCGTTTTCCACATAGGGGATGAAGTCGGCCTCGCTCGCGGCGGCAGCCTCGTCGCCCGTGCCCATGAAGAGCTTGCCGTAGCCCGTGCCGGAAAGCGTCATCACGCAGTGCATGGAGCCGTTTTCCACGATGAGCTGGGCGTCCACAATCCTGAACATGCTTGAGCTGGAATCTACGGTGATCGGATAGGTGCCGTCGGCCACCTTGTCGGCGGTGATGGGGGCAGCGCTTGCGCCCTCGGGTGCATCGGCCACCTGTTCGGTCTTTTCCTGGGAATCGGCATCGCTTGCCTTTGCGCTGTCGCTTGAATTTCCGGCGCAGCCGGCGAGCGAGAACGCGAGAAGCGCCGCCGACAGGGCGAAGACGAGGGTTTTCTTCAACAAGGAGGGGTTCCTTTCAATCGGTTCGACTTCCCGCGCCGTGCGGTAGGCGGGCGGGACGCGAATGCAACGGGCATGCGCCGTCGGTCGGGGAAGGC
>ERZ1108170.1450-NODE-1450-length-14790-cov-4.489243_pt1 | contig 14790 bp, 19 predicted proteins | sample MGYA00403705_ERZ1108170 | MGnify/ENA primary metagenome ERZ1108170 (study PRJEB35170, sample SAMEA104062422) | human gut metagenome | biome: human gut; feature: human-associated habitat; material: faeces | place: Denmark | collected 2012-06-15 ...
TGGAACTGTCCAGTTTAATTCAGCTACATCAATTACATTTACACAAGAAGAAATGACATATGCGCCGATGTATGTTTATGGTATTTATTAAGCTGTACTCATTATGATTTACTAATAACTTCCCATGCTGTCCAACCGCCACCACCTGTTGCATTAATAGAACGTCTTGTTCGTATTAAACCATCAGTTCCGAAATGTACCTGAAAATACCAGTCACTGCCAGTAAACCCATTTGCAGATGTTCCAATAACAAGCAATGCACCGTATCCGGGGGCATCAGTTGTTTCGGGACCAGTTTTATATACACCTGGCCAAGTTTGCCAGTTTGCATTATCGATATACCCTCTAAGTTTAAGAATTTCATACATATTTATATCGGATTTCTTTAAATATGTGGTCGGAATATCATTACCATCGTGATCTGCATAAGCCCGACCAACACGTACAACAGGATATGTACCGTCAGTTTTATCAGCATAAATATCGACAACATTATCATTTTGCACATTAAATTGGGGAAACAATGTACCGACAAATCCAGACCAGTCTTTTGCTACTACTTTTAGGAAATATTTATTTGCTAAACCGTCGTTTAACGTACTTATCTGTTTTGCCAGACTCCCATCCACATTCGGATTCGCCTGTCTTGCATCAAGGGCAAAACCCGCTTCCGTGGTGGTGTTATTGTTGGCAACTGCCGTTTTCTTTAAATATGTTTCGGAAATGTTCTTTCCATTTCCATCACATTCCGCTTTTTTAGCTGATGCTACATTTTTATCACAATCCGATATGTTGTCTACCTGATCCAATCCCTTAAAAAGTTTTTCTACACTTTCAAAATTCTCATTCACGGTTTTCATATCCACCGGATCTGTTCTTTCAAACAGTTTGAATTTAAAAATATCTGTAAGTTTCATGTTATCCTCTCTTTCTCAGCCCGATTTCTGCAACCTGTTCCACTGTAAACCGTGATAATTCTTCCATCGTATAATTTGCAATATTTTCCACCTTTGAGCTCAGATTCTTGGGAATACTGATGTTTCTCAATTCCCAGTGTGTAAACTGCCCCAGTATAATATGCGGATACGGTTTTAATATCTTGTACTGGTTGTAAAGCAATTCTGTATTAAGCAAAATATTGCATGGCACGATTTCGCCTAAAATATCCACCACAGAATCATATTGATTTTTCTGCGCTATACCAATTTTAACGATCATTGTCTGACTGGGAATATTGAAGTCTATTGCGTACTCCGTACCGCACAATTCCTTTAATTTTCTTTCAAGAAAAGTATAGTTATACGGCAGGCACACATTCCATTTGGTCAGACACCGGAAGATTCTATCTTCGAGCGTATCATCACTTTTTGTCGTCACACCAAGAATCTTTTCAAATCTGGCAATTCCCTCTTCGTCACATGATGTGATGTACCGGTTATCAATCATCCTGTTATGTTTGGATTCCAATAATCGAAACTCCGGTGTTTCCGTATCCATAATTTCAGCCAGTTCACTATATTCCTGCAAATACAAAGGGAGCAGCTCCTTAAGATCGATATATCTATCCTCCATAAGTAACCACCCCCATAACCGGGATCTCATATTCTGTTAATTCAAGATTTTTTGTACCCCCATTGATGGTCGTTCCAGTCACATCAAGCACACCTTTTACTCCCATGATCACGGCATCCAATGAAGCAATTCTCACGATCAGATGATTCTGGTTCTCCCAGTCCTGCCGCAACGATAAAATGTACTTTTTAATCGCCTCCTCGATCAATGCCTTACATTCATTCAATCCATAACCACTGTCAAAAGTGATATTCGTTGCAATATTCACAGCTACCTCTTTTGCAGTCTCAACCGTGACCACATGTCCGATTGGAGCCAGTCCGTCACCCATGCCATCACCATTTGGATCAAACTCTTTCTGCACTGTAGATATCAACGTATCCGTAGCTTTTCCATGTGCACTGTCTAAAATAACAAGTTTCACTGTTCCCGGTCCATTCCACGTCCGTACTACTTTGACTGCCCCAACTCCCGCCAGCGCAAGCGTTTTGTTTCGATAATCTTTTACATTCCCGGAAAATGCCCTTTCCTCAAACGACTCAAAATACCTCTGCCGCAGGGAATCTGTGCTTTCTTCTGCTTCTCCATAGATTAAAACCCGCGTGATCTTCGCAGTCGTGAGACCAGAAATATATTCGATTGGAAGAACATCTCCTGTATATTCATTTCCAACCGTGCCGATCTGCTCACAGGTAACCTGTCCAGGAGCCGTGACGATATAGGTATTTTCGCCACCTGTAAATCTTTTTCCAACTGCGACTTCTACATTGGTTTCCAACTCAAGTACTGCCTGAGTTGCTGCTTTTGGCGTAATGCCGCGATCCGCACATAACCGGATCAGATATTCCCTTGACGCTGTATCTCCAAACGTCTCTGTCAGCATACAGTCAAATGCGATATACATCGATGTCAGTTCCACTGCTGCCGGTGCCAGTGCGGCATAGATCGGCGAACTCTCCCTTTTATCCATTGTCTCAGGCACGCGGGACAACATACGCTGTAAAATCACATCAAACGTCTGATCTTCATACATTACACATCCACCTCCTTCTCAATCTTCACATTTCCAAATTTCGTGTGCACGGTAAATTTAACGATCAGCGTTTTTTTGTGCACTTCAAACTCAAAATTATCTACCGAGTCTATCCGGTCATCCTGTGTCAGAGCTTCTGTAATCCGCCGTTCCACTTCCACCATGACATAATCCATCGGCTTACCAATGAGGTCCTGCAATTCCACACCATAGTTCCATGAAAAAATAATGTAACGGTACCGCTCTGTGTTCAGGATATTGTAAATCGCCTGTTTTACTGCTTCCAAACCATCACATTCGCCTACAACATTGCACGCTTCCCGGATCATGTGATGACATAAAGACGGCTGTTCTGTTACCTCGATTTCTTTTAAACTGTTAACTGCCGGAATCATGTCACACCACCCTGTCTGCAACTAAAAACTTCTGGCCACCCTGCTGCCGGATCAGCACAACCTGTTGTCCTATTTTTAGACCATCATAAATTTTCATTGTTCGATGCACTCCGTCTATTTCTACTTCTACAATCCGGTCTGTCAAGCGCTCCGGAACAATAAGCTGCGCGCTGGCTATATCAAACCTCTGCTCCACTTTAATTTTTAATGGGGCTGACATTATTACGGTGCCAGACATCACATCCGCCGGATATCCCGCCTCATTGACTCCGTTTGACACCTGCTGTATCGCCCTCACGAAATCATTTGCATCATGCACTGAAACCACCTCCTGATAAAGTTAAATCCATTGTGTGTTGACTTTCACCATATTTGTGCACACATTTTTCTACGAGCATCAGATTTTTTATCTGCACATCCCCTAAATCAAGCTGCACAACAACCAGTGAACCACCGCGCACTCTGGAATCACCACAGGCGTCTTTGACTGTCAGCGTCTTTGTAGCTTTATTGTAAAGTTTCAAGAGCGCATCCGCTTTCGCCTGCCCGTTTTCTCCATCCTGCAGCGTGTCAAAATACTGTAAGATTCCCCAGTCATTCATGTGGGAGGAATCCTGTGCAATATATACGTCCCTTTTTCCGGTCTTTTCGTTGTCAAAGACCAGCTTGATCCGGTTGTAAGTATCTGAATCAATCGAAGATTCATAATCATAATTCTGCCCGGTCTCTGCATCTATGACGATAGGCACATACATATCACCGATAAAAGACAAATTCAGCTTTCCACCGTCATCATAGAGAATGTACAGATCACCTGTATTCTGCAATGTCAGATCAAGTGCATTTCCGATCATATCCATAAGAGACTCGTTATCTTCCACTCTCGATGCAATCTTCCATATGGTGTCCGCAATCGTTCCGAGATTAAAACCAAAATTGTTGGCAATCCGCATCACGACCTCAGCAGCCGTTTTGTTCTCATATACCATTGTGTCTTTGTTTTTCAGATACCGGATCTGGTCATAGGCAGTTACTTTTACAATATTGCTTCTGTCGCGCTTGATTTTAAAAATAAAACCATAAAACACACCTGTTTCTCCATCCTTAAAGCGCACCGGGTTTCCTTCCGCAATCGAAATCCCGGTATCCACAAAACTAAATTCTATGGAACCGGGACTAATCTGCCGCTCTGTGGTCACTTTTACTTCTTCCTGTACTGGGGGCAGGTAAACTGTGCTGCCGTTTTGTATTAATAACTCGTACATTTCCACCTCCTATGTCTTATGCCGCCGGGATCGTAAGTACCTGCCCTGGATATATCAGATTCGGATTTCCGCCGATCACTGATTTATTGGCATTGTAGATCACACTCCACTTTCCGCCATCGCCGTAAAATTGCTTCGCTATCTTCCAGAGACAGTCCCCGGAAACTACGGTATAGCTCCCCCCACTTGGTGCATTGCCTGCTGTTCTGGTCTGCTGCATTGCCGCCTGTGGTTTTGGCAGCGATATATCCACGGTACAGGTCTTTGTGATAAATTCACGGTACTGTTTCAGCTTGATCTTAACAGTCGTATCAAATCCCTCTCCGGCATCATCCACAATGGAATAATCCTCAAGTGAAACTGTCATGTTGGTATGAAATAACTTCTTGTCGTTTGGAAATGCTCTTGTCATGATATACTGAAAACTTTTCTTCTGTAACTTTAATTCTTCCAGCTTATCCAGATAAAACTTGGCATTCCGGAATTTCCCCGGATATAGGGCAAACGGATATTCTATATTTGGAAGCAGAAGATCAAATTCCACATCTGACAACCCTGCGGCTTTCAAAATATTTGCTTCGCCCTCATTAATCAGAGTTACCGTTTCGTTCTGATTATTAATTTTTACTGTTACTTTTGACGGAGCTACCGGAAACAGCACTCCATCCAGATATAATTTATATGCCATTCCCTATACTCCTTCCCGGACGGCTTCTAATGCTTCTAACACTTTCGTTGTCATTCCGTCCACAATACCATCTAAATCTGCATCACTGCTTACATTATTATTATTTGTCATATCCAGCTTGATCTCCGCAGTCGTAAACCGATTGATTGCTTCCTGCTCTGCAATGTCTCTAAGATATTTCAGATCTTCATCTGTGATATCCACAGAATCTTTGATTGCACTGGTATCATCTGCAATACTGTTAAGATTGCCGCCTGCACCGGAATTTGCGATTGCATCACTGAAACCGGATATATAATCATCAGGATTCGGAATATCTGTTTTACCGAAGATATCCGACAGACTGAAATTTGATATTTTATCATCAATTCCCTGTCCGAAATTATATCCCGTGTTCCATGCATCTCCATAATTTAACCTGTCTATCTGATAATCTGACATATTTACTGTCTTTAAAACTTCCGTTCCACCATTCTCGGCTATTACAGCATCAACTTTTGCCTGTACTTTATTTTGAAATCCAGCTACTGCATCCGCAAGACTACTGCCAAAGACTGCATCAAGCATTCGAGCCGCTGACTCGATTACTTCCACTATAAAGTTAAACAGGCTTAAAAATAAAGCCTCTATACCGGCGATTGGGTTATTAAAAATAAGTGCAAATGCATTGACAAAATTTGCGATCAGATTCCATAAAGTAACCCCTATTCCAATGATCGTATTTACAGTTCCAATAAACAGATTTCCTATAAAAGCTAACGCTATCGCAAATGCTCCACAAATCAATCCTGTCGCAGAAGTCGTTGTTCCAGCAAAATGGTTTACTGCCGCAACTGCTGCATAAATAATCGCTATCAACAGTACAACTGCTATAATTATAAGTCCAACTGGATTCATGCTCATAACAGCATTGAATGCGCCTTGAGCTGCCGTCCATGCATTTGTAGCCAGTGAAGCTGCCCTGGACGCTATCTCTGCCCCTTTTGTAAATGCCGTATAAATTACGATAGCCGCCGCAACCCCTAATATGATAGGTTCTATAATTGACCAATGATCTGCCACGAATCCAGCTACAGATCCCACTAAATCAAAAATATTCAGCACAATATTTGCTGTCGTTGCCATCGCTTCAATCGCTCCATCAACAAATCCTTGAAAAGCATCACTGTTGGCCATGCCGTTTAATCTTTGAAGAACCGGCTGGAAAGCCATAACTGCAGTATTCTGCATCGACTGCCAGATCTGCCCCCAGGTCATCGGCATTTCATCAAACTTGGCATTGATATCATCCGCCGCAGAAAAGATCGCCGCCTTGACAATATCCGCTGTTATTTCGCCGTCTGCCGCCATATCCCTGATCTGTCCGATCGGAACATCCATGTAATCTGCAATATTCTGGATCAGGTTTGGTGCCTGTTCAAAAATACTGTTTAATTCATCACCGCGGAGTACACCAGAACCAAGAGCCTGTGATAACTGTAACTCTGCATTTGCTGCTTCCTGTGTGGATGCACCGGCGATTGTCATCTGCTTTTGAACTAAATCTGCAAATGCAACAACCTCTTCCGAGCCGCCAAATGCATCCCGTGCATTATTGCCGAATCTTGCAACAACCGATGCCATGCCATCTAGCGATCCACGCGCATCCTGTGCCGCGGCATATACCATATTGACAAGTTCTGACGTCTCATTTGCAGTTCCGTTTATCTCATTAAAGGAATTATTCATCAGATCCAGTCTTGAGGTTGTCTGCGTCAATTCATCGGACATGTTGAGAATTTTTCCCACGCTTTGAATACCCACATATGCACCAACCATGCGTTTAATTGTTCCCATCAACCCCTCTGCGCCGGATGCCCCCTCCTGGATCTCCTGATTGAATCTTCCCTGCTCATCCGTATTATCCCGGATATACCGCTCTGTATTACCCACTGTCTGCGATAACTGGAGATATGCCGCATTTGCACCGGACACATCCATGTTCTGCATGGCGGTATTAAGATTATTCTGTTCCTGAATCGCCCGGTCTAATTGCAATCTCAACTGTTCCAACTGGGAGTTTGCTGTATCTGTTCCCATATTGACCGGATTGCTTTCGATCTGCTGTATCCGTTCCCGGATTGAATCGATTCTGACAGCCATGGAATTAAGATCCTGAAACGTCTCCGGCGGAAAGATCGTTGTACTGTATGCCTGACTTGCAATATCATTCTGCGTACTGCTCAACTGCTCTAACATGCTATTGGCACTCTGTAATTCCTGCTCGAACCGATCCATTCCGGTTCCTGTAAACACATCCAGACTGTCCGTTTCCCAATGCACAGGAATCTCGACCGGCTCTGTCGGCACATTGGGCTGTGTTCCCGGCAGGACCGGTTGAGAACTTCCCGCAAGCGGATCTATGACAGGAGCCGGCTGCTGTGCCACACCGTTCAACGCAATTAAGGATGCTGTTGCTTCATCGATCGCCTCTCGCGCTCCCTCTAAGCTGCTCGTATCAATATCCATCGACATTGCCTGCTGCATATCATACATCTGTGCTGTTGCAAGGTTGACCGCATCCATAATGCCATATAAAACACTGGTAAACTGATCATTGAGCTCTATCGCTGTCTGAATAGCTGCCATACATCGTGCCTCCTTCCTAATGAATCTTTCTCTTTAATTCCCGCTCTTTTTTCTTATCATTCTCAATCTTGATTTTTATTGCGGCGATCACAAATGCTTTTTCCTGTTCATCCATATTTAAAAATACAGATGGCAGGATATGTAATTTTAGAAGGGCATAGTAAGCAAAGTTTGCTTCACCATCCCCTCCTTCAATTAGTTTTTTGCTTCGTCCACCTTGACATCGAGACTGTCTGTAAATCCCTGGAACTTCTGCATCCACACTTCAAACGTCTGAAATTCACCGGCTCCATCCACCATTGCGTACAATAAATCTTCCGGTGTCTTCACGCCGTAGGAATCCTGTAATTCTGCATCATACAGATCCGGATACACGGTTGCTGCTGCCATCATCTTTGACAGATATTTTTCTGTATTCAGCCTTGGGCGGTACATGTTTGGCTTGCCGGTCACCGGAACTTCCACGGTACATGCATTGCGCAGTTCCTCATTCTCGCGTGATGTGATCTGACGAAATTCCCAAAGAAGCGGCTTCCCGTCTATATCCGTAAGACTCGCTGTTGGTGCATACTTCTGATTTTCTTTTACTTTTTTATTTGCTTTCATAAATCTGCTGAATTCTGACATATCTTTCTCTCCTTTTCATTTAAAAATCCCCTCCCGCTGATGCAGGAAGGGAACATCATTAATTTGTTCTAAAACCGTCTAACTCTTTGAACTTCTCTGGCATATCCCAGCTTTCAAAAGTGCCTGAAATATCTTCTTCCAGAATTTCTTCCCCTGCCACGAGTTTTGCAAGAATAAACGAATCACAAAGACATCCTCTATGGATAATTGTCTGTCTGCCGGCAGCACTTGATGGATCTTCATTACTCGACTGAATCTCAAAATAAGATAATTTTCCTGTCTTCTGATACTGATTTGCCATCTCGCGAAGTACTGACTGGTTGTAATGTGCCTTGCCTTTCCAAGTACCTTTACCACCTGCAGGTTTATGTCCCATACCAACCTTGCCTAAAACTTTAACATCGCTGATTGTAACGTCCCATTTACTTTCAAATTCGGTAATGCTCATAAAGTTATAACGTCTCTTGCCAATCGTGACAAAACACTCGCCAAGGCTTCCATAGACGGCATCCTTGGCATCCATAACTGTTGTATTGCCCATTTTTATTTCCCCCTTCCTATGCTACCGTAACGGTCATATAAAGTTTGCTCATTGTATTAACAACCGTTACCAGATCTGTGATCACTACAGACTTTTTCGATTCTCCCTGTGCAACTGTGATATCATCTTCGCTAAAGTTTTCAATTGCACCGATTTTTTCAAGTTCTCGATGGTGTGCCACAATATCTGACCAGAGAGACGTTCTTCCTGCCGCATCATTTGATATGTTACCAATATATTTCGTGCTAAATAATACAGCAATGTCATTACCGATCTGATCAATAACACGAACTGTCTGATTATCCTTAAAGACATCTCCCTGCGTATCTGTCACACTTATCATGGAATTGATATCATCTAAAACACGGATATCTGAATTTACCCTGTGCAAGACAAACTCCCCGTTTTTGATAGACTGTCTTAACTGATTCTGTGTGTACGATGCATCTACCGTAAAAGAACCGTCGTAAACTTTATTCTGGCAGGATTTATTTACAGCACATCCGCATTCTGCACCGGTAACCCAGTATACAAGACTTGCTTCACTCCATCCCGCATCTGTGGTCTTGTTTTTCACATTGATAACGCCCATGTGATCTGCGGAAATATTGTAGAGTACCACCTGAAATTTAATTCCAAGTTCATCGCGCAGCCGTTTGTTAAATGCAACGTATAACTTTTTCGTTGTCTCATCCGTTACCGCAACACCCATGGTGTTATAAGAATAAGATTCAATCAGATCCAAATATGTCTGATGTGCTGTTCCGTCTACCGTTCCATTTGTTCCACCTGTCAGTGGTGCGGCTGCCGTATCTTCCAGCTCGATTTCCTCTTTAAATGAAACATAATCATTCGCCACAAGCTCTTTTGCAGTTTTTACCGTCTGCGTATCTGCTTTGGTTGTGCCAAGGTAAGTAATAACGTCAAATTTATCTGCATCGTCCGCATTTTTCTGTACAGCAATCCGGATATCATTGCCACGGGTTCCGCTGTACAATGCGGTTGCCATGGTATTTGCAGCCTTTACACCGCCACCGTTTAAACGGTATGCATAGAGTGTCTGTGCCCCAAGGAACAGATCATTCAGTCCTTTCATTTTCGGATCGTCGAATGCGTAACCAAAAATCTTCATGCTGTTTTTCTGAAAGTCCTCGTTTGTCACCTCAAAGACTTTCTCTTCCACGCCCCAGTCAAGTTCTAAAGGCATTGTCGCAACGCCTCTGTCTGACAGATTTGTGTTTGCCGATGCCGCCGATACAAAATTGATATATGCTCCTGGCAGCACCTTATTCTGTGCGGTAAATGTTCCTCCACCTAAAGCCATTTATTTCACCTTTCCTTTCATGTATTTTTCTAATAACGTGTCCGCTTCTGCTTTTGTGTACTTTTTGTTTTCATCAAGCAATGCGTCCATTATATCTTTCCTGGCACTGTACTTTGCACAGGCAAGAAGCTGTTCTTTTGTAAATTTCTGTGCCGCTTTTCCCTGCGGCTTTTCTAATACCTTCCCGCTCGCATTTGCCATTTTGTTACTCTCCCTTCATTTCTGACTGAATTTTAATCTGTCCCATCACCTCAGAACGTACCGGTTTTTTCAATATTACCCGGTTATAATTCACAAAAAAATTCAATACACCGTCAACCAGTTTATGGTTCTTATTCGTTCCACGTATTGCTCTGTCCTCATCTAACGGAGTAACATACTCTAAAGCAAACATCATACGCTCTGCCACATCGTTGCACTCTGCGTATGGATTCAGTTTAGATTCAGGAAAGTACTGGATACAGAATGAATTATTTTGCAGATACCGCTGCCCGCAAAGCGGGCTTATGCTCTGGTCAATCAACTGTATAAAAAAACAGGGCTCTTTCAAGTCCTGCTTTATCTCATCCTTGTGGATCTTATAACCATCCTCAAACTCGCTGTCTAAGGCAATGCTGATCGCATCTATAATTTCATTTATCATTTCATGATATCTCCAAGGTATTTTCTGATTTTTCGTTCAAGGATCTGCGGTGCCATGTTCTGTAACTCCTGTTCGGATATTTTCATCATAAAATGTCCTTTGACCCAGCCTTTATGATTTGCGGTTCTGTGGCCGTATTCAACATAACTGGCATATTCGACCGGATTTACGATCTCGATCACATAGGTATCACCAAAATGATTTACCGGCAGACCTTCTGCGTACCCCTTTGCTGATGCCCGCTGTCCACCCGTCCATCCTTTCCAAAGCGTTCCGCCTGTCTTTCCGCGTACCTTTTTCCCTTTATGCGAAAAACCTGTCTCGCAGGTATAGGACTGTCCTGAATAATCCCCAACAGGTGTTCTTTTTACGACTAACCGTAAAAGTCTTGCTGCCAATTCCTTCGCACATGCCTCCACAAACTCATTTGGATCCTGCAGCTTTTCCATTTCTCTCTGTAACTCCGTAAGTCCCCGGACATTAAAACTTCCCATTCCTGCCATCATGCATACCTCTCTGACAGTGTAAGCACAATCTCCTGATGCGTCGGATAAACCGCAGGTACACCACTGCATTCATATGCACGTGTGATGCCTGCCTGCGTGACTGTGATCTTGCTTCCAGACTTGATCTGTGTATCCGGGGACAGAAACAGTTTTGTGACCTGTGCCGTCTTTGCGGCAGCTTCCGTCTGGTCTACTGCACTGACATTCGAATATGACAGGCGGCATGGCTCATCCTCTAACACAATCACTTCCTTTTCCGATGTGATCTTTGTTCTCGAATCTTTGATCGGCTGAAATTCCGTTACTGTGCATTTCCCATCGTATGTCTCTTCCTGTGCCTTTCTTGCCATTGCCTGCATTTTTTTAATTGCATCTGAGATCATCTCCACGCCACCTTTCTGTATCGTTTCAACGAGGATTCATAATTTTTCAGCACTGTGCTCTTAAAATTGTCATCCACATACTGACGGAATGAGGTAGAAGTGTCCCCCTCAGAGATAGCGGAAACCGCGCCGACTGCTGCCGACTCGCTTCCAATATTCTCATTCCGGTACAGATCCATTGCCATGCGGTAGCCGGTGTTTATCAGACCATCCGGCATTTCTTCCACATGGCAGTAGTTTTTTATGGTCTCCTCCACATCTGCAATGACAAATTCAAGTACCATATCCTTAGAATCATCCTCAATCCCAAGAAGTGCCTTTAATTTTGCCAGATCCATAGGCTACCCGATCTTATGCTTAATCGCAACGATACGAAGCTGTTTCGGTTCGTATACCGGATTCCAGTTCTCTGCCATTGCAAGTTCTGCTCTCGTCGGAGTCTCCACATGCTCACGTTTTACACCGGTGTATGCGATTCCTCTCGGATGCAAGATAAACGCTTTACGGTTGATCAGGTAATCCACACCGCCGCCAGTCTGTTTGTCGCGGTCCACCTCAGTAGCAACATGACCGACCGGAGAACCATTGCCGTAAGCAACTGCTCCATTACCAAAAAGGTATGTTGTGTATACATTATCAGCAACCGGGCATCCATCATCTACGGTCACACGTCTGCCCTGATAGGTGTCAAACTCAACATCTGTAGAATCACGCTCTGTCTCGATCAGGTTCAGCTTTTTCAGATAAGATTTTGTAGCAGAGTGCATTGCCACACCAGTAAGCTGTGACTGTGCATCTCCAAGCATCTGACATGCATCGATAAATGCAGATGCGCTAATCTGCTTTGCAGCCTCTGCTTTTCCTGTAGTCAGATCAAGAATATGATCTGCCATCCTGGTCTCCGCTTTCGGTGTTCCGCTTGGATCTGCTGTGGTGGTTCCAAATACGCCCGCAAGAACCGCAATCAATTCCTTCTGCATATCGCGCGCCCAGTACTGTGCCACCAGATCACCGATCGCTTTCATCGGGTCTGCACCTGCTAATGCTGCGGAAAGATTTGTAGCAGCCCACATTTTCTGACGGAGAATTGTGGTAGATACATCTTTGTTGGAACCGATCTTTGCCGGTGTCATCTTTACATCCTCCAGTGTTGGTTCGGATTCTCCCTGTAAATCCTCAAAGAACGGCATATTGTGTGTCCTTGCCGCCTCGGATGCCAGTGCATCAAATTCCGGGCTGTTTACCACGATCCCGCTCTGGAAAAACGCGGACAGCTCCATTGTTCTGTTGATTACATACCGGTTAAAAAGTTCCGGTACGATCACGTCTGCAATTTTTGTAATTGCCATAAATAGTTACCTCTCTTTCTAAAGTGTTACCCCTGCGGCGGCTGCCATCGCTTTCGCCTGCTCCGGGTTGGATTTTAAAAGTTCGCCCTGTTTGGTCAGATTAAACGTCTCTTTTGCAAATGGGTTTGCAGTTCCCGCGCCACCAGTGCCGCCCTGTGGATGATACGGCGGTTTTGGTTGCTCCTGTTTGAACAGATGCGCCATTGTCTTATCTTCCTTGTACGGCTTTACGGCGTCCTCTACGCCGACCGGCTTTCCTTCTTTGTCAAAAGTGAACTTGTCCAGTCCTCCGGCTTTGTAGATCAGATAATCCGGATCAAGGACACCCTGCTTTGCAAGAGATTCCTTCAAAGCATAGTTCTTTGAGGTGTTTTCAGCAGTTTTCTTAAGATTTTTGATTTCAATCTCATAATCTCCGATCTTTTTCTGTAACTCCTCATTATCCCCATTGGATTTCTTTAACTCCTCGATTGTTCCATTTGCGGTTTTCAATTCCTCGACTTTTGTATTAAAGTCGTCTTTTGGCACTGCATACTTCGGAAACTCTTTCTGTACCGCATTCATGACTACATCTACATCCAGCTTTCCATCTTTGATTTCTGCTTTTTCCAAAATTGCCTTTAACCATTCCATTTTCTTATCCTCCATAGATTTTTATTCCCGCTCTCCGGGTATTGGGATTCTCTGTTTATTCTCCAGATGAGTGCTACCGTTCTTTAATGCCTGCGGAAAAAGGCATATAAAAACAGGACTGCCGGAGGAACTTACTTAGCGTCATCTCTGCGCTATTTCAGTTCATAGATTTCCGGTTGCCCTGTTATTACTGATTTCGGGTATGAAAAAAACACGGTTATTTGACCGTGCTTTCATGTTTTTACACAAAATCAGAAAATCCTATAGATTCAAAATACTTTTTCATCTCATCACTCTCTAACTCTTCCTTTGTAGCTGCATACTTTTCTATCATGCATTCCCTAAGACACTCAAATGATGTTTTCCTTGCATATTCCCATTCATCCTCTGTCAGTTTTAATTCTGAATCATTTTCAATTAACTTTAAAGCTTCAATCGGATCAAATAAATGTAACAGACTGTTTATCAAAAATCTTTTCAGTCCGTTCTTTTCCCATCCCTGTTGATGATAGAAAGTAATCAAATCCTCTTTTTCCAGTTCGTATGATTGTCTGTGCAATTCCTTTTCTGTTCTTCCATCCTTTGGTTTTGGATAAATCATAAAATCACCTTCCTAACGCTTTATCAATGATTTCACCGAAAATTTTTGCCGCCTTTCTTGGATTATCACTCATCACGTATTCCGCAAAACATTCCGCAAAAAATTCTCTTTCATTATCTGCCGCATATTCGCTGACATGTTTCGTTATAAATTCTTTTTCTCTTTCTTCCAAAATATCACGCCTTTGAGACAGTGTCAAACCCTGACTTTTTAATTCAATACCTATTTCTTGTTTATCAAATCCTAATAATTTCAGTGTCATATCCTTTGCGATTTGACTCGTACTATGTAAAGTCCCGTATCGGTTATAATCTGCACCCAACAACTTATTTTTTGTCATATATCCATCTAAAGCGTGACCAAGTTCATGCACAATAATACTGTTGTGGTCTGTACCAACCGGATGAAATCCGGCTGCAACATCACTTGCGTAAGTTTGAACCAACTTGTCATAATTTGCAAATATACCGTGTGTTTGAATTTCACCTGTAAGGGTTCTACAGCTTGCATAGGCATCGCCTTTTGCACCATCATATTTGAAAGATGCTGTTATCCCGCATTTTATCTGGTTCTAAACCATCCCACATTCAATCAAATAAAAA
>ERZ1108170.1456-NODE-1456-length-14760-cov-36.472696_pt1 | contig 14760 bp, 12 predicted proteins | sample MGYA00403705_ERZ1108170 | MGnify/ENA primary metagenome ERZ1108170 (study PRJEB35170, sample SAMEA104062422) | human gut metagenome | biome: human gut; feature: human-associated habitat; material: faeces | place: Denmark | collected 2012-06-15 ...
TCATAGCCGACGATGCAACCAGAGAACGGGAGTTTGGCAATCTCCGTGCCATCAAAGACAACTATCCGAAGTACGTTATCTCCATGACTCCTCTGCTCACCAAAAATGATGATGACGGCATCACACACCTGCATCTTCGCAAGTTCTTGACAGAAGGAATATAAATAACAGGAATTTCTCAGATTGGGCACACAGTGTATCCCCAATCTGAGGATTCTTTTATTCCTCTCCATTCAGGCATTCGCCCGTCTCATAACTCTTCGTCATATCCTTTAAGATACCAATCATCTCCTGCCTCAAGTTCTCAGGTTTCAGCACAATGATATTTCTGCCATGCCACAACAGTTCCTGAAGGAAATCACGACTGGGGCGAACGGTGAGGGTATATTCCCGATACATTCCATCTTTCGACTCCTTTACTTTCTGCTGACTCTCGTGCAACGGAACCTCCTCGATATAATTGTATTCCGGATAGAAGGCACGGATGCGGATTTTCTCCACGGGCACATCTTCCATCCGATAGATGCCGAAGCAATCTTCATAATAATTCTCTGGAGTCAGGAACTTCTTCATCTTTGCCGGCAACGGATGCTTCTCGCAAATAAGCTTCAGGAAACTGATGCGGTCAAAAGGAAGACAGCGAACGAATTTTCTCACATCAACCTCAGCATTCAAATCAGCATCTCCATCAACCTCAGCACTTGAATTCTTCACTCTTCGTTCTTCACTCTTCACTTTCACTCCCACAACGTACCACCGTTGTTTGAAGTATCTCACGAAAGCCGGTTGTAGCACGATATCGCTCTCTGCTCCGAAACCCGAAACGTATTTAAACTTCAGCAGATATTGCTTATCTATCGCTGCAAGAATATCATCCAGATATTCCGTGTTGTATGGCGGCGTATCAAGCATCACCTTGTTATGATACTTCAGCATATCACCTAGCGAAGCCAACCGCAGGGAACTCAGCATCCATTCCGTCACATCATCATTAGCGATCGGATCACGCTTCAGATAATACCGATAGCCGTCGCTCTTGTCGCATTCCACAGTAATGCCAAACTGCGACTGGATATTTTCACGATAACGATGAAAGGTACGTTTGTCCAGCTCATCCTCATCCTGATTAGCGTTGGCATCACGCCACTCATTAGCAATCTCCTCAAAGGTAAGATGCTTACGATCCAAGAGGCCTATCAGCCAACTATAGAATTTTACACGATTGTCCATTATCTCTAAATATTTACGAGAAATGCCTAAAAAGAGGAGAAAAGATAGCCAACAAAATGGTAATGCTAAATGCTGGCGTTTCTGACTTTTGTCATATACCAATGCGCGATACACTTGTGCCCGATGCTTGAAATGAACTGTGAACAAACTCGTCTCTTTGCATGAAACACATGAATTTTTAATAATGCTAACACAGACCTATTGCCTGATGTCAGCCTCTTGCTGCCTCTATCTTTTCTCCAAAAATTTTAATCTACTCAATGAAAATTTCAATCCTCGCTCCATTATCGGGGCAAGTCTTGCAAATCTACCAAATCTACAGTCCAGTTCAAACTCTGAATTTTCAGGTCGAGCTCCCGATACTGCTTGGCATAGGTATCAGCCTCCTTGCGAAGAACCTTTATATCTATGGTTCTAACATATTTCAGTTCGTTTCTGCCAAAGCGAGTATCGTTGGCAGCTACGTAGTTCACCACCTCTTTCAATGCCTTGACACGCATCGACAAGACGTCTCTCTTGGCTATCAATCGAGTCAAGGAGTCTCCGTCCTGAACTATCTGAACGTTGGTGATGTTGATGCGATAAATCAAGTCTTCCAACTGGACGAGTGCTTCATCCAGTTCCTTGTACAGTTCCTCCACGTTATCGCAAGGTTCATCGCCCTCCTGCACTTTGGCGCTTTCCTTGATACGTTCTTTCAGTTGAGCCACTTTCTTCTGCAAGTCGGCTCTGATGCTCAATGCTTCTGCTAACTTCATAATCTTCTATTTTTTATATATGACGTTCTAATTTTATTTTTATTGCATCACAAATTATTTTTCACCTTTCCAAACAAGGCACACCCTCAGACCAATGAGGGTCATTCTCGTTTACATCAGGATAATGAATATCTCGCTGCTCTGACACGCTGCGCTCATAATTCAATTTCACATTAATAGTGAAATCATCCATACGAAGAATGTCTGGCAGGCACCAAGGCTCATGAGTATGCAAGGCATGCATCGCATAACAGATACACAAATGGTCGTACGCCTTGTTGTGCAGATAGCCTTCCGCCCACGACGTGCCATCGTCGAGCGTATCAGTCAACTCTCTCAACGTATCCTCTTCGGTGCCGAAAAAGTTGGCAGACGCACCATTCACGATGGTATCCATCTTGCAATGTCCTGTACTGAGCAACTCATCTGTCAGATGAATCATATAGTCGAAGTCGGAACCGTAATAGTCATCATTCTCCAGATGCAAGACCGAGTCTTTGTCAGCATACTCGAATCGAAGCGTACTGTCCAAGTCGTAGCAGAAACGGTCGTCCACCTTGTATGGCGAACGGTAGAGCGTAAGCCAATGGTTACGGCACTGCTCAAAACACTCCAAGGTGAGCTTGTAGAGTTTGTCGTTCAACTGGCTCAATCGTTCCACCTCGGCAGCAGTAGGATGAAGCATCATCTCGTCGAGCGTCACCTCACGAAGCCCGAGCAAATCGTCCAGCAAATCCCGCTCCGTATCACTGAAGTTACGGAAGAACCAACCTGGATTATTATCCTCACAATTCACCACCTTCTTGATACGACGTTCCACATCTTGTATGATGGCACGCTTGTCCTCTATCGTTGACTTTTCTCTTAGAAAATCAACGAAATTGCAATGAGGCTCCGAACTATAGCTACGGTTGTTCTCAACTTCATCAATCAGTTTTTTCCATTCCTTTTCCATTTACTTCCTCTTTAAAGATTACGTTTCCTTTTTTCCATTGATACACCTCTCGCTCATACTGCAGCCAGACATGTACATAGAAGTCATCCATACGGAGAATGTCTGGCAACGAATAATGTTCATGACTATGTAGCGAGTGCATGAGATGGCAGATACAAAATCTGTCGAAAGCCTGATTGTCGAGATAATCCAAATTCCAGTTGGTCCCATCATCAGCCACTAGAGGTTCCCCATACGAATACCGCCCACTATCCCTAAAATTGCAATGAAAATGGAGCATATACTCAAAGTCTGAGCCATAATAGTCATCATTATCCATCTTGAGGACGGAATCCTCATCATTCCAACTGAAATCAACGTGCTCCTCCACATCATAATAATCCTCGTTTGCCATCAAACTCGGTGAGTGCAACAAAGACTTCCAGAGGTTGCGACCTTGCGCAAAGGCATCCTTCGACAGTTCATGAAGTTTATCGTTCTGATGTCCCAAACGCTCAATTTCTTCCTCTGTAGGATTTAACATCATCACATTGAGAATCTTTACCCGAGTACTCCAAAGGGAATCAAGCACCTCCCGCTCCTGTTCACTGAACTTACGGAAGCGGAAACTCTTGTCCGCATCATAACGGGCAATCATCTTGATGCGACGCTCTACTTCTTGTACAACTCTGCGCTTGTCATCATCCGACGCTTCGCCCACATACTCCATCAAAGCGAAGAAAGCCTCCGTTTCAAACGGATCTTTCTCAATTGTATCGATAAGTTGAATCCAATTTTCCTTCATCTTCACCTACGATTTCACCATTACTAACTTCTATTATCTTATCATCGCCGAAACTTCCACCCCGTACCTTGTAAGGAGAGTTTCGCTTCAACGTCTTCTCCAAATACTCCAAGTCCTTGGGACGGAGATGAGTGAGAGCGAAATCCACCTCATTCAGCTGCGACTGATTGCTCAAGGCAAGATGCTGGAGATTGTGACACATAAAGATGTTCAAGCGACGCAACTTGTCGTTCTTACTCAAATTCAAAGACACCAAATCTTCGGATCCATCAATATGCAACTCCTCCAAGAGTGGATTAGCAGAGAAATCCAACTTCTCGTTTCTTATCGCGCTGAAGTCTATAAACTCCAACAAAGGATTTTTGCTTACGTCGAGCAATTGCCCACCATATCCCGAATATCCCAGGATACGCAAGTTAGGACATTCCGTGAGAATCACATCCAAGGTTTTCACCTCGAACATGCCACAGCCATCAAATCCGATAATGGCATTCCTCCTCTTCCGAACAGATGGTAATGGTGTAGTACATGCCCTTCTCAGGATAGGCATGACCTGCCTCCACCCAAGCCAACTTTTCGGAAGCAGGTTTCTGTTTACCTGTCACGATCTGTACCTTTCCATCGCCCCAAGCGATTCTTGCCTTGCTGCCTTTCTTCAGCATCAAGTGCAAGCCTACGGTTTCCCCCATTGTCCAGTCCAACGTCTGGATATTGATTGTAATCTGTGCCATAATTCCTTGTTTTTAATGTTTACGTCGGCAAAGATAATGCAAACGAGTGCAATGAAAGCTTGCTTTCAAATTGCCGAGTACAGCTTATCTTATGCAAAATTACAGGTTAGATGTGTCAAATCGTGACGCAAGTGAGAAAATTATCTCAAAAATCTTTGTATCACCTTGTACCAATAGTCCCAGGAATAGCCTACGGACGGATGATTCACCGCCATCACTTTCACCTGCTTACCATTACTCAGAAGGTAAGCACCTGTAGCAACAGGATAACCATCTTTGCCAACAAAAAGGAGATAAGATGGAAGAAAACAAAGATATCAGATGGATACAGCGATTGAACAACGATGATAAGGCTTTAGCCAGATTGCAAAACGCAGCAAAGATCATCGCTACAGAAAAACAATTCAGTGGCGATGTAGATGACCTATTGAAAGAAGGTCTAGTTCAGCCTTTGAATAGATAAAGACTTCCGGTAATACAATGGATTTATCAAAAAGACCGCACACCGCACTAAATCCTCATAATTCACTATATCCCACTAAGTTACAGCAGTGCGGTGTTTGTGCAGTGTTTGAGCATCACCGCACTAGGTCTAGCTAACTAGTACACAGCAAGTTAAACCATATCTAGTGCGGTGTGAGGTCTATTTTGCAATTCTATTTATTTACCGCAGCATAGAGAACAAATCCCAACTAATTACTCCAGTTTTGTTCCTCGGCAGGGCACCAAAGTGCCCTCAGTGAGAGCACTTATGTGCCCTGCCGAGGAACTAATACAAACATCGGGGCTCTTGACAAAAGACAGTCTGGGCACAAGTTTCCATCTTAGAGCTTACTTAATCACAATCTTCTTGCCCCAATAAATATAAATACCTGGAATAGTTGGCTTCTCAGAGAATTTTACTCCTTGCAGATTATACCATGAAGCATCATCCTTGACAGATATTACGATTGGCTTAATAGCTGTCGGATCTATCTCCACAATATGTCCTGCAAAGTGATCCCAACCAGGAGCTGTCTCGTAAGCTTCCTTGCTGCCTATAGGGACATACAAGGCTACATCGTCTGGAATATCCACGAATGTTTGGTCAGGAACATCACATACTGGTGGAATAGAATTCAGACTATAAATCTCTTTCAAGGCACCTATACCCCAAAAAGCATTTCGTTGAAGTCCTTCCACGCCTGTTCCTAAGACAATTGTATTCAAACTATTACATTCTTTGACAAACGCTCCACCAACCACTTTCACTGAATTAGGGACAACTAGCTCTTTCATTTTCAACTGTCCAAAACACTTGAATGCGGAATCATCAATATACTCTAATCCTTCATTTAATTTCAAAGAAGCAGCCTTAGACGTATAAGCCAAGGCACTGTCTCCTATTCGTTTGACAGAATAAGAGATTCCATTAGCAGTTACAGATGAAGGAACCTCTATATCACCTGTAATTTGCTCATTATTCCAACCTTCTTGATAATTACTTCTGTGAATCATTGTTACCTCAAATGGGAAAACACTTGTTACCTTAAATGCCATCAATAAGTTTTCTTCACCATTATTGATAATATTTGCCGTAATCAAGTCACCCACCTTCACAATATCAGGATACTGCGCATTATGATACTCTGTCTCGGTTACCTTCGACTTGACACCACCTACAACAGCGACTGCCTTAATCACACAAGAAGCATATAGACTGACTGGTTCTGAATAGACCTTAGAATTCTCATCAGGTTCCGTACCATCCAATGTGTAATAAATAACAGCATTATCCAATTCTGTTGAAATCTGCAATTCGTTATTGACAATAGACACAATAGGTGCTGATATTTCTGTTATGGTCAATGTACCAGACTGATAAGTTATCTCATAGTTATCTGCCTCTGCACCACTTACATTCACCACATAATCAGCTGGAGCGCTTGATGTCGTTGCATCGGTCGAGAACTGAGGTTGTTTCGTCAAGACTGCCTCATTCTCACCATTCTTGAAGCCACTATAGCTAGCCTTGAACTCAGGCATGGCATCACCTTGCTTCTTGGTATAATTGCCAGCGGAGATAACGAGAGGAGCCTTTGTGACAGAGAGTTTACCAACTACATAACTAAAAGAATACTTATTGGACTCTGCACCCGACAAAGTAATCTCGTAATCTCCCACAGCACTTTTCAGATTAGCATCTGTCTGAGCTACAGCAGAGGTTGTAAGCCTCGTCTCTGTGTCCCCATCCCTAAATCCCTCATATGAGATTTTAAACTGAGGATTCTCATCACCATATTTTCTAGAAGCATCTTCTACTCTTACCGTTAAAGGTATTTTCGTTACAGTAACAGCACACTCCGCTTTCACAGAGCGATCTGCAGAATACGCATTAATAACACACTGTCCCTCAGCCTTAGCAACAATATTTCCATTTGCATCAACAGTTGCCACCTGCTCATTACTAGATTCCCAGACGACACTCTTATCCGTACAGTTCTCTGGCAATACTGTAGCGGTAAGCGTTTTTGAATCATCTACTTGCAAGCTCAGTGAACTCTCACTAAGACGAATGGAAGTAGCAACCACAAATGAGACATTCACATCAAATGATATCGGTTCAAGGCGATAAGTCTGAGCCTTGGCATCCGAGAATACAACATTTTCTATCTTTACTTTCTTATGGTCTCTAGCTGATGACTCAGCATTCAGCCATAGATTCAAGATTGTCCCCGAATGACCAACGAAAGTCGTATTATCCATTGACATACAGACAAAACGATATCTTCCGTTTCCGAGGTTCTTGCTTGTCAACTGATGACTAGATGAGCACCGCCCAGTCACACTGCATTTTGCCAAATCCAAAGACAAGCCACTTGGCACAACCACATCAAACTGACATGCCGTCAAACTAGACTCGTTTGTCAATTCCAAAGCAAAAGCCTTTCCTTTACCAGCAGTCAGTTCACCACCTGCAATAGAAATAAAGTTTTGCTCTTTCGTCTGAACCAACACCTGCGAATCATCCATGCTCACATCCTGGTTATTTTCATTGGAGAATATAGTATTCTTCAACTGAACATAGCCACCTTTGAAATCCGAAGAAGCTTTCACTTGAATATCCACAAGTGCTCCATTATCCCCAGAAATAGTTTCATATTGAGCAGAATATCCCAGCAACCTCAACGCTCTATCTCCCACTTCATTGGAAGTCAGCGCAAAGGCAGAGGCACGATTGGTAAGAGAGATTGCCAAACTATTATTAGCATTCTTGACAATACTCAATCCCTCAGGCAACACAATATCCGTCTGAAAACCACGATAAACATTCTCGTTATCGAGATTCAAAGAAATCGTCTTCGTATCCCCAGGAACGATATTGAATGGTTGTATGTAAAAAGCATCCTTTGCCTTTGATACCGTCGGCAACCCCAACAGCATCAAAAGCAACAGAATGGATATATTTCGAAGTCTTATCATAACATTTTATTTTACGGTTACTTTTACGACTTGCTGATTGAGCTTCACGAGATAAACGCCAGCAGGCAAGTTGATTGTCATTGTCTCAGTCGCAAGACGTTGAGATTGAACCAACATACCAGCAGTATTATAAATGCTGACAAGCATACCCTTTTCACCAGACACTACAATACCATCAGCGACAACCTCTACATTCTTACCACTACCAACAACACTTGCAATAGAAGTTGTCTGGTCGAATTGAGCGTCCAAGCCATATCCCTTAGCCTCAGCATCAGAAGCCACAGCATTTTCAAACTGAACATCCGCAGGATTGACTCCCTTCTTTGAAGTCAAAGTAAAGATCGCTCTACCATCCATAAAGGTGCTATTACTCAAAGAATAGACAACCACTCTCAATGTATGGGCGTTCAACTTAGAAGAAGTCAACAAGTGGGTAGATGCTATTGCGTCATCCAACTTCAAGTTGATATCATCCACATTTTCTGTCATTGCGATATCAGTCTGCATCGCAGTATAGTTGCTATTGACATCCAAGGCTACATCTATCGCATTCTTGCTTGGCTGAGAATAAACGATGTAAATCTCGTTCTTATCAGAAACATTCATACCCTTTGCCATTGCGATATTTTCCTTAGCTTGCAATGGCTGCTGGAGGATGATGGCAGTGGTACCTGTCACATCAGAAACAGAGATATGATTATCCTTGTTGACATCGGCAGCCTCAAACTCGAAGGTACCAACCACTTTATTCAATATATAGTTGACGGTATTGACTGCATCAACTACATTCACCTCCTCATCATCGTTAGAGTCACCTGTCTTTGGAGCGATCACTGTCAGATGACACTCAGCTGTGATACCAGAACCATCATTGGCAGATACCGTTATGGTCGTTTCCCCAACAGTAAGGGTCGTTATATTTCCCTCATCATCCACTGTTGCTATTTCAGGAGCAGATGAATTCCAAGTCAAACTCTTGTTCGTTGTCGTAACAGGAGAAATAGTCGCCACAAGATTAGCCGTACGCTTCTTCTTCAAGGTAATCGCAGACTGATTGAGCGAGATACTTTCTATCAAAGTAGGATTGACTGTAATACTACAAGTAGCCTTGACCCCAGAGCCATCAGCAGCAATAGCTGTAATAGTAGTATTACCTACGGCATTGGCAGTAATAACGCCTTCATCAGAAACAGTAGCTACCGCCTCATTAGAGCTCTTCCAGATAAGGTTCTTATTGACTGCATTTTCCGAACCAACGGTTGCACTTAAAGCCAATGTTTCCTCTGCCTTCATATTTGCTTCCGTCTGATTCAATGTGATGGATGATACAAGCACATTCTCTGTGAGAGGTTTGATGTTTGTCCAATCCTCCCATGTTGCAGAATAGGTATAACCATCCTCATACCCCTCTGGCACAAACAAGGTACCATTAGCTACCACCTCTGCTGGGAAGTTGACCAGACCCTCAGGAGCAGTGGTCGCATAAGACTTCACGTAAGCAATGTTGTCACAACCAGCGAATGAGTTCTCACCCAGGGAGGTTGTCTTGTCGCTCAAAGAGATCCACTTCAAGCCAGTACATCCCATAAATGCCTCCTTACCAACAGAACTGATGCTTTTCACTTCCACGTATGGAAGGCTGGTACAATTTTTGAAGGAAGCAACACCCAAACCATAGAGAGTACTTGGTATCTCGATCCCTTCCAAAGCCTTGTCATTTTCAAAGGCCGACGGACCGATAATCAAGAGGTTCTGACCGAGGTCGAGTTTTCTCAAAGCAGTACAATCAGAGAAACTATTGCTTGCCACACTAGTCATACTTGCAGGGAAAGTTACATTGTCAAGTGAAGTACACCCAGCAAAGCCATAATCACCCACCTGACTGAGTTTTTCGCTCAAACGAACCGACTTCAAGGAAGAACATCCACGGAATCCCCAAAGGTTGACAGACGTGATATTGTCAGGCAGATTCACCTCTTCCAAACCTTCACAGTAAGAGAACATATATTTGTCTATGACCTTGACGTTCTTACCAATGTTTAAGTTCTTCAATGCGTCGATAGAATAGAAAGGTGATCTTGAAGCTACCTCGGTATTATAAGACAACCAACGACCAAGGTTGAGGGTTTTCAAAGGACAATCGCTAAAGAGACCATAGTTTTTCCAACTTGCACCATATCCCATCTCTATCAAGTCGGTACCATCCTCAAAGGTCGCAGAAGTCAAAGCCTTGCAGTTGGTAAACATATAGCCATCCATTTTTGTTACGGCAGACGGAATCGTGATAGACTGCAACGCATTACATTCCGAGAACAATCCTTCTTTCAACCAAGGGCAAGATGTGGAAAGTTTTGCTGATTTCAAAGAGGTATCATCAGCGAAAGCATACGTGCCCATCTCTGTTACTGCATTAGGAATAACAATACTTTCAAGCGCAGCCATTCCTCTAAACGTCCCGTCTCCTATCGAGGTCAAACTCTCTGGCAATGCCAACGTCTTGCAATTATTGACTTTATAAAGCAAATAGTCCTTACAATAGGTCACTGTTCCTGCTTGCGAGAATCTGGCATCTGTCAAGAAAGACTGATTGTAGAATGGAGAATAGCCATATTTTTCATCAGCCGTGTAATTAATATTACGTCCAATATAAAGATAAGTCAAATTAGTATTACCAAACAAAGGAATATTATCTAAATACGAAGTACTAGAATTAGACTTTGCACCATAGCCAAGTTTTACAGATTTACCGGAGTCTTCAAAGGTTAATTGTGTCAAACCTGTACACTCTGCGAAAGCATAGTTACCAATGGATTCCAACATAGCAGGGAACGACAGAATTTTCAACAAAGGGCATTGAGCATAAGTATAGTTGCCGACAGAAAGAAGTTGCTGTGGAAAAGTCACCTCTGGCAAAGCCGCACAATTTCTGAAAGCATAATCACCTAAGTCAAGCGTATGGCCTGTAGCATTATGGAATGTAGTTGATGCTAATGAACTGCAATCATCAAATGCATTTCCATAGATATTGGCAATAGAAGCTGGTATATCTATTGTTGTTACCTTATCACAATTATGGAATAAATGATTATACAGGAAAGTCACCTTAGAGCCAATAGTTACCTTTTGAAGAGTAGTACTATTAACAAATGGAGCAGATGCCCTACTCATTTCTTTCCAGTTTCCATCTACATAGTCATAAATACTTGCATTGTCTGCATAATCATACTTTAAGTCACGGCCTAAATATAACGTTTTGATAGGGCAATCATAGAAATAATCATTGTACCTATTAGTATAACTATAACGACTCGTCATATCATCTATTTTCTTACTACGAGTATAATACGAGTCAATTGTAAGTGTTCCTTCTCCATCTTTAAACCTAAGGACAGAGGTATTAGTACAGCCATAGAAACTATTTCTACCAATAGAGGTAACCGTTCCAGGAATTGTAAAAGTTATAATTCCAGAGTTGTTCCAGAACACTTCATTGCCAATAGTTTTCAATCCATCATTCATTGTTATGACAGCCAAGACCGAATCATTATAGAATGCTTGATCACCAATAGACACTGAGGATGCAGGTACAGCCATTTCCGAGAGCGCAATACAGTTTTTAAATGCTCTTGCAGGAACAGCGGTCAAAGAATTGCCAAGTTTGGCTACAGTTAGTTTCTTGCAACCTTCAAATGCCGAAGCACCCATTGTGGTAAAGTTGTCTGGCAAAATTATCGCCGTAAAAGAACCACAATTTTCAAAAGCAGAAGCACCTATAGACTGCAATTTAGAACCAACAGTGACCTCTGTGATACTTGAACAATTATAAAATGCCTCATCACCTATTGTCGTTATAGCATCAGGAAATGTCAACTTGGTTACATTTGTACAATTACAAAATGCTCTACCACCAACAGTCTCCAAATCTTGACCAAAATTCAACGTTGTCAACTTAGAACACCCTTCAAACGCAGACTCACCAATAATTTTTACTTTTGGCAAATCAGTCAATGTCATTGCAGTATTCTTATAGAATAAGTATGCTGGTATTTCCGTAACAGTTGACGAAAAGGTCACCTTCGCCAGCTTTGGCTGATTATAGAAAGCAGAATAGCCATAGCATTCTGGACGACTTGCAAAAGAATCACCTGAAGAATAATCTTTATAGATTATATTACGACCAATATATACTTCCTCCAAAGGGCAAGAGGCAAAAAGACCTCTAGAGCTAGAACCCCATTCAAAATCGGCTCCCAAGGATATAGACTGTTTTCCATCCTCGAATCTTACTTTTTTAAGAGAGGTGCAATCATAAAAAGGCAAATCATATGGAGACCTACTAGTCGTTCCCACTTCCGTAACTGTACCAGGAATACTAATTTCCTCCATATACTTACAGTACGCAAAGGCTCGGTCAGCAATCTTTGTCACCGTAAACGTCTCACCATTATACGTCACCGTCTCTGGAATTTTCACACTTGCAGGCAACGAGGCGTAATTTCCACTTTCATTCTTTTCATAAGTAACTGTAGCCGTACTAGTTGATGCATCTAAATCATAGTACAAGTCACCAATCAACGTACTCGCTTGAACAATATTCAAGCACAATACTGGAAGCAAGAACAAAGCTACACAGCATATCCTTTGAGATAATTGCTTTTTCATACTCTATTATTTTATTGATTATTTCCTAGTTTTTTAAACTGTTCCAAGTTTTCCTCTCTTCTTTGATTCTTGCCACTCTTCCAGAAATAGACAGCAGCAATTAAAATAGCGACACCGAAGCCAAACACTAATGCTTCTGGAATTTTACCAAACAACAATCCAAATCCATACGCTATTACTAGCGCCGCAAAAAGGAACAGGAACACACTAACAACTATAGATATATCAGATGTCTTCATATCGTTTATCTTATATATTATTTTTTACTTTTTTACATACTCCAAATAATTCTTATAATGCTCTTGTCGCAAGTCCTCCTTCTGGTCATCAGAAAGTATACCTATTCTACTTTCCGCAGTTACTCCATGCCATTCTATAGCTATAGTAGCTTGCATCAAAGCCAAAAACCGTTTCTGAGCCAGACAAAGCTTTGATTTAATTTCCTCTTTATCGCTAGAAGTGGCTTTTAGAAGTTCTTGATGTTGATTATAGAGACGTTCTAAAATAGCAACAACCTCTTGATCTATATACGATTCTGGCTTGGTGGAATTGCACATAAGTATCAACTTATAATAATAATATTCTATTGAATTATCACAAGTATGCACTTTATTCTCTGGGGATTCTTCTACCTCTTTAGAGGATTGCAAGTTGTCAATAGTCAATAGCTCACAAAATCTCGCTGAGCACTCTCGCCACTCCTTTATAAAATCCAAGCGTTCTTTTGTTATTAAATCAGAAAAATGCTTACGTTTAGTAGACCAATAAGTTACAAACGCACCAATAAGCACACCCAAAAGTGCGACAATACTTGATACCAAAGTTGAATCAAGTATTGTACCTTCATCACCAGAACTCGCAGCCCAAGTCGAAGAAACAAACATCAATGTCGTTATAAGACAAGTACATCGTTTAAATATACTCATAAGCATAATTTTTTAGTTTTACTTTTCAAAGGGCAAAGGTAGGGAAAATCTGCGAACCAAACAAGTCCATAATGGTTCATAAATGAAAAAAGATGGTGCGAACCCCTACTTTCTTCACTTCCTTGTAAGTTAGGCTCTGGTAAAACCCGTAGAAAAGAAAATGCGAAAGAGGAATCCACACCATATGACGGTGTAGACTCGCTCAAACAAATTCTCGTTCTTTCTACGTTTCAATTTACCAGATTTCAACCTACAGAACTGAATAGTTTGCTCGTGTCCACAAGATAATCTTGTTTCTCTGCATCATAGCGACTTCAAGCGAGAACTTTACCCTGCCCTGTCACTAATACAATGGCAAATTTAGTAAAAATCTGTTGAACCACCAAACTTTTAACAAGAAATCTTATGGATTCCTCTTATATTTTATTTTCAGGGACTCCTAACCCCTCTTCTTTCTGCATTCATACCTTTTTATATAGAGTTATTGTCAATTCTGCTGCAAAATTACAATCCGGTGGCGACAAAAACTGACATAGGGAGAAGAAAAGATGAAGAGGAAAGATTAAATTGAAGATGAAATACAATATGCATACTGCCCAGAAAAGAATATGACCTCAATTCTGACAACTCCATCATTTTTACTTTCGAAACCGCCATTTCGGAAAAGCAAGAAGCACGCAAACAAATAAAAAAACTTAAATTAGCAAACAAACAAGCTGATATTCAGGCATTTTTTATTACCTTTGCATTCGAAACCGCCATTTCCGAAACAGCGGTTTCGGAAAATAGCATCAAAAAGAAACTGTAAATTTATAGAAATATGAAGTTCTTTGGAAGACTTAAAAAGATTCGCTACATAAAGCTAAATACAGACGCATTTCTGTATGTAAAACTTACCGCACAACAGGTGGATGACGAGCGCACAACAGCTGATGGACATTCGCACAACAGCTGATATGCAAGCGCACAACAGCTGTTGTGCGGTTCACGATAGTATATTCCCCAACGACAGATACTATATCTTCCAACAACTTATCCTATATCTTCCAACAACTTATTCCGGTTCTTCCAGCACCCCTTCCCATATCTATCAACACCCCAATCCACTTTCGAGAACAGACGGAGGCACATCAATATAGAACAGCAAAGGCTTGAGAATGGAGAACATGTATATAGAATAGATGAAACCACAGACCATCTATTAAGGTAGTCAACTAAAAATATGACTAAGTTTCAGGAAAGTCAACGT
>ERZ1108170.1459-NODE-1459-length-14727-cov-6.139722_pt1 | contig 14727 bp, 11 predicted proteins | sample MGYA00403705_ERZ1108170 | MGnify/ENA primary metagenome ERZ1108170 (study PRJEB35170, sample SAMEA104062422) | human gut metagenome | biome: human gut; feature: human-associated habitat; material: faeces | place: Denmark | collected 2012-06-15 ...
ACCGTCTCATCGATACCGCTATTGCGTACGGCAACCAGAAGGCCGTGGGTACAACAAATGCTGCTGGTACAAAGTCGTACACTTATACCTTACAAAACAAAACGACTGGCAAGTATCTGACTTTCGATCTTAACGGAAATTTGACTACCAATGCGTCAAAAGCTGGCAAAGCTGAGGTTGGAACAGAATACAGCTCTATCTTTGCCGCTGTAGGCGGTACGACAGCTGCAAATGTTGAGTTCAAAAACGATGGAAACGGAATCTTGTATCTGAAAGGGGTGACGGTTGCAAATGCGTTAGCATTGGCCCAGACAAACAATGTGGTTAAGGTAGATGAAACTGGTACCGCTCTTATCCTTTGCAAATACACTGCAGAACAGAATGCCGACATCGCCAAGATGAACGACACAATGGGTGGCGAAGGCTTCAATCTGACATCTGCCGGTGACAAGTTTGAAGGCAACATCTTCAAAAACGGTGATGAATATCTGAATTTGAAGGCGTTCGAAGTTGTAACAGGAACTATTGCTAATGTCCCTGCCGGTACATACTTTGTTGTTGTAGACGAAAACATGCCGGCTACATTGAAAGGCAAAGATGCCCAATTGGACAAGAAAGAAGAATTCGAAGCTGCTACATTCGTAGCTGTTGATCCGTTGAAAAACCTGAACATCAACGAAGTACCGCGTGGTAAAGGTAAAGGGTTCTGGTTTACAACGGTAAAGTCACGTCGTGGTTCACCTTCTCTGGGTCGAAGTGTCCCATTGATGCAATCTCACGTGCCGAACGCTGCAGGGCTTCCTTAGAGAAGAGGTCGCCTGGCTTGGTACGCAGCTCGCGACGCACAACGTTCTCATACAGACGGTCGTTGCCGTTGATGCGTACGTGGTTGATGTGTGCCTGCGGACCTTCGAAGATACGCATCTCGAGGTCGATAGAGTCGCCCACGATGTTTACCTCTGTCGGGTGGAGCGAATAGAAGAGATAGCCGTTGTTCCAGTAGTTGTTGCCCACAGCGTCCTCGTCTTCGGTGAGTCGCTTGTTCATAAGCTTCTGGTTGTAGACGTCGCCCTTCTTCATGCCGAGCACGGCAGCGAGGTAGTCGGTGTTGTACACGGTGTTGCCCACCCATGTGATGTTGCGCACGTAGTACTTCTTGCCTTCGTCCACCTTCACACGCATACTGACGTGTTTCTCGTCCACGTTCCACACTGTGTCGCTAACGATGTATGCGTCGCGGTAGCCCAGCTCGTTGTACTTCTCGATGAGCTTCTGCTTGTCGTTCTTCCAACGCTCCGGTGTGTACTTCTTCTTGAACTTCAGGAGTGTAGCCATCTTGCCAGCCTCGTGAGTCTCCTTGAACACACCTTTCTTTATAAGGTTACCCTTTATCTTGCTTGTAGCCAGTGCACTGTTTCCTTCGATGATGATGTCGCGCACCTTCATCTTCTGCTTCTTATCGATGATAACGTCGAGTATCACCTGGTTCTTGTTAGCCACGTCGTCGCGTTGCACGATTTGTATGTCGGCGTTCTTGAAGCCTTTCTCGTCGAAATAGCGTTTAGCGAGAATCTTCGCGCGGTCGATCATGTTAGGTGTTATCTGTGCGCCCTTGAGCAGTCCGAGTTTCTCCTCCATGTCCGTACGCTCCGACTTCTTCAGTCCGACGTAGTTGATGGTAGACACGCGTGGGCGCATCTGCAGGTGTATGTGCAGATAAGCCTTGTCGTTCACGAGCGAGTCGACGGATATAGATACCTCTGAGAAGAGTCCATACTTCCAGTAGTGCTTCACAGCATCTGTGATAGCCTCGCCAGGCAGTTCGATTTGTTGTCCGACGGTGAGTCCGGAGATACCCGTGAGCATGTAGTCCTCGTAGCCTTCGGCTCCTGAAACGGCGAGTCCGCCGAGTGTTACAGTGCGCGGGTTTCCTGCATACGAGATGTCGGGGTATGTAATCTTGTCCTGCGCTTGGGCTGCGAAGCTGCTTACAAGGATGCAGGCTGTTGTCAACACCTTTATTATATTCATCGTTTTTCTCTTGATTGTTCTTTTTCTGATTATTTTTGGCTGTTTTCTAAGCCGAACTAAGCCTTTTTAGGCCTTCTTAAGCCTTTTTACTAAGCCGAACTAAGCCTCTCTAAGCCTTCTTAAGCCTTGGCTGTTTTCTAAGCCGAACTAAGCCTCTTTAAGCCTCGCTAAGCCATTGCTTTAAAACTAAGCCTTTGCTAACTAAGCCCTCCCCGACGGGGAGGGTTGGGAGGGGCTGTTAGGGTTGGGAGGGGCTTTGTTCAGCCTCTACTTGCGCCTCTGTCTTTCCGAAGCGTCGCTGGCGTCGCTGATAGTCGGCGATGGCTTTGTGCAAACCTTCCTCGTCGAAGTCGGGCCAGAAGGTGTCGCAGAAGTACAGCTCCGAGTAGGCTATCTGCCAGAGCAGGTAGTTGCTTATGCGCTGTTCGCCACCGGTGCGTATGAGCAGGTCGGGGTCGGGCATGAAGCTTGTGGTCATGTGCTCCGAGATGAGTTGCTCGTTGATGTCCGTAGCGGCAATCTTGCCCGCAGCGAGGTCGGCGGCAATCTCTTGCGTAGCTTTCACAATCTCCCAGCGCGACGAGTAGCTGAGTGCTACAACCATCGTCATTGCAGAGTTGTTTGCCGTATGCTCCATTGTCTCCTGCAACTTCTGCTGCACTTCCTTCGGCAGGCGTTCGATGTCGCCGATTACCTGGAAGCGCACGTTGTTCTTCATGAATATCTCGTCCTCAAGTGATGTTAGCACGAGTCCCATGAGTGCAGCCACTTCCGTTGCGGGGCGGTTCCAGTTCTCGGTAGAGAAGGTGTAGAGCGTGAGGTACTTCACGCCGAGACGCGTACACTCCGATGTGATGCGTCGCACAGCGTCTACTCCAGCCTGGTGGCCGTAGCTGCGCGGTTTGCCTTGCTCTGCAGCCCAGCGTCCGTTGCCGTCCATGATGATGGCGATGTGCTGGGGTATGTTGGTTGTATCGAGTTGTGTCATATTCTGTTTTTTTTCTAAGCCGAACTAAGCCTTCTTAAGGGTGCGTTTAAGCCGAACTAAGCCTTCTTAGGCCTTTCTAAGCCTTGACGAACTATTTTCTAAGCCTTCTTAAGCCTTCCTAAGCTAATCAGAGCCCTCCTCGACGGGGAGGGTTGGGAGGGGCTATTCATCCGCGTTGTGGCAGGTGCGGCATTTCGCCATGAAGCTGTACGTCAGTGTGAGTTGTAGGGCTGAGTAGCAGTCGGTGTTTTTGAAGAGTCCGCTGCTTTCTATGCCGTAAGGGTCTTTCACGCCGTCGAGTTTGTCGCTCAGCGAGAAGTGTACTGCCCATTCGAGTCCGAGGTTCAGACGTGGTCCTATCTTGTATTTCACGCCCAAGCCGAGTGGCACATTCGCTGTGAAGACGTTCTTGCCACCACCGGTGACGAACGTAGTACCCAGTCCGCCGAAGATGAACGGTGTGAAGCGTTTCGCTCCGCGGTAGTCGCGTCCGGTGCCATATGGCCAGAAGTTGTATTCGTAGGTGACGCTGGCGTCTATGAGCGTATTGCTGAACGAGTATGGATTGTTTACGAAGTCGGGGTAATAGGTCTTTACATCCTTTGATGCCCCCGTCAGTTTGCCGTACATTGCCGACATCTTCAGCCCCATGTACGGGTTGAATACGCGTCGCAACACTACCGATCCCCCGAACTGCATATTGCTCAGTACGCTACCGTTGAAGTCGCCTTCGTACGCCACCAGCCCTACTCCCGCACCTATCTCCATGCGGTACTCCTCGTCGGTTTGTGCCTTTGCCGACACAAACATTAGGGAGATGATGAGGATGGTGAGGATTTTCTTCATTATTCAGTGAAATCAGTCTGTTCTTTTTTCCAGCCGAGGCGGTTTATTCTTCCGCGCCACGTGTCGCCTTCTGTTGCATTTACTATCCAGATAAAGTTGCTGCTGTCTACGGTGAGTGCCATGTTCGGCGTGTTCGACGCATTCTCTTTGTTGGATGTTATCTCTGTAGGAACGGTGAGTGTTGTGTCTTTTGCCCAAGTCAGTCCGCCGTCCTTAGAGCTGTAGAGGTTTGCATTGCTATCGTTCATGCCGTCGGGTGTGCCGAGAGCGTATGTCTTGCCGTCGTATGTTGCTACGCTCATGTTGTTGAGCTTTGGGAGGGCGTGCTTGTTCTCTGTCGACACCTCGTAGTATGCCCACGGCTGGTTCTCGCTATACTTGTTGCCTTCGTCCACTTTGCCCCAGATTGCCATTGCGCCTGTTGCTGTTGTGCCGTATATAGTCACGCGGTAGCTGTTGTTGTTGGTGCGCAGTGCTGTGCAGGTGTACGAGAGGTTGTTTGTTGGCAGGAACGAAGCGTCGCTGTCGATGGTAGCCAGTGTCCATGTAGCACCGTTGTCGTCAGAAGCGAGCAGGCTACCCTCTGTGTTGTATCCATAGAGACGCAGCGGACTTGCAGCTACGAGTGTCTTGATGGTAGTAGCGTTGCCGGTCTGTTCCCATGTGTTGCCGTCAGTGGTGCATAGGATGTTGCCGGCGTTGCAGATGTACACCTTTTCGTTCTTTGTCACGATGCTCTTGCAGACATTCGCGTCGAATGTGAGGTCTGCATCGTTTAGCTTAGGTGTGGCAGCTGTCCAAGTCTGTCCGTTGTTCATCACGTACAGCTTTGTGTTGTTGCCGTCCGTACCGAAGAGGAAGAGTCGGTCCTTGCCCTCAGCTGTCTTTATGGCGCAGGTCTTCACGTTCTGGAGCTGCTCTATGTCTGTGTTCTTTGTCATGGAAGCCCAGAAGAACGAGTCTGCTTGCTCCTTGTGCACGTTCACTTTCACCTTGTATGTGCGCAGGAATTTGCCCGAATTGCTCATCACCTTCAGCTCGCGCACCTCCGAGAAGTCGAGCGAGTCGGTGTTGCTCACAATCCCTACATTATCGTCCTTGAGGTTCTTGATGTACACCGTCATCGAGTTGAGTCCGTACACGTTGCACACGAGTTTCTTCGCGTCTATACCGCACGGCAGTGAGTCGGGATTATAGATGGTGTTGTTGTTCTGGTCGATGACGAACTTGTAGCTTGTGTACGATGAAGTGGTTGTATAAACGCTATCCTTATCGCCTTTTTTCGTCTTTGTATGGATATATCGTTTTGCCCCCGTCACCGAAAATGATGTGATGGCGCTGTCGTCGGTGTACACGTAGTCGGTGTCGTCATTAAGGCACGATGCGAGTGTAAAAACCGCCATGAACAGCATGGCAAAAGCTGCAAACTTATTTTTCATTCTTCTTAAACTTATTATTTTTAGCTGCAAATTTAATCAGAAATCTTCAATTTCAGTGTGTTTTCACATTATAATTATGCTATTTATTGATTAATAGCCGCATTTTTAAGGTTGTTTAGTGATTAGTGATATAAAAAAAGCATTGCTTGCCCAAACGGGCAAACAATGCTTTCCTATTGTGTCTTAGTTATTTCTGTTCGTGGCGGATTACTCCTCCGGCAGCATAGTCACGGTGATGTGATTGCCTGCCTTGTTGAACTCCTTCATGAAGTTGCAGATGTCCTGAGTAGTGAGTGCCTCAAGAGTGCTTGAGTAGTCGGTGTAGCCGTCGTAGCCGTAGTGGTAGCTATCGCTGATGACGCCGAGCCAGAAGCCGTTTGTCTTCACGCGGTCGCCGTTCTGCTTAACCATGAACTCCTTGCACTTCTGGAACTTGGCAGCGTCGCATGTGGTCTCGATAGCCTTCATCTCTTCGTTGAGGATGCGGATAGCAACGTCCTTCTTCTCAGGCTTCATCGGGCACTGAGCGAAGATCTGGAACATGCGGTAGTTGTCGGCACCGAGGTCAGCGCTTGCGTAAGCGCCTACAGAGTAAGCTGCACTTTCCTTCTCGCGAATCTTGTCGAGGTATTCCATAGAGAGCACCTGGCCTGCGATGTCGCAGCAGAGGGCGTTCTTCAGAGTGTAAGGCAGCTGGTCGTTGAACCAGAGCATGATAGAGTTTGCCTTCGGAGTCTCCTGCTTGCGCTTGAATGTGTTCTCCACAACGCCCTTAACCGGATTGAGTTCGCGCTTGCTCTTCATAACCTTGCCCTTAGCTGGCAGTGCGCCGAGATACTGGCAGATGAGCGGACGGATTGTCTCCTCGTCGTAGTTGCCCACGATGTTGAACACCCAGCCCTTAGCCGAAGCGGTGCGCTCCTTTGCAATCTGGAGGATACGGTCGTAGTTCACGTCCTTCAAGCGGTCGATAGTCATCGGCGCAACGCGTGGGTTGTGAGCGTAGATAGTAGCCTGTATAGAGTCGCTGAATGCTATGTCAGGATTGATTTCGCGGTTCTTCAGCGATACCTCGAGCTGCTGCATGAGGTTGTCGAACGACTTCTGGTCCTTGTTGATGTTTGTGAAGTAGAGGTACACCATCTGGAGCATTGTCTCCACGTCCTTCGGTGTAGAGTTGCCCGATACGTTTGTAGAGAGCTGTCCGAGTGAAAGGTCAGCGTTGGCAATCTTGCCGGCAAGAGCCTTCTGCAGTTCTGTAGAAGAGAATGCGCCGAGTCCGCTGTAGCCGATAACGTCGTTGAAGAGCTGGAGGTTAGCATAGTCGTTTGCGCCATAGAGTGTGGTGCCACCCTCGCCGCGACCGCTGAGGAGCACCTGGTCCTTCTTGTAGTCGGTCTTCTTGAGGTTTACGACAACGCCGTTAGAGAGTGTGAGCGTGGTGTAGCCGAGCTTCTCGTTCTTCACTTCCTTCTTCACCTTGCCAGCCTTCGGGAGAGTGGTGATGAGCGGTTCGTTCTTCACGTTGTCCACGTAAGCCTCGATGTTAGCGTTGCGTGCGTCCTTGACAGCGCCGAGCAGCTCAGCCTCAGTCGGGTAAACATTGCCCTCAGCCTCGTTCAGGAACGAGAGCACGATGAGGTTGGAGTCGTTAGCCGGCACAAGCTCAGCCATCATCTGGTTAGCCACCTCAACAGGCATAGCCGGTACGATCTGGCTCATAGCCTGGTATTCGAAGTCGATAGACGGCATTGGGTCGCCTTCGAGGAAGTTGTCCACGAGGTCGCGATAGAGCTGGCTGTTCGGACGCTTGTCCTTGTTGCTGTACATCTTGTCGAGCGAGCTCTTGTAGTCCTCCTGGAAGCGTGCGTACTCTGTAGCTGTGAAGCCGAAGCGAGCGGCGCGCAGAGCCTCTGTGTAGGCAGCCTTAAGCGCAGCGGCTGTCTTGCTGAGGTCCTTCGGAAAAGCCGAGAGGTTGAAGGCGTCCTTAGTCTTGGCGAAGATGAATGTGCCGTCGTTAGCTCCAGCGGCTACGTACGGGCACTCCGGATCGAGAGCCTTCTCCTTCAAGCGGTTGTTGAGCATAGTCATGGCAGCCTGCTTAGCGTAGTTGTAGATGAGGTAGCTGAGGTTGCCCTTCTCAGAAGCCGGGAACACGTCGTGCTTGATCAAGAGCTCTACGTTGTTGGTCTGCTGCTCCTTGTCCTTGTCGATGATAACGATAGGCTCAGCGTTGTTAGGCACCTGCTCGTCAACGATAGGAGCTGGGTTCTCCGGGTTCTTGAACGAGCCGAAGAGCTCCTTAATCTTGTTCTCGGTGTACTTCACGTCGACGTTGCCCACTACGATGATAGCCTGGTTTGTCGGGTGATACCACTTCTCGTAGTAGTCGCGCAGCTCTTTAGGCTTGAAGTTGTCGATGACCGACATCAAGCCGATAGGATAGCGCACGCCATACTTAGAGCCCGGGTAAAGTTTCGGCAGGTTGCGCTCGAACATGCGGCTTGAAGCCGATGTGCGCAGACGCCACTCCTCGTGGATAACGCCACGCTCCTCGTCGATTTCTTTCGGGTCGAGTGTGAGCGCGTTCGACCAGTCGCTCAGAATGAGCAAGCAAGAGTCGAGAGCCGACTGACGGTCGGTCGGTACGTTAGAGATATTGTAAACAGTCTGGTCGATGGCTGTGTAAGCGTTGAGGTCGCGACCGAACTGCACGCCGATACTTTCGCAGTAGCGAATCACTCCATTGCCAGGGAAGTGCTTTGTGCCGTTGAAGCACATGTGTTCGAGGAAGTGAGCCAGACCACGCTGTGACTCTTCCTCTTGGATAGCGCCCACCTTCTGTGCGATGTAGAAGTCGGCACGGTTCTCCGGCCAGTTGTTGTGGCGGATGTAGTAGGTCAAACCATTGTCCAGCTTGCCAACCACTACGTCGGGGTCAGCCGGAATGGGTGGCATCTGCTGTGCCTGAGCAAGTCCTGCGAAGAACGCGAAGACTGCAACCATCAGTTTTCTTAGTTTCATAAATTATTATTTTTAGTTGATATATAATCTGTCCGTACAATATGCAAAAGTAGCTTATTTTTCCGCTTCTCATGTTAAATGTTTATGATTTTTAAGAAATAAGCATCGTTTTTTGCTACATTCATGTGTTTTTCATGTTTCTTGGGTGGTGGTTGAGTATTTCGTTGCGCAGAGTTGTTATGTCTATGTGTGTGTAAATCTGCGTTGTAGCTATGTTTTCGTGTCCGAGCATTTCCTGTATGGCGCGCAGGTTCGCTCCGCCTTGCAGCAGTGCGGTGGCGAAGGAGTGGCGCAGCGTGTGTGGCGACACTGTCTTGATGATGCCAGCGTCGCGTGCCACGTTCTTTATCATTATCAGGATCATGGTGCGTGTGAGGTGTGCTCCTCTGCGGTTGAGGAACACGTATTCTTCCTCGCCAGGCTTTATGTTCATCAGGTTGCGGTCGTAGAGCCACAGTTGTATCTCGTGCAGTGCGTTGTCGGAGATGGGTACGAGGCGTTGTTTGTTGCCCTTGCCCGTAATGCGCAGGTATTTGTCGTCGGCGAACACGTCACCGAACTTAAGGTTGACGAGTTCTGACACGCGCAAGCCGCAGGAGAACAGCACTTCGATGATGGCACGATTGCGCTGTCCCTCTGGTTTGGAGAGGTCGATAGACGCTTCCATGCGGTCTATCTCTTCTGTAGAAAGCACTTCGGGAAGGTGTTCGCCGAGCGTTGGCGACTCAAGAAGCTCCGACGGGTCGTCTTGCAGCGTGCCGTCGAGCAAAAGAAAGCGGAAAAAGGAGCGCACACCGCATAGTATGCGTGCCTGGCTGCTTGCAGCAATGCCGAACTCATGCAGCAGGGTGGCGAATTGCTCCAAGTGGGCAAGTCGCACTTCCTCAATGGCGAGTCCTTCGCCGTTGAGGAAGTTGAGCAGATAGTCGATGTCGTGCGAATAGGCATCGACGGTGTTCTGCGAGTAGTTGCGCTCAAGGCGCAGAAAGCGTACGTAGCGGCGCTTTATCTGAATATAATCCATGATATTGTGTTGTTGTGTTGAGGTGTTGTTGTGTTGAGATTACCGAACTAATCATAACTCTCAACTCTCAACTCTCAATTCTCAACACCTCACCATCTCACCATCTCAACCTTTTACTTCTTCAGTCTGAATCCTAAGCGCATACCGTTGTAGCTCTTCATCAGCGTGTTGATGGTAGCGGCTGTGGAGTTCTGCTTTGCAGCGGTGTTTGATATGGTCTGCAGCACGTGCATCAGCTTGTCGGCGTTGAACACGAGTGTCATCTGGTTGTTTAGTATGCTGACATTGGCGGTGTACTCCTTGCCGTAGTGGGGCTTGAAGGTGATGGTCTTCTTCTTGCTGTCGAAGGTGTATGTGCCCTTGACGGTGCGCTTCTTAATCTTCGTGGTGTAGTTGCCCTTGCCGTCGAAGGTGTAGACGATGCCCTGCACGCCGTACTTCTTCAGTATGGGTGTTATCTTGTTCTCGATTTTTGTAGACACCGCTGAGCCGCCTGCTTTCGATAGCAGGTTGTCGCTCTCGAACTCACATGCCGGACCGGTGTATGTCCATGTGCCCTTGAGGCTTGCGGCTGTTGTTGCCTTGTCGCCCACGAGGGTCTTACCCAGACCGGTGAGCAGGTCTCCGATACTCTGTGCCTGCACTCCTGAGGCACTGATGAGCAGCATCGCTGCTACTAAGAAAAACTTAATCCTTTTCATAAACTCTTGTTACTGTAATTGTTTATCTGTGTACAAAGTTACAAAAAAGAACAATACGAAGCCTATTCTGTTAACACTTATTCTTCACCCGTGCCGTTATAGTCCATCTGCATCTCGCTGCTTCCGTCGCCCTGCTTGTTCTGTGGGCGGCGTTTCTGCTTCATGTTGCCGAAGTTCCACGTCACGGTGAAGTTGAAGCGTCTGCTTCCTCGGCGGTTTATCTGGTGGCGTGTGAAGTTGTTGCCACTGGTGAAGGTCTCCCACTTGCGCGAGTCGAGCAGGTCGCGGCAGTTGACAGCCACGGTGATGAGTTTGTTGAAGAAGTTCTTGCGTGCGCCGAAGTCAACGCTGTACGACGGCTTGCGGTAGCCCTGCGTGATCACCTGGCGTGCCTCGTAGCGTCCGGTAGCCTGTACGGATATGTCGTAGGGCAGTATGAGGCTTGCCGTCATGCGTGCGTTCCATGTAAAGCGGTCGTCGGCTGCGCCCGTCACCATCTGTCCGTCGATGGGGTAGGCAAATCCGTCGAGCTTGTAGTAGTAGGCGTTGGCGGATGTGGTGAGGTCGAGTATGCGGAAGAACTTGTTCTTTAGCGTCAGCTCCAAGCCCGACGATTGGCTCTTTGCTACGTTCATCGAGGTGGAGTAGAAGAGTCCGTCCTCCGAGTTTTTGTAGCTGATGCGCTGTATGACATCGGTTGTGGGGCGGTAGTAGGCGCTGACGAGCAGCGAGTGGTCGCGCCAGGTCTTCAGATAGTTGAGCGAGAACGAGTGGCTGTACTCTGGTGTCAGCTCTGGGTTACCGAACGACACGGTGGTAGCGTCGCGTGTGTCGCGGAACGAGTTGAGCTGTCCGCCCCACGGACGGCGCAGACGGCGTGTGTAGTTGAGCTGCAGCTGCTGCGACTCGGTCAGCTGATACGACATGAAGAGCGAGGGGAAGAGCTGGAAGAAGTCTTTCTTGAACGGCTTTTCACGCAGCGACGGGTCGTGCTCCTGCTCCCATGTGTAGCTCTCGGTGTTCACCTTCCAGTATTCGCCGCGCAGACCAGCCATCACGCCGAAGTTGCCCAGCTTGTAGTTGAACGAGGCGTAGAGGGCGTGCAGATCCATGTCGTAGATGAAGCGGTTGTAGAAGAGCTTGTCCTCCGTGGCAGCCGTGCCCTCCCACGAGGTGTTGTCGATGTACGACTCCTGCGGGGTGTTCTCGTGCGAGAAGTTGGCTTGGTAGCCTGCCTCCACCTTCATGTCCTTTGTTATCTGGTTCTCGTAGTCGAGCTTCACCTCCCAGCGGCGGTTGTTGATGTGCTGCGGGCGATACTGGTAGTCGTAAGCGTGAACGTCGTTGCCCTCCCACACCGTAGAGTCGCGGTAGAAGTTGTCGCCGTCCGACTTCCAGCGACTGTAGTCGACGGTGAAGTCGAGGAAGTGGCGGTCGGTGAACGAGTGGCGGTAGTTGAACTCCGAGTAGAACATATTCATGTCGTTGCTCGAGCGTGTGAGGCGGTCCATGCGGTAGTCGGTGAGTCCATCAGCCACGGCGGTGTACTCGTACGGTGTGAAGCTCTTCGACTTGCCTTTGCCCTTCATCAGCATTCCGCTCAGGCTGAGGTCGTCCTTCTTCGAAGCGTGGAACGTCAGTCCGGCGCGTGTGAAGAGGTTGTTGCCCCAGCGGTCGTTGTCCGCCTTGTAGCGTTGGTCGTAAGTGTTTGAGGTCTGTGTGCTCTCGGTGTAGCCCGTTTTCTTGCGGTGACGGTAGCCGATGTTGGCGTATGCGTCTAACAGCTTGCTGTTATAGTTGATGTTGAAACTGCTGTTTGCGCCACCCATGGTGTTCGCGCCAGCCTGTAGCGAGCCGTAGTAGCCCGCCTTGCGGTCTTTCTTCAGTACGATGTTGATGATGCCTGCAGAGCCTTCGGCTGAGAACTTCGCCGACGGGTTGTCTATCACCTCGATGCGCTCTATCGACTCGGCAGGCAGCTGCTGCAGGATTTGTGCGCGGTTGTCGGTGGTGAGTCCCGATGCCTTACCGTTTATCCACACCTCCACCGACGAGTTGCCACGCAGCGATACGTTGCCGTCGTTGTCCACCTCTACGGACGGTATGTTGTCGAGCACTTCGGATGCCGACTGTCCGGCGTTGCCTATGAGCTGTGCCACGTCAAACGTCTTGCGGTCTACCTCGAGCTTCATCGCCGAGCGTTGTCCGGTGATGGTGACACCCTTCAGCATCTTTGCATCCTCCGACATATATATAATATTGTAGTGCTGATTGGGGTTCGAGGCGTTTATCTCGAACTTGCGTGTCTCGCTTTTGTAGCCCACGAAGGTCAGCTCCAACGTGTACTGGGCGTTGGCGAGTCCCTGTATCTTGAAGTTGCCGTTGGCGTCGCTCATACCGCCGCCCACAAACTTGCCGTTGGCAGTCTGCGTAACCTTCACGTTCACAAAACTAAGTGGTTCTGAGTTGCGTTTATCCAGAATCTTTCCTTTTACCAAACCTTGCGCCCATCCCGTCGCTGTGCAGAGGATGAGCATTATGAATAGTGCTATTTGTTTCATATTATCTAAGACGCATTTAGCGTGTGTGGGTTTAATCGTGTGCAAAAATAATCTGCACCGACCGACGCAGACGTCCGCACCGACCGACGCGGATGTCCGCACCGACCGACGCAGATGTCCGCACCGACCGACGCGGATGTCCGCATCGACCGACGCGGATGGTGTAATGTCAACTTTCTCAGGTTGAACTTAAGCCTTTCTAAGCCTCTTTAAGCCTTTCTAAGCCTTGGGCAACTAAGGCGGCGTTTAAGCCGAACTAAGCCTTCTTAAGCCTTTCTAAAGTGGTGTTTAAGCCTTTGCTGACTAATCTTCCAGCAGTTCATCGGCTCCGTCTATGCAGCGGCGTATCACCTCGTAGCCGAATCCGCGGCCCAAGGCGTACTTTGTCAGCTTCTGGCGCAGCTCGTAGTCGTTCTCTGCCTTCACCGAGCGTCGCTTTGTGGCTAATAGTTTCTTCAGTTCCGCCACATACACCTCGTCGTCCACTTCGTCGAGCACACGGCGGCTGATATTGCTGTCCACACCCTTGAGGTATAGTGCCTGCTCTATCTTGCGTCGTCCCCAGTGGTCGAAGCGTATCTTCTCGCGCACGAAGAGTCGGGCGAACCGCTCGTCGTCAACAAACTGCTCGTCGGTGAGTCGGTCGAGCACGCGCTGGCGTGCGTCGTCGGGCAGTTGCCAGCGGCGCATCTTCTCGAGCATCTCGCCTGAGGAGTGCTCCGCACGGGCGCAGAGCGCAGAGAGCTTTAGCAGGGCTTCCTGCTCGGTTATGGGTTGTTTCTTTTGTAGCATGGTTGTTGTTGTAATTAAGCCGAACTAAGCCTCTTTAGGCCTTTCTAAGCCTTGGTAACTAAGCTTTGGGTAACCAAGCCCTCCCCGACGGGGAGGGTTGGGAGGGGCTATTGGGCAGGGTTATTGGTTGTGGCTGTTCTTCCTTCCCCTCACAAACCTGGGCAGGTTGAAGCAGTCGTCGCTGACCGTTACCTCCTCGAAACCCATGTCGCTGAGCATCTTCCCCGTCGCCTCGGCATAGCGAGTGTTGCACTCGAAGAGGAGGCTTCCGCCGATGTTCAGCGTGAGTAGAGCGTAGCGAGCGATGGCGCGGTAGAAGCGCAGAGGGTCGTCGTCGGGCACGAAGAGGGCTGTGTGAGGCTCGTGCAGCAGCACGTTGTCGTCCATCGCGGAGCGTTCCGAGTCGCAGATATATGGCGGATTGCTCACTATCAGGTCCCAAGGGGCGGCGGTAGTGCTTGCTTCGTAATCCATAGCCTGTTCGGTTGGTGCACTTGAGACAAGTGCACCTTCGTTAGAATTTATAGAATCCATAGCCAGCCCGGTTGGTGCACTTGAGACAAGTGCACCCCCTTGAAGACACTCCTCCTCAGAGCAGCCTTCCTCCTCTGCCTTCAGCGCATCCCTCTTTCTGAACACCACCTCCGCCTTCAGCGCGTCGGCGTTGTCCTGAGCTGTGCGCAGTGCCTCTTCGGAGATGTCCCATGCTTCCACGTATGCGTCGCCAAGGCGTAGCTTGAGGCTGATGGCTATGCAGCCGCTGCCCGTTCCGATGTCGAGGATACGTTTGGGGGAGTGTGGTGCCTTATGCTGCGTCTCGTCGGATGCAATGCAGCCGTCCATCAGCTTCGCGCCCTCGTCCACGAGCCATTCCGTCTCGGGTCGGGGTATGAGCACAGAACTGTTGACAGAGAAGCGGTTGCCGCAGAAGTCGGCATATCCGAGCACGTGCTGCAGCGGTTCGCCCTGCTCGATGCGTCTGACGGCTGTGTCGAGGCGCAGCGTGTCGTCGGCAGACAACTGCTCGGTGGCACCGCAGACGATGTCAGCGTACGACAGACCGAACAGCTCTTCGATAAGGATGCGTGCTATGGCACGTGCCTCGCCGTCGTCGTAAGAGGTGGCTATACGATGCCATATTTCTGAATAAGTCATATTTCTTAGTGGTTTTAATTTATAACCTGATGGCGTAATTTATAATACGAGGTGGTATGTGCTTAATAAAGAATTATAAATTATCAATTTCAAATTATAAATTGAGAATGTGTGCCGCGAGCGGGACTCGAACCCGCACAGCCATTACTGGCCAAGGGATTTTAAG
>ERZ1108170.1469-NODE-1469-length-14649-cov-9.396807_pt1 | contig 14649 bp, 9 predicted proteins | sample MGYA00403705_ERZ1108170 | MGnify/ENA primary metagenome ERZ1108170 (study PRJEB35170, sample SAMEA104062422) | human gut metagenome | biome: human gut; feature: human-associated habitat; material: faeces | place: Denmark | collected 2012-06-15 ...
CAAGAAGTACTGGATGTTTTGCAAGAATTAATTCTTCTCCAAAACGATAAAAACATTCTTTATTATAATGCTGTTTTCCATGAACTGCGCGGATCACAACATAATATTTTCCATCTTCTTTTAAAAACTCTTCCTCTAAGATGCGAAATCCATGATCATTTAAGAAATGGCGGACTCTTTCTAAATGAGACTGTGGGGATAAGATCAGTTCTTTGACATTTGCTAACTTATCAAAATCCTGTTCTAAAATCCTTACAACTAAGTCTCCTCCCATTCCTGCGATCACAACGGAATCCACTTCATCTTGCGGTAATTCATGCAATCCATCAGAAAGAATGCAGGAAATGGTTTCTCCTGCATTCTCTTCTTCAATATGTGCTTTTGCACGGCTTAATGGTTCTTTATTTACATCCATCGCATAGGCTCTCGGGCAGTTTCCATTCTTTGTTAAATAGATTGGTATGTATCCATGATCTGTCCCGATGTCTGCCACAACATATCCTTCTGTGACAAATGATGCGATCGTCTCTAATCTGTTTGATAATTCCATAATCATACCTTAATCTAAATAATCTTTTAATTTTCTGCTGCGACTTGGATGTCTTAACTTACGCAGTGCTTTTGCTTCGATCTGACGGATACGTTCTCTTGTTACATTAAATTCCTTACCAACTTCCTCCAGAGTTCTGGCACGTCCATCGTCCAGGCCAAAACGCAGGCGCAATACTTTCTGCTCTCTGTCTGTCAATGTGCTCAGAACCTCTACCAGCTGCTCTTTCAGCAAAGTAAATGCTGCTGCATCTGCAGGTACAGGTACATTGTCATCCTGAATAAAGTCTCCAAGGTGGCTGTCCTCTTCCTCACCGATAGGTGTCTCCAGAGATACAGGCTCCTGGGAGATCTTAAGGATCTCACGTACACGCTCTACAGACATATCCATCTCTTTTGCAATTTCTTCCGGCGTAGGTTCACGTCCAAGCTCCTGCAGTAACTGTCTGGAAACACGGATCAGTTTGTTGATCGTCTCTACCATATGAACCGGTATACGGATGGTTCTCGCCTGGTCAGCAATCGCACGTGTGATTGCCTGACGGATCCACCATGTTGCATAGGTAGAGAATTTATATCCCTTGCGGTAGTCGAATTTTTCCACGGCTTTGATCAGACCAAGGTTACCTTCCTGGATCAGATCAAGGAAAAGCATTCCACGTCCCACATATCTTTTTGCAATGGAAACAACCAGACGTAAGTTTGCTTCTGCAAGACGTTTCTTTGCCTCATCCCCTGCATCAAGATCTTTCTGCAAATTCTTAATTTCTTCTTTGATCTCTGCAAGTTCTTCTTCCGTTGCATTCTCTTCTCTGCTCTTTAAGATTGCGATTTTTTCCTTTGCCACAGCACCGGCTTCCATGTTCTTTGCCAGCTCGATCTCTTCCTCTGCACTTAAAAGAGGTACTTTACCGATCTCCTTTAAATACATACGGACCGGATCTTCAATGGATACGCCATCCGGCACGGAAAGGTCGATTTTTTCCACTTCAATCTCGTCTTCATCATCTACATCGAGTAAAATTTCATCATCAGAATCATCATCTGTGATCCGAAGTACATCGATATTGTTTGCTTCCAGAAAATCAAGAATTTTATCAAACTGCTCTGCCTCTAACTGCATGTCCGCAAAGAAGTCGCTGATCTCCTGGTATTCCAACATGTTCTTTTTCTTTTTGGCCAAGGCTAACAGATTTTTTAACTTCTGCTGAAACTTTTCTTTTGCAGCTTCATCCATCACTGCTGCTTCTTTTTTGGTTTCCTTTACCTCGTTTTCTGTCTTTTTTGCCATTTTGTTTCATCCTCTCAAGTTTTCTACTATTTTGTCCCTAATCAATGGAAATATGCAATTTCTCCAATTCTTCCAGGTCACGTTTATCTGTTACAAGCTGCATCAGACCAGCCATATCTGTCGGTGCCAAATGCTCGGACCGATACTTGATACTGTTTTGTTTGATGCGGATAATGGTCTCTTTCAATGCCTTCTCCCGGTCTTCTTTTGACTCGACCTCATGGATTCTTGCATTGAAAAGCGCCGCAATCTCTTTCTGTGCCTCCTCATCTGGAAACATGCTGACGATCTTCGCTGGGTTTGCTTCTCCGCTCTCCTCAAACTGCTGGAATAATACTTCAGCTACCTTATGATATATCTCCTCCGTAAAATCCTTCGGCGCGATATATTTTTTTATCTTATGATATAATCCGGTATTCTCTATGAGCCATGTCAAAAGAAGTTTCTGGGATTGCTTCATCCCATCTTCTTTTTTGATTCCTCTGGCGGAGGCGTTTTTCTCATTGATACCGGTTTTTAACTGGGTTGGTTGTTTTCGGATGCCTTCCATCTGCATTCCGTATTTACCGACAAGCCGCTGTAAATCCTGCGTTGGCAGCATATATTTTTCCGCGACTGCCTGAACGTAAATATCACGCTCGATTTTTTCCGTGAAGGAGCAGAGTTTCTTCGCCACTTCATGATAAAAGGCTGACTTGCTCTCCGGATCTCTCATGTCATACTGCTGTTCTAAAATGCGTATCTCAAACATAAAGCTGTTCTCCGCATGATCGATACGATCCTGATACGCCTCTGCGCCCAGAGCCTTGATAAATTCATCGGGATCCTTGTGCGGGCGCATGTTGATCACTTTTGTCGTAATCCCTACTTCCTTTAAGATCGGAATTGCCCGGAGCGCTGCTTTCACCCCTGCGCCGTCACTGTCATAGGTTAAATACACTTCCTTGGTGTACCTTTTCAGCAGGTTCGCATGCCCTGCCGTCAGCGCAGTTCCAAGCGATGCCACCGCATTGTCAAATCCTGCCTGATGCAGTGCGATCACATCCATATATCCCTCACACAGTAAAAACTGTGGTTTCTTTGTTGTCCTTGCAAAATTAAGTCCATACAGATTCCGGCTCTTATCAAAAATCGGTGTTTCCGGTGAGTTTAAATACTTCGGCTCTCCATCGCCCATCACCCTGCCACCGAAACCAATGACTTTGTTGTGGACATCCATAATCGGAAACATGGCACGGTTCCAGAATTTGTCATAGCCGCCGCGTCTCTCATCGATCGTCACAAGCCCCGACTCTTTTAAGATCTCATCCTCATACCCTTTGGAACGGAGATACCGGTATAAGTCATCACTGTACTGATCCGAATATCCCAGACCAAACTTTTTCATGGTCTCCTCAGACAATTCTCTTTTCTGGAAATAAGCGAGTGCATGTTTTCCACGGTCATTCCTCAATAATGTATAGAAGTATCTGGCTGCCTCTTTGTTGATCTCCAACAGCCGCTGTTTTTTATCTGCCTCTCTCTTCTGTGCGGCAGAATATTCCTGCTTGGGCAGGGCAACACCCGCCCGGTCTGCCAACGCTTCCATTGCCTCCCCGAAGGTAAAGTTTTCATACTGCATCATGAACGTGAAAACATTCCCTCCGGCTCCACAGCCGAAGCAGTAGTACATTTGTTTATTCGGAGAAACAGAAAACGATCCTGTTTTCTCATTATGAAAAGGACACAGTCCAAAATAGGTGCTTCCCTTTTTCGTCAGATGCACATACTGTCCGATTACATCCACGATATCATTTCTGGAACGCACTTCTTCAATTATATCATCCGAAAAATATGGCATGCTGCGTGTCCTCCTTTCGTTTTAATATCTATTAGCCAATTGCGAAACTCCTCATAGTCTTCTTTAAATTGTTCAAAATTAACAAAAACATTCAAGACACGCTTTCGCTATGTGTCGCTCGCAGCGGTACTAAGAAGCCAGACACAACTTACCGTTGTATCTGCCTTCTAAGTGCCGGCGGCTCCCCAATGTCTTTCATGTCTTTTGTCAATTTCTCACAATTCAATTTAGGTTGTTATGAGTTTCGCAATTGTCTATAATACCCATCCGCCTGCGCACGCCGCAGGCTATATTGGCTTAGTAACCATCCACTTGCCAGGCCTGCGGCAGGAAGTATTCGCTGAATTTGGTGATGGCGTACTGGTCGGTCATGCCCGCAATGTAATCGCAGATCACGCGCTCCGTCTTTTCCCCTTCATCAAGCATGGCGAGGTATTTTTCCGGCAGAAACTCAATGTGGTCTTTGTAGAATCCGAAGAGCTGCCGGATCATTGCCTTTGCCTTCACTTCCTCACCCTTGGCAATTGGATTCGTGTATACATGATCAAACATAAAATGGCGCAATCCAAACATGGCTTCCTGAATATCTGCTGACATCCGGATGTCATCCTGGTTCATACTATTCATGATCACGTTATGTATCAATGTATTTAAACGCTGTTTTGTGGTAAAACCTAATGTTTTCCGGATCTCTAACGGAATATCATCCTCCGTCAGGATCTCTGCACGGATCGCATCATCCACGTCATGGTAAACATAGGCGATTTTATCTGATAAGCGGACAACTTTTCCCTCTAAAGTATGGGGCATTGACTTAGACTGATGATTTAAAATACCGTCCCGCACTTCCCAAGTCAGATTTAATCCCATACCGTTTTTCTCAAGTTTTTCCACGATACGGACACTCTGCTCGTTGTGCCGGAATCCGTCTTCACAGATTTCGTTTAACACATACTCTCCGGCATGGCCAAACGGCGTATGCCCCATATCGTGTCCCAGTGCAATTGCTTCCACCAAATCTTCATTCAGACGCAGCGCTTTCGCAATCGTTCTCGCATTCTGCGATACCTCTAAGGTATGGGAAAGTCTTGTCCTATAGTGATCTCCCTTCGGTGTCAGAAAAACCTGTGTCTTATTCTTCAACCGCCGGAATGCCTTACAATGCAGGATTCTGTCCCTGTCTCGCTGAAAAACAGGCCGGACATCGCACTGTTCTTCCCCGCGTTCCCTGCCTTTCGTGTTCACACTGAGCGTTGCATAAGGGCTTAATGTTTCCCGCTCCATTTTTTCAAGTTCTTCCCGTATTGTCATATGTATCACCTCTCTGATATCTGACAGTCTCTCCCGAAGCACCATATAAAAAATCGTTTCAATAAAATCTCCATATTTTTATTATTCGGCAGGATTTTTCAATTTCCTTTATTTTTTATAAAATTCATACAATTTTTTTATTTCAGATAATTCATGGCATCTAAAAGATTGCTCACACCGACCAGCCTGATACCTTTTACTTCTGTCATGGATTTTCTGCAGACTTCCGGTAGAATACAGACCTCAAAGCCAAGTTTTTTTGCCTCCTGCACCCGCTGCTCTGCCATATTTACCGCGCGGACCTCACCGCTTAATCCGACCTCGCCAAAACAGATGGTTTTCTCATCGATCGGTTTGTCCTTGTAACTTGAGATCAATGCAAGAACAATGCCAAGGTCGATTGCTGGCTCATTCATTTTGATTCCTCCTGCGATATTCACATAGGCATCACAGTCACCCAGCTTTAAGCCCAGTCTTTTTTCCAGAACCGCCATCAAAAGATTGACACGGTTAAAATCCGTTCCTGCCGCTGTTCTTCGCGGAATACCAAAATTACTGTGACATACAAGTGCCTGCACCTCCAAAAGGATTGGTCTAGTCCCTTCCATGGAACATGCCACAACAGAGCCGGACGCTCCCTCCGGCTTGCCGCTCAACATATATTCAGACGGATTTTCCACTTCCACAAGACCATCCTGACGCATCTCAAACACACCGATCTCATTTGTGGAGCCAAAACGGTTTTTTACACCTCTTAAAATACGGTAAGCCGCATGCCTGTCTCCCTCAAAATAAAGCACGGTGTCTACCATGTGTTCTAACACCCTCGGTCCTGCCACCACTCCCTCTTTCGTCACATGTCCCACAATGAAAATGGAGATTCCCATTCCCTTTGCGATCTGCATCAAAACACCTGTGGACTCGCGCACCTGTGATACACTGCCCGGTGCCGAGGAAACCTCTTCGTTAAACATCGTCTGGATGGAATCGATTACAACGATCTGCGGTTTTTCCCGGTCAATGACTGCCTTTATGGTGTCAAGATTTGTCTCACACAGCAGTTTCAGACTGTCCCCGAAATTTCCGATGCGCTCTGCACGGATCTTGATCTGCTGCAAAGATTCCTCCCCGGAAATATAGAGCACTTTTATGTTATGCTCCGACAGATTCCTGCACACCTGAAGCAGCAATGTGGATTTTCCGATTCCGGGATCGCCTCCCACTAACACCATGGAACCCTGCACAATACCGCCGCCAAGTACACGGTCTAATTCTTTCATGTCTGTTGACACACGCTTGTCATAGGTCATCTCGATCTGGGACAGAGGCAGTACCTTTGCCTCTGACGCTGTCGCTTTCTGCTTTGCCAGTGTGCCCGCGCTCTTTTTGTCCACCACTTCTTCTACAAATGTATTCCATTCCTTACATCCCGGACACTGCCCCATCCATTTGGACGATTCGTATCCGCAGGACTGGCAGAAAAAAATACTTGTTTTTCCTTTTGCCATATAACCTTCCCTATCAAAAAAAATAACCGGAAACTCTGCAAATAGTTCCGATTGACATTAAAAGGAGTTGCCGTTTCTGACAACCCCTTATCATTTCTTAGCATTTCTGAATCTGAACTTCTACCGGTTTCTCTCCAAGTTCCACACTGACGGTCAACTTGCCACCGAGATTTGTTTTCATCTTACCTGCGCTTGCTCCGTCCACTGTAATTTCATACTCAGTCTCTTCTTCTAACTCCAGTGTGATCTGAGCATCTTCCGGTCCTTCCACGGAAAAAGAAATTCCTGTGTCCGTTGCATTCAAATGATATGCCGCTGTTCCCGGTACGGATTCATAAACAAACATACCATTACGCTCCAGCTTGGTGATGTCTTTGTAAGTTTTTACCTTATAAAGATCTCCCTGATGCCCGAAGTTATCAAGCTTTGCCTTTGCATCCAGAGTGTAATCTCCAAAACTGATCGTTCCATCTGCTTCTGAACGGATTAATTCACTAATAGCGCTCATCTTTTCCTCCTGTGGTACAGTCCTTCTCTGCCTGCTGCACCGTAAAAATTTTGTAAAATCATTATAGCTCAACTACATTTCGATTGCCAGCATTTTCATCATTTTTAAGGATTTTTTTATTTTTGTGTTACTGTTCCTTTACTTCAAAAACAACTGCATTCTTTTTCGTAGTGACGATCACTTCATCACCCTTTTTCACCTTGCCGTCTAAGATTTCTTCTGCAAGCTGATCCTCGATCTCATTCTGGATTTTGCGGCGGAGTGGTCTTGCTCCATATTTCGGTTCGTATGCTTTTTCCACAATATAATTTTTCACGCTGTCACGCACATGAAGTGTGATATCCATCTGGCTCTTACAACGGTCTGTCAGATCTTTCAACATTAATGTGACGATCTGTCTCATATCATTTTTGTTCAGTGAACGGAATACGATGGTCTCATCAATACGGTTTAAGAACTCCGGTTTGAAAATCCTGCGCACTTCCTCCATCACACTGTTTTTCATACGCTCGTAATTCTGCTTTTCATCATCAGAAGATGCAAAACCAAGTTTTTTCGGTTCCACAATGGACTGTGCTCCTGCATTTGATGTCATGATAATGATCGTATTTTTAAAGTCCACCTTGCGTCCCTGGGAATCCGTGATATGTCCATCGTCTAACACCTGGAGTAAAATATTAAATACATCCGGATGCGCTTTTTCGATCTCGTCAAACAAAATCACGGAATACGGATTCCTGCGCACTTTCTCGCTGAGCTGACCGCCGTCCTCATGTCCGACATATCCCGGCGGGGAACCGATCATTTTAGAAACACTGTGTTTCTCCATGTACTCCGACATATCAACACGTATCATCGCCTGTTCATTGCCGAAAACAGCCTCCGCCAGTGCCTTGGAAATCTCCGTTTTACCTACGCCTGTAGGTCCTAAGAACAGGAACGAACCGATTGGTCTTCTCGGATCTTTTAAACCGACACGTCCACGTCTCACCGCTTTTGCCACAGCCGTCACAGCTTCTTCCTGACCAACGACACGTTTGTGCAGCGTTGCCTCTAATTTTTTCAGGCGGGCTGCCTCGCCTTCTGCCAGTTTCTTCACCGGAATTTTTGTCCAGCCGGAAACAACATCTGCCACATCATCCTCTGTGACAGACAGATTCTTTCTGCGGATCTCACGCTGCGCTTTTTTTGTCTGCTTCTCAAGCTCTGCTTCCAATGCTTCTTTTTCTTCCTTGCACTGTTTTGCAAGCGCAATATCGGAATTGCTCAGAGCATCCTCTAACTGTAATTCTTTTTCTGTGATCTGATTTCTCAATTCCGCAAGTTTCTCTGTATGGTTAGACACGCCAAACCGCACTCTTGCTGCTGCTTCATCCATCAGATCAATTGCCTTATCCGGCAAAAAACGGTCATTGATATAGCGCGCTGACAGGCGGACTGCCGCCTCGACTGCCTCATCCGTGATCTTTACATGATGATGTGCTTCGTATTTACCGCGAAGCCCTTTCAAAATTGCAACTGTCTGTTCCTCGCCCGGTTCCTCCACCGTCACAGGCTGGAATCTTCGCTCTAGTGCAGCATCTTTTTCTACATATTTGCGGTATTCTGTGATTGTCGTTGCTCCCATGATCTGAATCTCACCACGGGCAAGTGCAGGTTTTAAAATATTAGAGGCATCGATCGCGCCCTCTGCGCCACCGGCACCGATGATTGTGTGAAGCTCATCGATAAACAGCAAAACATTTCCTGCTTTTGTCACTTCCTGAATCACTTTTTTGATACGCTCTTCAAATTCTCCACGGTATTTTGAACCAGCCACAATACCGGATAGGTCTAAAGATACCACTCTTTTTCCCTGAACAGAGTCCGGTACAAGGCCGGATACGATACGCTCTGCGATTCCTTCCACGATAGCCGTTTTACCAACTCCCGGTTCTCCGATCAGACATGGATTGTTCTTCGTTCTTCTGCTTAGAATCTGAATCACTCTCTGGATTTCTTCCTCACGTCCAACCACCGGATCCAGTGCTCCTTCCGTTGCAAGCTGTGTCAGATCTCTGGAATACTGATCCAACGTCGGGGTTCCCTCATTATTTTTCTTTTTTCCCGGACGTCCATTCTGAAATTCTTCGCGGTAAAGATTTGCATCTTCCCCCATCGCAATGAGAGTGTCCACAAAGACTTTCTGCATATTGACGGACAGCGTTGTCAGTAATCTGGATGCAACACAGTCTGTCTCTTTGATCATGGCAATCAGAATATGTTCTGTTCCAATGGCATCTGCATGGAATCTGACTGCCTCCTTCTCTGCATTCTCAAGAACTTTTGCTGCTCTCGGTGAATAACCATCTGATTCTGCTACTGCTGTTCCCTCTGCCGGAGCGATCAATTCTTTGATCAGATCTACAATTTTATCTAACTCTACACCATTCTCATTCAGAATTTTTGCCGCTACTCCTGAATTTTCCTTCAATAGCCCAATCAGTAAGTGCTCGGTTCCGATATAATTATGATGTAATGATTTTGACATTTTGCCGGCGATATCAATCGCTTTTTTGGCTTTTACAGTGTATGGTAATTGCATGTTGTCTCCTCACATTATTTATTAGGTGATTGCAAACTCTCCTTAAGCTATTTCAAATTGTTCAAAATCAACAAAATTTTCGAAAACACGCTTCCGCTACGTGTCACTCGCAGCGGTACTGCTCATTCTTCGCAGTACTTCGCAAATTCATATAAAATCTGCTTCGCAGATAGGAATTTGCTCACTCTTGAATCATCTTCGCACGGTCTGTGCAGTAAATGCACAGACCTGATAAAAAATTTTGTACCTGCCTTCTAAGTACCGGCGGTTCCCCAGTGTTTTCTCAAGCTTTTGTTGATTTTTCACAATTTAATTTACGTTATGAATGAGTTTCGCAATTATCTACATTCTATTTTATATTATAAATCATTTAGGTCGAAAACTTCCAATCCTTTTTCATTTTTTATAGAAGTTTCATTTTTTTGTTGTTCATCCATTTTCACATTTTCTGTGGATGATTCTTTCTCAGATGTTTCTTCTGTCACTGGTTTCTTAGACTGGGATGGAATTTCATCCTCATAATCATTCCATTCGCGGTAAGCCCTGTTGATTGGATGTTCTTCCTCGATGTACTCTTCCTCGTCATCGAAATAATCGTCCTCATCCTCTTCGAACTCTTGTGCTTCTTCTGTTTCTTCTGCTTTTTTCGGTTTCCCGGCTTTATTTGTTCTCGCTGTCTGCCCTGCTTTTGATGCTTTTTTTGTGTTCTCTGCGTTTTTCATTGGAGCTTCAGGGGATTTTTCGACAAATTCATCTTCCTCATCGCTCTCGTACTCAGACTCTTCGTTCTCAGAATCGTTGTCCTCTAAGAGTTCGTCTTTTCCTTTTTTCTTTCTGCCAAAGAGAACGATATTCAGGATGATCACAACTGCGATTGCCAATACAAAAATAAGCACAGCGATCATGTTTCTGGAAAAGGATTTTGCATCTTTATATTTCTTTGAGAGTTCATCATACTCGCTCTGCAATGCTGCAAGATCATCCGAAGAGGAATCCGCTGTCTCTGTGATATTTCCATTCACACGCTGGTAAGTTCCTTCCGCTGCATCATACTGATACCAGCCTTCGGTTCCATCCTGATTTACCCCATAAAAGATATAGAAATCAGACGCTTCCTCTCCATCCTCTGCCGGAAGCTGGTAAGCGGTCATCACAGTATTTTCCGGCATTTGCAGGGACACCTGCACATAACTCTCCGGCAGTACCGAATCAAGCGGCGCCAGAAGTGGGATAGCATAACTGCTCTCCCCTGCTGTAAACTTCATAAAGTCATAGACAACATCCCTTGTCTCATCATAGATAAAGAACCTGCCGGTTGTTGCATCCACATTGTCTGTTTCCAGATAGATCAGAGAGATTGTTCCCTTGTTAAATGTCAGACCTCTGCATTCCGCTCCCCGGAAATTAACTGTTGCCTCTGTAAAATCAGACGGAATCTGTTCCTCTGTAAAATTGTCTGCGATATGGTAGGTCGTGTTATTGATCACAACATCCGCCGCCGACACCGGAGTTTCCGTTGTGTCCACTTCCTCAGTATCTTCTGGAGTCTCGCTGTCAACATTTCCGTCGTCTCCGTTTTCACCGCCTGTAGTTGTCGTCTCACTTCCGGTGGTTCCTGCAGCCTGTCTTGTCACAGTGATTTTATAAGTGGCTGTTGTACCATTTTCTGCTTTTACGACAATCTGAACAACGTTTGCCCCAACTGCAAGATTCGTATTTCCAGTCACAGACTCAATCGTTGCCTTTTCATTGACCGGTGTTGCACTCACTGCAATACTTGTCACGGAATTATCAACCGTTGCCGTGTACTTTGTGGTGCTTCCCTTAAAAGCCGGAGACAATGTTCCCGGTGAAATCGTCAGCGCCTTTAAGGAATTATCTGCGGATAAAGCTGCCGTATTCGTATTGCTTCCAGTATTGCTGTTATTTCCTGTATTGCTGCCTGCTGCTTCGTTTTTGACCGTTACAGAAGTGCTGCTGCCTGCCATGGAATCCAATTCTTCTTCGGTACCGTAAATAACACCATCCGTAGCAGAAAGCGAAATAGAAGCTTTTCCCGCACTGATTGCTTTTAATGTCACACTGAAGCTGTCACTCGCTACCGAAATACTTCCGCCGCCACCGCCATAAGTTGCATTACAGCTCACAAACTCCAGAATGCCGGCATCATAGGTCAAAACCATATTGGCATATGCACTGTCCCCGGATGCACTTAATGCTTTTGCCGTTACCGTCACAGTCTGTCCGATATTCAGGGAACCGGCAGACACAGCGATCGTTGTTTTTCCGGAAGCCGCCTTGGCATGCATCTGCGGTGTCATAAGGCAGATGCATAATGTTAACAGTGTAATGATCACACCTAATTTCTTTTTCATTTTACTCTCCATTCTTATGTGTGAAAATTGTATTTTCTCACTAAAATAACTCTTTCTATCCACACAGCCCTATTACTGTTCAATCTGTGCTGCATTTATAATATGTTTCTGCAAAAGCACAAGGTCTTTTACGGAAACTTTTCCATCTCTGCTTATATCCGCAGCCGCTGCATACGCACCGGAAAGCTGTGATGTTCCAAGAATCTGTTTCTGCATCATGACCAGATCGACCACAGAGATTTTTCCATCTCCATTGATGTCACCGTAAATGACAACGTCATACTGCTTCACCAGTGTTCCATTTGCATATACTGCAATTTTATTACCTGTTCCGACTGCACCGGTATTTTCTGTGCCATCTGCTTTCAGCACTTTGACCGTGCCGCTTCCCGCTGAGATATTGGCAAGTACAGAAGAAGCGCCTGTTCCCGGTGTAATACCTGTGATCACGGTATCTCCCAGTTTATAGGAGGTAGAAACGGATACGCCGTCCGCAACCGTTGTTCCACCACTTTCCGGTGTCTGGGTATTGTCTGCTGCCGGCTGCTGTCTTACCACATTGATCGTGTAGGTTTTTGCCGAACCGCTCTGTGACACACAAGTTACGTTGATCGCATTATTTCCATAATTCAATGCATAAGTTCCCGCTCCGGAAACTCCCGCTTTCGGTGCAACTGCCGAAGCACCTACATTGATCGAGCTTACCTCGGTTCCAACGATCACGGAATAATCGGTTACTGCTCCCTGGAAAGACGGTGTCAGTCCATATCCGCTTACGCTGAGAGAAGAGAGCCAGTTATTCGGATTACCACTGTCTGAAAACGTCACTGCTGACTCCGGCATATTGCTATACACCGGAATACGGAATATAAATCCCTGTGATTTATCCGCATAAGCCGTACTCATTGTTTTTCCTTCTGACATTGCCGCCTGCACATTTGTCATGTACTGATGTGAGTATATGCTGTTCATATTCACCACATTAAATTTCTGGAAATATAAGGTGTTCTGCCCTTTTTTCACATAATTATTTCCAACGATACCAGCTCCACCATTAATTGATTTATAAATAGAATTCCAGTCGTTATTTTTCGCATAAATCAATCCGTTGACCGTCGCAGACGCAGACGATGTCGTATATGCTCCGATATTAAAGTAATTGTAATATCCATTATAGCCAGAGTAATTGCCAGAGATCAAAGGACTTGTCCCCTTATTTCCCTGCTCCTGCTTACATCTTGCAGCCAGATGATAAGGACTGACACTCAAGTTCTGTCCCACTTCCATGAAAGTATCTGCATAGCTTCGCGATGCTCCGTCTGTATCGCTATAGTTTCCACTCATGAAACTGCCTGACAGAATATTTCCAACTCCTGTCACGTTCTGATATGGCGCATATTCTAACGTTTCAAACTGAAAAATATACGTGTCATTCAGGTAATTTCTCGGATCCATGCAATATGCTATGTAATTGGAGGAGGCACTTACCCAGCCTGCTCCGTCATAACCATACCATTTGTTGGTCGCCCAGTCATAAGCCCCCGTCTCCGTTGACTTTCTCGCATCATTGGAAGAACTCTGCACCAGATTCCTTCCGACAACACTCTCATTTGCAATGACGGTATTCCAGTCTAGTCCTGTCTGTACCGGAACGAACTGCCAGTCTGGATACTTCTGGTGCAATGCCAGAAGTGAGTTACAATAGCTGTCCGGAAATCCTGCTGATTTTAACGATGCAACATATTCTTCATCCGTCACCGTTGTGGTGTCTCCCTGCGATCCATCCGCAGAAGTCTGTCCGGTTACTGCCAGATAGGTTCCACAGATCCAGCCTGCATAATCCACACCATTCTTATTAAATGTCACATTGTACCACACAGTTCCATTTGTAGTTGTCTGTCCGAGTACATTGACTGTCTGATCTCTTTTTACCGTCGTGACCGGAGAATATGCCGTGCTCGCACCTGTCCTCACATAGACATTGCCGTTCGTGTTGGTGACAACTCCGGCTGCACCCTGCGCTGAATTATCTGTGATCGTACTTCCCGCAGAAGTATCCTCGGATGACAGTGTGATAAAATCGGATCTGATATAACCTGTCGATGACATTCCATTATAGGAAATCTGTACTTTATACCACTTCATTCCATCCGAACCATCCGCTTCATCGATCACGCGGACGGCTGTTCCAGCCGCCAGAGATGTGATTTTTTCGCCATTCACAGGCGATTTCCGCATCTGTACCGGTCCATCATTCAAAACACCCGCCGTCTCCGTATACGCATAACTTTCCAACGGTTTTACCGTAATGACCGCAGTCGCTGCTGTCACACCAAAAATCGTTGCAAAGATAAAGCTCCGCCATTTTCTCTGTTTTATATTAAGGTTTCTTCTCATTTTTCCTCCAGATGCCTTCGGTATTCCCCTAAAAAGGCACAGTAAATCAAGTTTATTATATTTAATTCACGATAGAGCGTCAACCTTAATCTGGTAAATATAGTAACTGATATGTATGATACAGCAAAGTGCTCAGATACTGTCTGAGCAGTAACGATGTTTTGTCCTTTTTTCCACCTTATCATTGGTGAACTACCCATTGTCTTAAGCCAATGGGCTTCCTGCTTCATCGACCTCGTAACCTACTATCTCCACAGGCGTTAATTCGGGCAGTCCCTGCCCTATA
>ERZ1108170.1476-NODE-1476-length-14598-cov-6.939696_pt1 | contig 14598 bp, 10 predicted proteins | sample MGYA00403705_ERZ1108170 | MGnify/ENA primary metagenome ERZ1108170 (study PRJEB35170, sample SAMEA104062422) | human gut metagenome | biome: human gut; feature: human-associated habitat; material: faeces | place: Denmark | collected 2012-06-15 ...
TTGCCGAAGCTCAATATCCGCGAAATCGAGGCAAACGACATTGTTCTGTCTCCGAAGCTGCTGAAGAAATAACCCACATATTACCCTGCGTTTCAGATGTCGAACAGAGAACTTTCAGGGGTGGAATTTACCTTTACAAAAAGTAAACGGCAATTTCACCTCTGGGAGTTTTTTGCCTTTTTCCCGATTTCTTGCCTTATGCTATTGATTTTAACACATTCTACGCCATTGAAAAGAGAATTTCCCCATATTTGTAAGAGTGAATCGAAGTTTTTGAACTTTGCTGTTGCATTTACTTCTTACAAACTTGCATTTACTTTTGCAAGTGAGCAAAAACAAGCAAATTTCTCGATGAAATTCACTTGCCGGAGGTATTCCCCCCAGTTTTCGGGCCAGAGGTGAATATGCCGGCCGAAAACTACACCCTGACCGTTAGCCGTCCGACACCCTGACCGCTGAAAACGGACACCCTTTCCGCTGGTCCTACACCGAGGCCGTGGTGCATGCACCACCACGTCGGTCCACGGACACCGCCCAAATGGTGCACAGCGGCCGGGCACATGGTGCACCCGGCCGCCGGGGAAATTACTCTGTCATACCCATGCGCTTGCGCATTGACTCGCCCTCGATCTGAACCGTGTACGCGTTGTAGATGATCCGGTCGCAAATCGCGTCCGCCAGAGTTGGATCATACAGATTTTCATGCCACTCACTGGTGTCATACTGGGAGCAGAAGATGGTGGACGCCACTTTGTTCCGAGCTTCCACCAGCTCCAGTACATCCCGGGCTTCTGCCTCCTTCAGCGGGTACAGCAGCCACTCGTCCAGAATGAGCAGCTTCGGGCTGCCCAGCAGCGCCATGGCAATGCCGAGCCGCTGCTTCATGCCGAGCGAATACTGCCCGACCCTGCGGTTGCGGTCCTGCGTCAGATGCACAATGTCCAGCACGCGGCCAATGTCCTTATGGGGCACACCCTTTAAGTCGGCCACGATCTCCAGATTCTCCTGTGCGGTCAGATGCAGATACCCGGCGGGGGACTCAATCAGGCTGCCGGTCTGGCGCAGCAGCGGCAGGCGGCTTTTCTCGGTCAGCTCCTGCCCGAGCAGGCGCACCCGGCCCGCCGTGGGGTGGATGAGCCCCAGCAGCATCTTCATGGTGGTGGATTTGCCCGCGCCGTTCGGCCCGATGAACCCGTACACGCACCCCTGCGGTACGTGCAGCTCCACATGGTCCACGGCTGTATGCGGCCCGTACTGCTTGCACAGGGCCTTTGTTTCGATTACGGTTTGCATAATGCACACTCCTTTGCTTTCGGTATGGCCCTATGCTACACCCTGCGCCTTAAACGAACTGTAAGAGCAGCTTAATTTTGCCTTAATTTTGGGGTCGTGCCATGGTGGGCGGGGGTGAATCGTAGTATGATAGGCAGGGGCCGTATATGGGCGGCCCCTACAAGCTCAAAAAAGGGGAAAACCTATGACCACCATCTACGACGCCGCCATCCTCCTGGTCGATGACAACCCAGACCTGCTTACCCTAGTCACGGACAACCTGCGCACGGCAGGCTACAAGACCGTATGCACTGCCGCAGACTGCGCCGCGGCACGGGCGGCCTTCGCCGCGCACCGCCCGGACCTGATGATTCTGGACATCAACCTGCCGGACGGCGACGGCTTCGGGTTGTTCCGCACCCTGCGGACAGAATCGGACGTCCCGGCGCTGTTTCTCTCGGCGCGGGACGCCGACGCGGACAGGTTGTTCGGGCTGGGGCTTGGCGCGGACGACTATCTGACCAAGCCGTTCCTGATGCAGGAGCTGCTTTTGCGCGTGCAGCACCTTTTGCAGCGCGCCTACCGCACCGAGCTGCGCCGCAGCCGGGTGCTGACGCTGGGGGACTGCACGGTCAATTTGCAGGACGCCGCCGTCCGCCGCGCCGACGGCACAACGCTGGCCCTGACCGCCACCGAGCGCGCCCTGCTGCAAAGGCTGGCCGATGACCGCGGGCACATCGTAACCTATGATGCCGTTTGCGAGGCCGTCTGGGGCGCGGACTATTACGGGTACGAGAACAGCCTGAACGTGCATATCCGCCATCTGCGGGAGAAAATCGAGCCTGACCCCGGGCATCCGCAGTGGCTTCTTACGGTGCGGGGCATCGGCTACCGGCTGACTGGGGAGGTGTGAAGTTGAAAACCTTTACACGAATGATCGGGCGCTATGTGCTGGCCACGGCGGCGGTGGTGCTGCTGGTGGTGGGTCTGCTGCTGGGGGCGGTGGTCTATCTGGGGCTGCACTACGGCGCGGCCGCGGACAGCCGCGTCCGCATCGGCACGCTGGCAGAGGCCCTGACCCCTACCGCCGACGGCCTGCAGCTGGACCCCGCCCGCACGCCCGCGGACTGGCTGCAGGGCTACGCCTGGGCGATGGCGCTGGACGACGACGGCAGTGTGATCTGGCAGCATGACCTGCCGCAGAACTTGAATAAGCACTACACAGCGTCGGAAATTGCCTCGTTCTCGCGGTGGTATCTTGACGACTGGCCGGTGTTCTGCTGGACGGCAGACTACGGCCTGTTTGTGGCCGCCCTGCCGCGCGGTTCGGTCTGGAAGTACAATATTTACAACAATGAGCAGCTTATGAACGCCATGGCAGCGGGTATGCTGCCCGCGCTGGCGCTACTGCTGGGTGTGGCAGCTGCATGCTGTCTGCTGTTCAGCTGGCGCGGTGCGCGGCGCTTGCAGACGATTGCCGCAGGGCTGGAAACCGTGGCCGATGGCGGTACGATTCGGCTGCCGACAGACGGCTTTGCGGGGGAGCTGGCCGACACGGTCAACCGCACGAGTGAGCAGCTGCGCCGCCGCAATGAGATCATCGCCCGGCGGGACGATGCCCGCACAAGCTGGATTGCGGGGGTCAGCCATGATGTGCGCACACCGCTGGCGCTGATTCTGGGCTGGGCCGAGCAGCTCGAGCAGGACACCGCCCTGCCCGCCGCGGCGCGGCAGAAGGCGTGCGGCATCCGCACCCAGAGCGAGAAGCTGCGCGCTTTGATCGAGGATCTGAACCTGACCAGCAAGCTGCAATACGGCGCGCAGCCGCTGCGCTGCCAACCGACCCAGGCCGGACCGCTGCTGCGCAGGCTGGCCGCCGAGTTCTGTGACAGCCCGCTGGCGGCACGCTGCACGGTGGCGTTGGAAATTGCACCCGACGCCGACAAGGCGATTCTGGACGCGGACGCCGCGCTGCTGGCCCGCGCAGTGGAAAACCTGCTGCACAATGCGGCCTGCCACAACCCAGGCCCCGTGCAGGTGCAGCTTTCCGCGGTGCGCACAGGAAAAACGCTGAGGATCACGATAGCCGACGACGGCGCGGGCTACCCGCCCGCCGTGCTGCACGCCCTGCAGACCGGTGAAGTGGGGGAGAATACGCCCCACATTCTGGGTCTGCACGTCGTCGAGCAGATCATCCGCGCCCACGGCGGCACGGCGGCCTTTGCCCGGAACGCACCGCGCGGGGCAAAGGCGGTGCTGGTGCTGCCGGTGACGGAAGATCCTGCCGCACGGTAGGGGGTGGGAGATGTCCCGCCCGCGGCCTTTCCGCAAAATCGCGTTTTCCGCAGGGCTGCGGGCCGGGTGTGCCCGGCCCCTGCGGAGAATGCGATATTTTTTTATTCTCACAAAAAAATCATCCTGATTTTAGTGGATTTTCTTGGCATAACCCTGTATAATGTTTATTATAAATAGGTAAAGGGGGCAGTGTGCCCATGGCACAACCGAATCTTCCCGCCGTGACCGCCATTGTGGTGGCGGCAGGGGCATCCCGCCGTATGGGCTTTGACAAATTGAGCTACCGTCTGCCGGATGGCCGCACCGTGCTGGAGACAAGCTGTGCCGCACTGGCTGCGCACCCGGCAATTACCCAGCTTGTGCTGGTCTGCGGCGGCAACCGCGCCGCCTGCGAGGCCATCGCTGCCGCCTGTCCCAAGCCCTGCGCCGTCGTACAGGGCGGTGCGACCCGCGCCGACAGCGTGCGCAACGGTCTGGCCGCGGCGACGGGCGAGCTTGTTGCTATCCATGACGCCGCCCGCCCCTTTGTCAGCGAGAGCGTCATCACCGCCGCACTGACCGCTGCCGCCGAGACCGGCGCAGCCGCGCCCGCAGTGCCCGTCAAGGATACGGTGAAGGTCGCAGACCCGTCGGGCCGCGTGCTGGACACGCCGGACCGCGCCACGCTCTACGCCGTGCAGACGCCGCAGTGCTTCCGCCGCGCACTCTACACCCAGGCGCTTGCCGCCGTCACGGGGGAAAAAGCCCGCCTTGTCACCGATGATTGCAGCCTGTTTGAGCTGGCCGGTCTGCCCGTCAGGCTGACCGAGGGCGATTACGCCAACTATAAAATCACGACAAAAGAAGATCTGCAAAAGGAGAAAACCATGCGCATTGGTCACGGATACGACGTTCACCGCTTAGTGGAGGATCGCAAGCTCATTATGGGCGGCGTGGAGATCCCGTATGAGAAGGGCCTGCTCGGCCACTCCGACGCGGATGTGCTGCTGCACGCCGTAATGGACGCTGTGCTGGGCGCGGCGGCGCTGGGCGACATCGGCCAGCACTTCCCGGATAACGACCCCGCCTACAAGGGCGCGGACTCGCTGGCCCTGACCCGCGAGGTCGCCCGCATCATCGCCGAGCACGGCTATAAGGTCGGCAACATCGACGCCACGATCCTCTGCCAGCGCCCGAAGCTGGCCCCGCATATCCCGGCCATGCGCCGGAACATTGCCGACGCCTTCGGTCTGCCCGTGGACGCCGTCAGCGTCAAGGCCACGACGGAGGAGCACCTCGGCTTCACCGGCGAGGGCCTCGGCATTGCCGCCCATGCGGTGGCGCTGATCGAGTGATTTTGTCAGTCTCCCGGCAGGGGCGGGGCATGTCCCGCCCGCGGCTTTGCCATGTGCGTCCGTTTGCGGGAAACCTGCGGGCCGGGCATGCCCGGCCTCTATACCTGTTCTAATGCCTATTTTGACCCAGAAAGGGGGCTGCGGTGCCCATGCTGCCCAACCAGATGTTCAATGCCGTTTTAAGCAGCCTGCGTACATTTGACCCGCTGTCCGATACGCTGGACATCCTTATTATCTCCTTTGTCTTTTACCAGCTGCTGCAATTCGCGCGCAAATCCCGCGCGGGCCAGCTGGTCAAGGGCATCATCCTGATTCTGGTTTTCTACGGTCTGGCCGTCATGCTCAACCTGAAAACCGTCACCTGGGTGCTCAACAACGTCATCACCATCGGCTTTATGGCCGCCGTCGTCATCTTCCAGCCGGAGCTGCGCCGCACGCTCGAGCGCATGGGTCAGTCCACAATGTGGGCCAACCTTCTGGTCGGGAACCGCCGCAGTGACCCGTCGCTGCGCGGCGCGTGGCAGAGCGCCGTTGTGGCCATCTGCGACGCGGCGGAGCAGCTGTCCGACACGCGCACCGGCGCGCTGATGGTGCTGGAGCGCAACAATAATCTGGATGAGATCATCCGCACCGGTACGCCGATGCACGCCGATGTCATCCCCGAAATGCTCGGCACGATCTTCTATGAGGGCACGCCCCTGCACGACGGCGCTGTCGTCATCCGCGACGGCGTCATTGTGGCGGCGGGCTGCGTGCTGCCGCTGTCCAACAACCTCGAGATGGGCAAGGACATGGGCACCCGCCACCGCGCGGGCCTCGGCATGAGCGAGAACTCCGACGCCATCGTCGTCATCGTCAGCGAGGAGACCGGCATCATCTCGATGGCGAAGAACGGCGTGCTCATCCGCCGCCTGGACCGCCAGAACCTCTTCAACCTTCTGCAGGAGGAGATCGTTCCCCCCGCCGAGGACGAGGAGACCAATATCTCGCCGCTGCAAAAGCTGCTGCGCAAGGGAGGCGCACTGAACCATGCCAAACCCGAATAACCCTCTCGCGCCGGGGCTGAACGGCGCCGCGCCCAAGGGCCCGCGCACGATCTGGGATAACCCGGTGCTTTCCGCCGTTCTGGCAATCATCATGGGCTTTGCCATGTGGATCATCGTTACGGTCTACATCGACCCCCAGGGCTCCACGACGGTGACCGGCGTGCCGATCAACTACACGAGCGGCGCGTCTACCTACACGGCCCAAGGTCTGGACATTGTGGAAAAGCCCGACATTGAGGGCGTGACCGTAAAAGTCGAGGGCAACAGCACGATCATCGGCAACATCCGCAGCGCCGACATCATGGTCTACCCAAGCTACGCCGGTGTCAGCGGCGCGGGCAAGGTCACGCTGCGCCTGCAGGCCCGTGTGACGAACACAACAGACTTCCCCGGCGACATTGAGTGTACGGTGGAAAGCCCGAGCACCATCGACGTCGTCTTTGACGAGGTCAGCGAAAAGACCGTTCCCGTCACGGTGGACGCCTCCGCGGTGACGATCTCCAGCGGCTATATGCTGAACAAGACCACCGCCGTGCCCGCCGAGATCACGCTGCGCGGCCCGACGAGCGAGCTGGATCAGGTATCCAGCATCGTCGCCCCGGTCCAGGTGGACGGCGAACTGGCCGACACCACGACGGTGCCTGCTACGCTGGAGCTGCGCGACGAGGAGGGCAACGCCTTCACGCCGCAGTATACCTCGATGGAGAGCGACTCCGCCAACGTCACGCTGACGGTCTATCAGGTGCGGGAGCTGCCGCTGAAGGTGGACTTCATCGGCACACCAAACGGCTTCGACGTCGAGAGCCTGCACTATTCGCTGAGCCAGCAGACCCTGCGCGTGGCCGGTCCTGCCCGCACGATCAGCGCCTTGGAGGCCCTGACCGTGACGGACTTTGACCTGGCCCGTGAGTTTGAGCCGGGCCGCGACTACCAGCGCCTTATCGAGCTGCCCGCGGGCATCGTCTCGCTGGACGGCGTCACGAACGTCACGCTGGACTTTGACACGTCGGAGATGGCCTCGACAAAGCTGAACGTCTCGAACATCCGCGCCATCAACGTGCCCAGCAACTACGAGCTGCAGATCTTGTCCAGCATCGTCAGCGGTGTGACGCTCTACGGCCCGGCGGATGAAATCGAGGAGCTGTCCGCCGACAGCATCGTCGCGCAGATCGACTGCCAGAGCCTGAACCTGACCGTCGGCCAGCAGACGATTGCTGTCAGCATCCAGATCCCGTCGTCCAGCCGTATTTTTGCCACCGGCAGCTATACGGTCCAGTGCGAGGTCACGTCGAAGTAACGCGACGCAGTAGGGGCCGGGCATGCCCGGCCCGCAGCCTACGGGAAACCGCCCTATAACGGGAAAGCCGAGGGCCGGACATGTCCGGCCCCTACATGGCGCATACAAAATACCATCGTTTAAGGAACCTTATCTATGCTTTTAGTCCGCAACATCCGCCTGCCGCTGACCTGCCCCGACCCGGACGCCGAGGCAGCGGCGAAGGCACTGGCCATTCTCCGCGTGCCCGCCCGCCGGGCGGCGCACTGCGGTGTGGCAAAACTCAGCGTGGACGCCCGGCACGGTACGCCGGTGCTTGTCTACACCATCGCAGTCACACTCAAGGACGAGGGTGAGGAATCGGCATTGGCCGGGGCCTCGCCCTGTGTCTGTTATACACAGCCGCCGAAATTCGACTTTACAACGGGGAAAACGCCGCTGACCCATCGCCCGGTGGTCGTCGGTCTTGGCCCGGCGGGCCTGTTCGCGGCGCTGCTGCTGGCCCGCAGAGGCTACCGCCCGCTGGTGCTCGAGCGCGGCCCCGCGCTGGACGAACGGATTCGGGCCGTCGAGCATTTTGAGAAAACCGGCACACTGGACCCCAACGCCAACATTCAGTTTGGTGAGGGCGGCGCGGGCACCTTCTCGGACGGCAAGCTGACGACCCGCGTCGGTGACCCGCTGTGCGCGTTCGTGACCGGGGCGTTCCTTGACCACGGCGCGCCCGCCGACATTGCGTGGCGGCAGAAGCCCCACGTCGGCACCGACCTGCTGCGCGGCGTCATCCGCAGCATCCGCGGCGAGATCGAGGCTCTGGGCGGCGAGGTGCGGTTCAACACGGCGCTGACCGGCCTGCACACCCGGATCGGTGCGCTGACCGGCATCGAAACGACGGCGGGCCCCGTGCCCTGCGAGCAGATGATCTTAGCCGTCGGGCACAGCGCACGGGATACGTTTGCCATGCTGCACGGCCTGGGTCTGCCGCTGGAATGCAAGCCGTTCTCCGTCGGCTTCCGCGCCGAGCACCTGCAAACCGAGATCGACAAAAGCCTCTACCACGGCGCGGCGGGTCACCCGGCGCTGCCGAAGGGGGAGTACCAGCTGAGCCAGCACGTCTCCGGCGGGCGGTGCGTTTACACCTTCTGCATGTGCCCGGGCGGCACGGTCTGCGCCGCCGCCAGCGAGGCGGGCGGCGTTGTCACCAACGGCATGAGCCTGCACGCCCGCGATGGCCGCAACGCCAACGCGGCGGTGGTCGTCAGTGTGGACGGCGGCGACTTCGACAACGACCCGGCGAAGGCCGTCGCGTTCCAACGTCGGCTGGAGCAGGCCGCTTACCGCGCGGGCGGCGGGAATTATCTTGCCCCGGCGGAGACCGTCGGCAGCTTTCTGGCCGGGCGCGGTGCGCTGGAGCTGGGGGCAGTGCAGCCGACCTACCCGCGCGGTGTGACGCCCTGCGACCTCGGCAGCCTACTGCCCGATGATTTGAGCGGTGCCCTGCGCGAGGGATTGACCGCCTTTGGCCGCAAGCTGGCGGCCTATCGCGCCCCCGACGCCGTGCTGACGGGTCTGGAGACCCGCACCAGCAGCCCCGTGCGCCTGCTGCGCGATAAAGAAAACCTGCAATGCACCGGCCTGGCCGGGCTTTACCCCTGCGGCGAGGGTGCGGGCTACGCGGGCGGCATCATGACCGCCTCCGTCGATGGTGTGCGCTGCGCCGCCGAGCTGATGAAGAATTGGGGACCGATGACGGACTGATGCGTCCGGCCCCTACATGCAGAGACAACAGATTGGACAACCAAATGCCTGACAACAAAACTCCCAAATATCAATACGATCACTACGACTTCGGCGATATGCTGGACAGCGCCGTTGAGGCGGGCAGCAAAATCGGCTCGTCGGTGCTGGGCAGCATTGCAGACGCCCTTGCACAGGCGGGCGATGCCATGAGCAGGCCGCAGCCCGACAGCTTTTCCGCATGGAAGCGCCGTCTGGAGCGCAAATGGAAAAACGGCGGCCAGTCTGTCGGCGTTGCGCTGACGGCGGTCGGCTGGACCTTCACGGGCTGCTTCGGCATCACGGCGCTCGTCATGGGCATCCTGACCGCCGTCGGTGCGGGGCCGCTGGGGCTGACCCACGATGAATTTATGGCTATCCCGATTTTGTTTGGGGTATTCACGCCGGTCACGCTGGGCTTTCTCTTTATGGCCGTTGTGGGCACGAAGCAGATGACCTATTTCAGCCGCCTGCGCAGGTTGCTGCGCGCCGCCAATGACTGGACCTGCGACCTGCCGTCGCTGGCCCGCAAGGCGCAGATCAAGCAGGAAACAGCCTATGCCACTGTGACGAGGGCTGTCGGCAGCGGCGACCTGCCCAATGCCGCCATTTCCGACGATTACAGCACGCTTTACCTGGACGATTCGCTCATGCCGACGGCGGCAAAGCCTGCCGCAGCGCCGCAGGCCGAGCCTGCCGAACCCCTGACCGATGCCGAACAGTTCCGCCGCGAGGGCATGGACTTTTTGAACTACTTAAAAGTCTGCCGCGGCAAGCTGGGCACCGATGCGGACGAAGAGCTTGCCGCAATGCAGAAAACCTGCGCGTCGATCATGGGCTTTGTCCACAACCACCCGGAGCAGCTGAACCGCGTGCGCCGCTTCCGGGAGTACTACCTGCCAACGACCCGCAAGCTGCTGGACACGGCGCAGGGCCTGGGCGATACGGACAGCGCGAATGCGGCGGAGATTCGCCGCGACATCACCGGCATCCTGCACACGCTGAACCAAGCGTATGAAAAGCTGTACGACACCCTTCTGCAGGACGTCAGCATGGACGTTTCCACCGAGATCGACACGCTGGAGGCTATGCTGCGGCAGGATGGCCTGACCCACGATTTTGAAGCTGATTTTAACACAAGGAGCTAAACTGTATGAATTACCCTGCGTGGCAACTGAAAAAGGCGGACCCCGCGGCGGAAACCTCGCTGGCCGGGGCCGGGTGCGGCGTACTGCTGCGCCGGGTGCTGGCCGCCCGCGGCTGCACGGACCCCGCCGCTGCGCAGGCCCTGCTGGGCCAGGGCGAACCGCTGAGCGACCCGTTCCTGCTCACTGATATGGACAAGGCTGTCGTCCGTATCCAGGAGGCCATCGAAAATGAGGAGCTCATGGTCATCTACGGTGACTATGACGTCGATGGCATCTCGGCCACGGCCATTTTGTACGAATGTCTCACCAGCCAGGGCGCACACGTCCGCTGCAAGCTGCCTACCCGCGGCTCCGGCTACGGTCTGACACGCGCGGCGCTGGAATCACTGGCGTCCAAGGGCTTCAAGCTCGTCGTGACGGTAGACAACGGCATTTCCGCCGTCGAGGAGGCCGCCTGCGCAAAGGAGCTGGGCCTTGACCTCATCATCACGGATCACCACCTGCCGGGCGACACGCTGCCAGACGCCATCGCCGTTGTCGACCCCAAGCGCCCCGACGACGAAAGCCCGTTCAAGGATCTGTGCGGCGCGGGCGTGGCGTTCAAGCTCTGTGCCGCGCTCGAGGGCTGCGACCCCGCCGAGCTGTTGGAAATGTACGGCGAGCTGGCGGCGCTGGGCACGGTGGCCGACGTCATGCCGCTGGTGGGGGAGAACCGCACGATTGTTCGCGAGGGTCTGTCCCTTTTGCAGGACACGATGCGCCCCGGCCTGCACGCGCTTTTGGAGAGCGCCGGCTGCGGCGGCAAGCCCGTCACGGCGGACACGGTCAGCTACAGTTTGGCCCCGCGCCTGAACGCTGCGGGCCGCATGGACAACGCCGCGGTAGCGCTCAAGCTGCTGCTCTGCGGCGACGAGGATCAGGCCACCGGCATAGCTGAACGCCTGGCCGAGATCAACACCGAGCGCCAGCAGACCGAACAGCAGGTCTTTGCTGCTGCTTTGCAGGCGTTGGAGGCCGACCCCGCCCGCACCCGGGACCGCGTGCTCGTTGTCAGCGGCGAGGATTGGCACCCCGGCGTCATCGGCATCGTGGCGGCGCGGCTCATGGAGCGGTTCAGCCGCCCGGTCATCGTCATCTCGATGCACGAGGGCGAGGGCCGCGGCAGCGGGCGCGCACCGGACCCGTTCGACCTGCACAGTGCGCTCGCCGACTGCGCACAGTATCTGACGCGGTTCGGCGGCCACGCCGCCGCGGCGGGCGTTGAGATAGAGGAAGAAAATCTTGCCGCGTTCCGGCAGAACATCAACGCCTGGGCCGCGGCCCACGCTGCCCCGCCCGAGGCCGTCAGCCTGCGGCTGGACGCCGCCGCCACGCTGGGCGAGCTGAATCTGGAAAACGTCGGCGAACTGGCCCGTCTGGCACCCTTTGGCCGCGAGAACCCCACGCCCGTGCTGCTGGTGCAGCATGCCTTTGTGGACGGCATCTGGCCGATGGGCGCGGAGGGCCGCCACACCCGCATCCGGCTGCGGCAGGGCAGCGACACGCTGTTTGCGTCGAGCTTCGGCATTGCGCCGCAGGCGTTTGCCTATCCCGTCGGCAGTGAGGTGGAGGCCGCGCTTGAGGTCTCGATCTTCAACGGGCGCAGCGGGCCGATGGTGTCCGCACACCTCAAGGCTATCCGCCCTGCGGAGTTGGGCAATACTCCCAGTGAACAGGCCGCGTGGTTTGAAGCGTTCCGCACCGGCGGCAGCCTCGACGCGGCCCGCGCCGCCGCGCTGCTGCCGGCCCGCGCCGACACGGTATCACTCTACCGGCGCATCCGCGGCGGGCATGTGGCAGCCGCGGATCTGCAGCCGGTTTTTGCGGCGGAGGGGCCGCAGAACACCGGCAAGACGCTGGCAAGCCTGACGGCGCTGCAGGAGCTTGGCCTGATTGAGGAGCAGGAGGGCCGCTGGCTGCCCGTGCCTGTGACGGCCAAGCAGGACCTGGCCAGTGCGCCGGTGCTGCAAAAGCTGGCGGAGCTGGCAAAACAGGCATGAGCGCCCTGCTCCACATGTAGGGGCGGGCATTGCCCGCCCGGCAGCCTGAAAACAACAGCGCCTTTTCGGGAAGGCTGTGCCCATGGCAAGTGGCCTGCGCGCGAGCAATGCTCGCCCCTACAGAATGCCCGAAAAAGCGCTGTGCAAGACAGATAGAAAACGGAGAGGGGAACGGACTATGGAAAACACAAACGTGCAAGAAGTAAAAATGCCCATCACCTATGACGATCTGAAAAAGAGTCTGGTTGACAGCGGCCGTCCCTATGATTTTGCTATGATCGACCGCGCCTACGCGCTGGCCGAAAAGGCCCACGGTGAGCAGCGCCGCCGCAGCGGCGAGCCGTATATCTGTCACCCGCTTTCGGTGGCGCAGATTTTGGTGGAGCTGGGCATGGACAGCGAGAGCATTGCCGCGGCCCTCATGCACGATGTGGCCGAGGACACGCCGGTCACGGTGGCCGAGATCAAGCAGAAGTTCGGCCCCGAGGTCGCGCTGCTCGTTGACGGCGTCACCAAGCTGACCCAGATCAAGTTCTCGAATGTCGAGGACCGTCAGGCCGAGAACCTGCGCAAGATGCTGCTGGCCATGAGCCAGGATGTCCGCGTCATGATTATAAAATTGTGCGACAGACTGCACAATATGCGCACCGGCGACGCCTGGCCCGAGCAGAAGCGCCGCGACAAGGCTCTGGAAACGATGGAGGTCTATGCCCCCATCGCGCACCGCCTCGGAATTTCCAACATCAAGGAGGAGCTCGAAGACCGCAGTCTGCACTACCTTGACCCTGTCGGCTATGAGACGATCCGCGACCTGCTGAATAAGCACGGCGACGAGTTCCTGCATCAGGTCTGCCATACGATTGCCAGGCACCTGTCCGAAAACGGCATCCAGAAGGCGACCATCCGCCACCGCGTCAAGAGCATCTACGGCATTTACCGCAAGATGTATATGCAGAATAAGGATTTCGAGGAAATTTATGACATTTACGCTGTGCGTATCATCCTCGACAACGTCCCCGAGTGCTATACCGCGCTGGGGCTGATCCACGATATGTACCACCCGCTGCCCAACCGCTTCAAGGACTACATCTCGACCCCGAAGCCCAACGGCTACCAGTCCCTGCACACAACGGTCATCGGACGCGAGGCCATCCCGTTTGAGGTGCAGATCCGCACCTGGGACATGGACCGCATGGCGGAGTACGGCATCGCCGCGCACTGGAAGTACAAGGCCGGCATCACGGGCAGCAGCGACAAGCTGGACGAGCGCCTGGCCTGGGTGCGCCAGTTGCTGGAAAGCCAGCGCTCCAGCGCCGACGCCACGGATTTGCTCAGCGACATCAAGAGCGACCTGCTGCCCGAGGAAGTGTTCGCCTTCACGCCGCGCGGCGACGTCATCAACCTGCCCGCGGGCGCGACGGCCATCGACTTTGCCTACGCGATCCACTCTGCTGTCGGCAACAGAATGATCGGTGCGAAGGTCAATAACCGCATCGTGCCCATCGACCACAAGGTCCAGACCGGCGAAATTATTGAGATCATCACCGGCTCCGAGAACCGCGGCCCCAGCCGCGACTGGCTCAACATCGTCAAGACGAGCGAAGCCAAGAACAAGATCCGCAACTGGTTCAAAAAGGAACGCAGAGAGGAAAATATTCAGGAGGGCCGCGACGCGCTTGAGCGCGAGATGCGCCGCAACCTCATGACGCTGACCGACGAGCAGCACGACGTCTTTATGGAGGCGCTGGCCCGCCGCAACCGCTGCAACAGCGTGGAGGAAATGTACGCGGCCATCGGCTACGGCGGCTTGCAGATCTCCCGCATGCTGCCCAAGCTCAAGGAGGAGTACACCAAGCTGCAGGCTACCGAGCCGAAGCCGGTCACGGTGGAGCTCAAGCGGATGCATTCCTCCGACGGCGTCATCGTCGAGGGCATCGACAACTGCCCCATCAAGTTCGCCAAGTGCTGCTCTCCGCTGCCGGGCGATGAGATCATCGGCTTTGTCACCCGCGGCTTCGGCGTGTCTATCCACAAGCGTGACTGCGCCAACGCCCGCGAGAGTATGCGCCACCCCGAGAACGCAGACCGCTGGGTCCGCGCCTACTGGGATGAGGCAGAGAAGGAAAACTACAAGGCTACGTTGGATATTGTTTGCATGGATCGCGCGAACCTCGTCTCTGACGTGGCACTGGCACTGGGCGATATGCGCGTGCCGATCTACTCTCTGACGGCTCGCGCCGCCGAGCAGGGCCGCGCCCGCATGGGCGTGACCGTCGGCATCACCAACACCGAGCACCTGAACAGCGTCGTGGCAAGACTGAAAAAGATCAAGGACGTTGTGAGCGTGACGAGGAACTGAGCGCTCTTGGCCCCCTCTGTGAGGGGGCTCCCGCTGCAGCGGGGGGGGGAGAG
>ERZ1108170.1479-NODE-1479-length-14573-cov-5.795013_pt1 | contig 14573 bp, 10 predicted proteins | sample MGYA00403705_ERZ1108170 | MGnify/ENA primary metagenome ERZ1108170 (study PRJEB35170, sample SAMEA104062422) | human gut metagenome | biome: human gut; feature: human-associated habitat; material: faeces | place: Denmark | collected 2012-06-15 ...
ACGGCCGTCCTCGATGCCGAAGCGCAGCTTCAAGACTTTCTCCTCACGCGGGGTGAGGGTGGAGAGCACGTCGACGAGCTGCTCCTGCAGCAGCGTGAACGATGCGGCCTCGCTCGGCTCGCTCGCCCCCTCGTCGGGGATGAAGTCGCCAAGGTGGCTGTCTTCCTCTTCGCCGATCGGCGTTTCGAGGGAGACGGGCTCCTGCGCGATCTTCAGGATCTCGCGCACCTTGTCGACGGGCATGTCCATCTCGGCGGCGATCTCCTCGGGAGAGGGGTCGTGGCCGAGCTCCTGCAAAAGCTGACGGGACACACGGATGACCTTGTTGATGGTCTCGACCATATGAACGGGGATACGGATGGTGCGCGCCTGGTCAGCAATGGCGCGAGTGATGGCCTGACGGATCCACCACGTCGCGTAGGTCGAGAACTTGTAGCCCTTGGTGTAGTCGAACTTTTCGACGGCCTTGATAAGGCCGAGGTTGCCCTCCTGAATGAGGTCGAGAAACAGCATGCCGCGGCCCACGTAGCGCTTAGCGATGGACACGACGAGACGAAGGTTCGCCTCGGCAAGGCGCTGCTTGGAGCGCTCGCCCTTTTTGACGGCAGCCTTGAGCTCCTTCATTTCCTCTTCGCTCAGCTCTGTGCCGTTCTTTTCGGCCTCTTCGAGCTTCTGCTTGGCCTCGACGCCCGCGGACATCGCGGTCGCGAGCGAAATTTCCTCGTCCGCCGACAGCAGCGACACCTTACCGATCTCCTTGAGGTACATGCGCACGGGGTCGTCAGTCGAGAAGCTGTCGACCAGCTCGTTCGGGTCGACAAGCTCTTCCTCTTCGATCTCGGCGATCTCCTCCATCGGCGGCTCCACATCGTCGATGCTGCTGTCGATGGCCTCGGCGGTGCCGATGTCGATGCCGAGCGTTTCGAGCGAGTCGTAGATCTGATCGAGCTGCTCGCTCTCAAGGTTCATCTCGTCGATGGTCTCCATCAGGTCGCTGGAGCTGAGCTTACCCTTGGCCTTGCCCTTGGCAAAGATCTCCATGAGCTTTTCGTTGCCCTGCAGCAGCGCCGCCGCGGGCAGGGAGGCGACCAGCTTTTCATCCAGCGGGGGATACTTCTCCGCGGGCTTTTCCGCCTGCGCGGTATCCTCGTTCGCTTTCTTGGCCGCTGCGGCCTTTTTCGCTTTCTTCGGCAGCTTGATCTCCTCAAAATCCGCCTCGGCGAGCAGCGCGTTGGCCTGTTCCTCCAGCTCTCTGCTGGTCAGCTGTTTTTCTTCCATGTTTGCTTTCCTCCGTTACCCTTATATTTATTCTTTTCCATCGCGGCCATCAGGGGGTCTTCATTGACGGCCGCGCGCTTGTGCGCTTCGTCTAAAATGATATTGCAGTAGTCGCTGAGCGCCTGCGTGCCGTTTTTGAGCGACTCCGGCTTTTGCAGGATACCGATCAAGTGGCTGATCTCCTCCGACGTGAAAAATTCCGCCAGCGCTGGGATGTTCACCTGCCCGCTCTCGCGCAGCTGCGCGCGCAGCGCCGTGAAGAACCGGCCCAGGAGGGGAGAGGAGAAGTCCTCTTCCCGGATCGGCGGATTTTCGCCAAGGAGGGAATCGTCCAGCGTCAAAAGCCGCAGCACGCCTTCTTCGGCGAGCGCCGAGCGAAGGTCGGTGTAGCGGATCGACCGCTCGCGCGGCTGGGCGGACGCCGCGGGATTCAGGTCCCGCCGCTCCTGCTCGCGCTTTTCCTTGTAGCGGGCGCGTTTTCGCGCGCGCTCGACCTCGAGCTTCATCGCGTCGGGCGTGATGCCCGCGGCCTCGGACGCGCGCACGGTGTAAATTTCGCGCTCAACCGCGTTCGGCACTGTGGAGAGCAATCCTGCTGCCGCTTCGGCAAAGCCGATACGTCCCTCGTCGCTTTTGAGGTCGAACTTTGACTTGAGCTGCGCCATGCGGAAGTCCATACCGCTCTCGCTGCCGGAAAGCAGATGCTCAAAGGCGTCCTTACCCTGGAACTTGATGAAGTCGTCCGCGTCCTGTTTGATGTACTCTCCGTCGACGAGCCGCTTGGGGAGCTCGAGCACCTTGACCTGAAAGTCGGTGTTATTGAGAAGCGTCAGCGCCTTCTGCGTCGCGACCTTGCCGGCGTCGTCGTTGTCGTAGCAGAGCACAATCTCCTTCGTGTAGCGACTGAGTAATTGCAGCTGCTCCGTCGTCAGCGCTGTGCCCATCGAGGCGCAAGCATTGTCGAATCCCGCCTGATGCAGCATCACGACATCGATGTTGCCCTCGACCAAAATAATGTTGCTGCGCTTGCTCTTTTTGGCCAGGTTCAGCCCGTATAAAACGCGCCGCTTGCTGTAAACGATGGTTTCGGGCGTGTTCATATACTTCGCGCCCGGATCGTCCTTGCTGATGATGCGCCCGCCAAAGCCCAGCACATCGCCGCGCACGTCGATGATGGGGAAGATGAGGCGCTTGCGGAATTTGTCGTACAGCCCGCCGTTTTTGCCGCGGATGGCAAGACCCGAGGCAAGCAGCTCGCCGTCGCCATAGCCCTTTTTCCGCATCGCGGTCAATAAGCCGTCCCACTCGTCCGCCGATGCGCCGAGGCCGAAGTTCGTTGCATTGCGCCGCGTGATCTTGCGGTTTTTCATATACTCGAGCACCGGCGCGCCCTTGGGCGAGTAGAGCTGCTCGTAGTAAAAGCGCGCCGCGTCGCGGTTGAGCGACAGAATACGCGAACGCAGCCGGCTCTCGTCGCTGTGCTCTTCTTCCGGCACGGGCATGTTCGCGCGCCGCGCGAGAAAGCGCACCGCATCGGGGAAGGAGAGATTCTCCTCCTCCATGATGAAGTTGATGACGCCGCCGCCTTTTTTGCAGCCGAAGCAGTAGCACAGCTGCTTGTCCGGCAGCACATGGAACGAAGGCGTCTTTTCGCTGTGAAAGGGGCAGCAGCCCCACAGACTCCCGCCGCGCGGCTGGAGCGAGACATAATTGCTGACAACGTCGACAATGTCGTTGCGGGCGATGAGCTCGTCCAAAAACTGACGGTCAAAGGCCATGGCGTCCTCCTTTCTCACTTCTGCGCACGGAACATTTTTCTGCCTATGGTATATGTACGCCGAAAATGATTGCTTTCCTCTTTTTTGACGGAAAAATTTCAAAAAATTTTTCCGTGTGCGGAGAAAATTTGACAGACCGTGCCATTTCTCCTATAATTTCCGCAGGAATCGCTGCGCAAAGGGGGCGGAACATCGTGAATATCCGGTTGTATGCGGTAAAATTAGATCGACCGCTCTCAGAAGCGGAACGGTCCACGCTCGCGTGTTTTCTGCCACCTGAGCGGCAAAACCGCATCAAAACATCGGAACCCCTCTGCGCCTACGCGCTGCTCTGTCGTGCACTGCATGAACTTTACGGCTTGGAGGACTTACCGCAGCTTTCCTACGGCGAGCACGGCAAGCCGTACTTTGCTTCGCATCTGGACGTTCATTTCAGCCTGAGCCACACGCGCGGCGCTGCGCTGCTGGCTGTTCACAACGAGCCAATCGGCGCGGATATCGAGTGTCTTCGCCCTGTGAGCGGCGCGATGCGCACGCGCTTTCATGCGGCAAATGACGCCAATTTCTGGTGCCTCTGGGTGCAGCGGGAGAGCCGCTGCAAGCGCGCGGGGATCAGCGCCGTCGCATTGCGGGACAGGGAAGTGCCGAGCTTCCCGAATGAGCGCGTTTTCGCGCTCGAACCGTTCCCCGACTACACCGCCGGCGTCTGTACCTGCTCTGACGCGGACGTTGACAAGTTAATATACCTTACAGTAAAAGAGCTCATATAAAAGGTCCCGAAGAAGTCTCTTCGGAACCTTTTTTGCTCGATTTTTCCTCTTACAGCTCCACGACGATGGGCTCGTGGTGCACTTTCGGCAGCAGCATATTTTTGACGTCGCTCGTTTTGAGCCTGATGGTCGAGGTGCAGAGGCACGGGTGGCAGGAGAAGTACTCCGCCTCATAGGTCTCCTTGTCGATGAGCAGCTGCACGCGGTTCTCATCATCGTTCATCAGGCCGAGGATCGTTGCAGACCCTGGCGTGCAGTGCAGCAGCTCCCAGAGCTGCTCCTCAGGCGCGAACGACAGGCGGGCCGAACCGATCTGGTGGCTCAGATCCTTCGTATGAAACGCCTTGTGCGGCGGCATACATAAAAGATAGAAGCTCGTCTTCTGCCGGTTGCAGAGGAAGAGGTTTTTGCAGACGTCCACGCCGAGCACGGCGGACACGTCGTCGCATTTTTCCATCGTGTCGGCCAGCTCGTGCGTCACGCGGTCATAGTCGATGCCGAGGGAATCTAAAAAGTCGAACGCGGCCGCTTCCTGCGCGGGCAGCTCGCCCTCGGGACGGGAGTTGTGATAGATCGGGGAGATTTCCATGTCGCTTTATTTCTCTTCTTTCAGCAGTTTTTCGCCGGCCTTGAATATATCGCCCGCGCCGACGGTCAAAATAAGGTCGCCCGGGCAGGCGATGCGCGCAAGCGCGGCGGTCACCTTGTCGAGCGTGGGGCAATAGACAGAACCGGGGATCTCGCGGCTCAGGTCCATCGACGAAATGCCGATATCGTTCTGCTCGCGCGCGGCGTAAATTTCCGCCAGCACCACGACGTCGGGCACGCGCAGCTCTTTGACAAAATCGTTAAACAGCGCCTTCGTGCGCGTGTAGGTGTGCGGCTGGAAGGCGCAGATGATGCGCTTGTAGGGCAGCGTCTTCGCCATTTCGAGCAGCGCGTGCAGCTCGCCGGGGTGGTGGGCGTAGTCGTCGTAGACGTCCGCGCCGTGGAAGCTTCCCTTGTACTCAAAGCGGCGGCCCGCGCCGGTGAACGTTGCAAGGCCGAGACCGACGGCCTCACCGCTGACGCCGAGAAGATACGCGGCGCTCGCCGCGGCCAGTGCGTTCATCACGTTGTGCTTGCCGCCCACGCGCAGGGAAACATGAGCGTAGTAACTGCCGCGGATATAGATGTCAAAGCTCGGAAGCCCGTCCGTCCAGACGACGTTTTCCGCGCGGCACTGCGCGGCGGGATCGTCATAGCTGAACCAGAAGATCGGCTGGGAAATGCCCCTGAGCGCATCGCGCGCACCCTCATCATCCATGTTGGCGACCACATGTCCGCCGATGGGGACGAGCTCTGCAAAGTGGCGGAACGAGTGCTCCACATCCGCTAAGTCCTTGAAGAAATCGAGATGGTCGGCCTCCACGTTCAAAATGACCGCGACGGTGGGGAAGAAGCTCAAAAACGAGTTGCAGTATTCGCAGCTCTCGGCAATGATCGTATCGCCCTTGCCGACGCGATAGCCGGAATGGAGAAGCTGAAGCGTGCCGCCGATCATGACAGTCGGGTCCTTCTGCGCCGCCATGAAGATATGCGTCGCCATCGAAGTGGTCGTCGTCTTGCCGTGCGTGCCGGAGATGCAGAGGGCGTTTTTGTAGCCCTTCATAATAGCGCCCCAAGCCTGCGCGCGCTCGAAAACGGGGATGCCGCGCGTCACCGCGCCGGAGATCTCGGGATTATCGTCGTGGATGGCGGCGGTGCGGATGACAAAGTCGCACTCGCCGAGGTTGTCCGCCGCGTGGCCGATGGCCACGGGGATGCCGAGCGAGCGCAGATGCTCGACGGACGGGCCGTCGTTCATGTCGCTGCCCTGGACCTTGAGGCCCATGCCGTGCAGCACCTCTGCCAGCGGGCTCATCGAAACGCCGCCGATACCGGCCAGATGCGCGCACTTGCCGGGGACGAGATAGGAGAAAATATCCTTCTGATTAGTCATTGTATCAAATCCTTTCCTTGTGCGAAGCACAGGAGATTTACTTTTTATGGATTTTCTATTATAATATAGCGGCGAACGGAGTGCAATGCTAAAAATTTGATTTTTTGTGAGGGTTCCATGCTCTTTTTACCGAAGGAAGTCGAAACGGTCATCTCCACGCTGCAAGGCGCGGGCTATTCGCCGTACTTAGTCGGCGGCTGCGTGCGCGAAATGCTGCGAGGCAAAGCGCCGTCCGACTATGACATGACGTCCGACGCCCTGCCGCAGGAGGTGCTGCGCCTTTTCAGCGAAAGCGCGCATCCGACGGGCTTGCAGCACGGCACGGTGACAGTTGTGAGCGGGGGACTGCCCATCGAGCTCACGACGATGCGCCGCGACGGCGCGTACAGAGATAACCGCCACCCAGATTCCGTCACGTTCGGCACGAGCATTGAAGAGGACCTTGCCCGCCGCGACTTCACGGTCAACGCCATCGCTTTGTCGCCGGACGGCACGATCGTCGACCCCTACGGCGGGCAGGAAGACCTGAAAGCAGGCGTCCTGCGTTGCGTCGGCGAGCCGAAGCGGCGGTTTGAGGAAGACGCGCTGCGCATTTTACGGCTCGTGCGCTTCTGCTCCGTGCTCGGTTTTTCGGCGGAGAAGGAGACCGCCCGCGCCGCACATGAGGCGCGCGGCCTACTCGCCCATGTCGCGCACGAGCGCGTGTATGCGGAGATGAACAAGCTCCTGCTCGGCGAAAACGTGGGGGAGACGCTTTTGACCTTTCCCGACATTCTGGGCGTGCCGATTCCGGAGATTTCACCCTGCGTCGGCTTTGACCAGTGCAATTACCACCACTGCTTCGACGTCTGGGGTCACACGGCGCGCGCTGTCGCCGCCGTGCCGCCAAAGCGGGAGCTGAGATGGACGATGCTCTTCCATGACCTCGGTAAGCCCCTGTGCCGGACGTTTGACGAGCAAGGTATCGGACATTTTTACGGCCACACGGCGATTTCCGCTCAAATGGCGGAGGACATCATGGCGCGGCTGCACTTTGAAAAGGCGCTGCGTGACAGAATACGCGCGCAGCTCGCCTGTTTCGACGATATGTTCCGTCCCGAGCAGGTGGCCATCCATAAGGAGATGGCGCGCCTCGGCGTGGAAACGGTGCAGAATTTGCTTTACACCAAGCAGGCCGACAACGCCGCCAAGGCCCCCGCAGGATTAGAGCGGGCGCAGGCACCGTGGCACGAAGCACAGAAAATCTACGACGAGCTGATCTCAGAGGGCGCGTGCTGCTCGATCCACGAGCTCAAGATCAGCGGGGAAGACCTCGCCGCCCTCGGCTATCGCGGGCGCGAGATCGGTGCGGTGCTTGCGCGGCTTTTAGACGAGGTCGCGGCGGAAAAACTCCCCAACAAGCCCGAGGCGCTGCAAGCGCGCGCCGTGCGGCTGTGGCGCAGCGGCTATGCGCGCCATACGATGAAAGAAAACGAGACCCATTGACGGAGGTAACAAATGGCAAATCTGATGGATTATCTGGACTGGCGCGGGGATCTGACGCTCGAAATTTCGCCGTTCAACGAGGTGGACGCGCTGATTCTGGCAGAGCTGAGCTTTGTCGACTTTGACGGCATCGTGCCGCCGCCCGAGCTCGGGCGCGGCCTGCCGCTCTGCGAGGCGGCGGAGGCGTTTTTCGCCCGCCACGGCGGGAAGGACGTTCCCATGGGTGTCCTCGTGCCGGACACGATCTCGAAAATGCTGCGCAAGCTGATGACGAGCCCGCGCTTTCGCAATATGACGCTTAACGGCTACACAGCGCTGCTTGACGATTCCATCGAGCAGCAGTTTGCGGCGCTGACGATCGACCTTGGCAACGGCAGCATCTATATCTCGTTTCGCGGCACGGACGATACGATCGTCGGGTGGAAGGAAGACCTCAACATGGGCTTTTTGGAGGAGATCCCCTCGCAGAAGCAGGCGGTCGAATACGTCGCGCGCGTCGCGCGGCAGTACAGCGACAGGACCATCCGCATCGGCGGACACTCCAAGGGCGGCAACCTCGCCGTTTACAGCGCGGCCAAGAGCAGCGGCGAGATCCAAGAGCGTATCGTCGCCGTCCACAATAACGACGGCCCCGGCTTCGCCTGGGACATCAGCGAGACACCGGGCCACAAGCGCATCGCAAGCCGCATCCATACGATCCTGCCGCAGACGTCCGTCGTCGGCATGCTGATGGAGCATGAAAAGCGCTATCAGGTCGTGCATTCGACCTATGACGGCCTTTACCAGCATGACGGGTTTTCCTGGCAAGTGCTTGGTACGCAGTTTGTCCACCTCGACGACTTCTCCCGCGAGGGAAAGCTCGTCGATGAAACGCTCTCGTCCTGGGCCGATTCGCTCAACACCCAGCAGCGCGAAGCGCTGGCCGACGCGCTGTACAGCGTCTTCACCGCCTCGGGCGCAAAAACGCTCAGCGAGCTCACCGAGGAAAAGCTCAAAAGCGCCGCAGCGATGCTCAAGACCTATAAAAACCTCGACCGCGAGACCCGCCGCATGGTGACTGAGGCGTTCATGCTGTTTTTCAAACTCGGCACGAAGAACTTCGTCCTCGACACGCAGGAGGAAGGAAGCCGCGAGATCGAAAATATTCGAAAAAAGATCTCGGAACAATACCAGAAATTGGTGGAGCGCAAGAAGTAAATACAACATTCCCGCTGCGCGGGGGTACGATGTTTCCCCTGCACTCCGCAGGGGAACGGGACAAAGGGGTCATTCTCTTTCGCAAAAGAGAATGACCCCTTTGGAACCCCAAGAGAAAGGCTTTGCATTGGCAGATTGGCACTTGAAGAGCTGCGCGGCCTGCGGAATCAGGTGCCTGCCGGGTGTTGTATCTAAACGACTTGGTTTGCTTCTATCTTTGCTGTCGCTTTGCCTGCGATTCGGTAGCCTTACGCAATTTCCGCCTACTTTGGACTTGTACAGATTTGCTATTGCCTGCCGAGGCGGCTTTGCTGGCGCTCGCCGCAGTACGCACTACCAAGACGATATGCATTGTCAGATGATTAGGCTGCAACAAAACAAGATGAGCAGAGCGGCAGCGGATGATAGAAGCAGGTCAAATCGTATAGCAACACGAACCGCGGCAACGCCGCGCGCAGGCAGTTGCATTCCGGAGGCACAAAGATTGTTCAAGCTCCAAACTGCCAATCTAAATCTTTCTCTTGGGGGATCTAAAGGGGGCTATTCTCTTTTGTGAAAGAGAATAGCCCCCTTTGCCGTTCCCCTGCGACGCGCAGGGAAACTCCTCCCGCATTGGTGCGGGAATCATTGCAAATTATTCTGCGAAAAATGCTTCAATTTCCCCGCGCGCAGCGGCCACGCTGCCTTGCACAAAATTCGGCTTGCCGCCGCCGCGGCCAGAAAGCTCGGCATTCATCTTTTTCGTGAGCTCACGAAGGTCTCCGCCGATGTGCCCGATGGCGTACTTGTACGCGCCGTCCGCGCCGGCAAAGACCGCGCAGCGGCCGCCGCAGTGGTTCGTGACCGCGTCGCAGAGCTTGCGCAGGCTGTCGCCGGACATCTCGTCTTCAAAGAGCAGGACGTCGCCCTTGCCTTCGTACTGCGCGGCGGTCTGGGCGAAGACGGACTCTTCGAGCTTTGCGCAGCGCTGCTTGAGCGCGGAAAGCTCAGCGAGCACGCGCTCGGCGCCCGCAAAGCTCGCGTTCGGCTTGACGGAGAGCGCCTGTGCGATACGCACGTCCTGCGCCCAGCACTCCGAAAGGTAGCGGTGCGCGCGCTTGCCGGAAAGAAGCTCGATGCGAACGCCGTCGCGGAACTTCTGCACGGAGAGGAACTTGACGAGTCCCACCTGACCGGAACGCACGACGTGCGTGCCGCAGCAGGCGCAGCAGTCCGCGCCGGGGAAGGAGACGATGCGCACGTCGCCCTCGAGCGGCTTTTTGCTGCGGTACTCGACCTTGTCGAGCTCCGCGCCGCGATAGAACTGGATGTCGATGGGGTGATCCTCATAGATGTACAGGTTGGCGAGCTGTTCAATCTCCATAAGTTCATCCCACGAAATGTCGGCGTTGAAGTCGATCGTGACGACGTCCGCGCCCATGTGGAAGCCGACGTTGTCGCAGTGGAAGCGCGCGCAGATGAGGCCCGAGCAGATGTGCTCGCCCGAATGCTGCTGCATGTGGTCAAAGCGGCGCGCCCAGTCGATCTTGCCGGAGACGCTCTCTCCCACCTCGAAGGGCTTGTCGCAAAGGTGCGTGATGACGCCGCCTTTCTCGTGGACCTCGAGCACGTTCGCCTCGCCCAAAACGCCGGTGTCATACGGCTGGCCGCCGCCCTCGGGGTAGAAGGCCGTCTCCGCGAGCACAACGGCGTAGCCGCCCTTGACAGCGTCGCAGGAGACGACGGTGGTGGCAAAGCCCTTCTGAAAGGGATCTTCATAGTAGAGTTTTCTTGTTTCCATGGGGTTCTCCTTTAGTCGATCAGGCCGAGCGCCTGTTTTTCGTGCAGCACGCGGAAAACGTGCGCGTCAATATCGCTTTCGGCGATCTCGCCGGACTGGACGGCGGCGATCACCTGCGGGATCTGCGTCTGATAGTCGGTGGTCACGATCATGTCGTTGCCCGCCTGAATGGCCAGCACGGCGGCGCTGCCGTCCTGCGCGTAGGCTTTGACGGCATCCATCGCGAGATCGTCCGTCACGATGACGCCGGTGAAGCCGAGCGTGTCGCGCAGCAGCGTGTGGACCTTCGCCGAAAGGGACGCGGGATACGCGCCGTCCATGCACTCGACGATGTTGTGGCTCACGAGCACGAACGGCGCGCCCGCGGCGATGCCGGATTCAAAGGGGACGAGGTCGGACTTTTCAAACGTGGTGTACGGGCGCGCGTCGAGCGCGATGCCCGTGTGCGTGTCGGCGTTGTTGCCGTAGCCGGGGAAGTGCTTTAAGACGCAGGCGATACCGGACTGCGCATAGACGGACACAACGCTTGAGATATAGTCCGCGGTCGTCTGCGCGTCCTGCCCGAACGAGCGCGCGTAGATGAAGTTGTCGGGATTCGTCGACACATCGCACACGGGGGCGAAGTTCACGTTGACGCCGAACGCTTTGAGCTTCTGGTTGTAGCTGAGCGTTCGTTCGAGCAGCCCGTCGAGGCCGCCCGCGGCATAGAGCTCCTGCGGGGAGGGGAGAGGTTCGGAGAAGAGGTTCGGGTTTTTGCTCGCGCGCGTGACCGTGCCGCCCTCTTCATCGCTGCCGATGAAAAGCGGGATGGCTGCCGCGGCCTGATAGGACGCGAGCGCCGCGGTGAAGTCGTCCTCCGTGAGCCAGTCGCCGTTTGCGTCCTTATAGTCCCTGCCGAAGAGCAGCAGGCCGCCGAGGTGATAGGTTTCGACGTCTTCCGCCGCGCCCGTTTCGGGGCAGCGGACAAAGAAGAGCTGGCCGACCTTTTCCTCAAGACTCATGCCTGCGATGATGTCGTTGATGCGCTCATCGGGCGTTTTTTCCACCGGCTGCTCGATAGGAGGTTCCGGCGTCGGATCGACGGCGGGTTCATCGGGGGTGTCGTTTTTCGCGCCGCAGGCGGCGAGCAGCAGGACAAGAACGAGCGAAAGCGCGGTGATCTTCAACTGTTTCATGGGGATTCTCCTTTATGACTCGGAAACAAAGTGCTGTTCGCGGTAATACTGCGCGCAGAGGTACCTGCGGCAGACCTCGGCAACATCTGGGGGCACGTCGAGCGTGATGGAACCGTCGACCATGCGGTAGCCGTCCTCGTGCATCAGCGGCGTGACGGCGCGCGTCTCGCGCTGGAGCTGCATGAAGCCGTCGCCCGTCCAGCCGCACTCAAAGAAGAGCTTGTCCATCAGGAAGCACGGGGAAATGTCGCCGCCGTCGCCGCGGAAGTCCTGACCGAGGGATTCCTTGGCAGCCTTGTTGGCATAGATGAGGTAGGGGGTGGAGAAGTAGTTGTAGAAGCCCTCTTGCGTGGACACGTCAAGGCTGACGCCCATTTCGGCATACACGCTGCTGCCGTTGCCCATCCACGGCTTGTGGTCGCCGAAGAGCACGAGCACGATGGGCTCATCGCGGGCATCCAGCTCGCGCGTGAGGCGGCGCATCTGCTCGATCGTGCTGCGGATGCCGGTCAGGTAGTTGTTAATGACGCAGCAGCTTTCCATCGACCAGCCGGTCTTGGCGGGCGTGACATACTCCTCCCAGTAGGTCTCGGAGCTGTACGGCCCGTGGTTCTGGTACGAGACGGAGAAGAGGAAGAGCGGGTCATCGTCCTCCGTGCGCGAGTCGATGCCGTTTAAGAGGTAGTCGACGAGCACGGTGTCGGACTTGAAGAGCGCGTCCTCGATGGAGATGAGGTCGCCGAAGCCCGATTCGTTGAAGACGCATTCGTCAAAGCCGAGGTATTCGTTGACGTTGCTGCGGTTGTAGAACCACGAGTAGCCGGGATGGCGGTAGAGCGCGTCGTAGCCCTGATCCTTGAAGTAGCGGACGTAGGAATTGATCGGGCCGCGGAACTCCTCGTGCTGGCTGTAGCCCGTGAGGAAGCCCCACTCGGTGTTCGTCGTGCCGCCGGCGAAGATATTCGTGAGGAGGTTGCCCGAAACGCTGCGGCTCTCGAGCTCGTGCAGCGGCTCGTAGAGATTCCGCACGGCGGAGATTTCATTTAACTGGGGGAAGTCGGACAGGTCGGAGAACGCCTCGAGCATGATGCCGACGACCGTGATCTTCTGCTCGTCGGGAATGTCGGTGTCCGCGTACTGCTCAAGGGTCTGCTTGGCCTCGCTCTCGCGGTAGCCCTCCGGCGGCTCGGGGAACATGTCCTGCACGCTGTGTAGGAACGGATACGTCGTGCCGCGAGAGATGTAGACCTCGACCGCCGACCACGGGGAAATGAGGTCGTTGTTGGCGGTCTCTTTGTAGATAGATGAACTGGTGTAGAGCTCAAAATAGCACGCGAGCGTGACAGAGAGCATGAGCATGATGCCCGCAAGGCGGGAGCGCGGGCTCATGCGCTCTTTTCGGAGTATCAGGCACGAGAGCACGAGCATCAGCACAAAGCCCTCAAGAACGACGATCACGGGCGCGGAAATTTCGAATGTGTAGTTGCCCATGATGCCGCCCGCCGTGCGGATGAGCCGCAGGTCGGTGGCGAGCACGGGGTCGCCGCGCAGCTGCACCTTGTAGTAGCTCGCGAGCGCGAGCGTGAAAAACGGCAGCGCCGAGAGTAAGTAAGCCGCCCACGGCCGCGCGAAGAGAAAAAAGCCGAGGTAGACGAGCAGGATCGGCGCGAGCAGGTTCATCATGACGAGCAGCGGAATTTTGAAATACGACTGCAAGAGTGCCGTCGCGTCGATGCTTGCGTAGGAATGTGCCGTGAGGTAGAGCGAGAGAAGGCCAATGCCAGCGCCCAGCACCGTGAGCCAGAAGAAGACCCAGATGCGATGCACCCAGCGCATCACCGCGCCCGTCGACTCGTCAGGCCGCACCAGAGAAGAAAAAAAACGCATGTTGGGGACGTCCCCTTTCTGAAAGCATAATAACGAAGTATATCATTTCGACAGGAAAAACGCAACCGGACAAGTTTTCAACTTTGTGGGGTTCTTGCCGGCAGGCAGGGGTGTGGTAGAATAGTCCCATTGAATGAAATAGATCGGGCAGGAGGAAAATTGATGGCGGAGCACATGCAGTTACGCGATATGCCAAAATTTTGCGCGGAGATAGAAGCGTGGCTGAACGCGCGATACGGAGAAGCGGAGGGGAAAAAGCTCTGGGAGGCGACCGGCCGCCAGTATGGCGAATATCTCAAAGAGCTCTCCTTGACTACGGTTGAAAAAAGACCAGCCATGCCCTCGCAATCTACGGCAGCATCGTGATCTTCTCCCTGTACCCTCTGCTGCCGGACCATCCGCCGGCAGAGGAATTGCAGGAGCTTGTCACGAGCCTTTTATGTCGGGATTTGTAAAGCTGGGAAAGATTTTTGACTTGAACCCCAGCTTTGACATGTGGCTGATCGACAAGGTCTTCCAGGGAATGGGGAAAAGGGACCGCAAGCTGTACGCGCAGCATCCGGTGTGCTTCTGCAATGTATCCGAGCCGTACGACAAGAAAAAACGTGCCGCGCGATACCATTTTACGCAGTGCCCAAATGCGGAATTTGCGAAAAAGCACGATCTGATGCAGGTGCTGCCGCTTTTCTGCAATTCCGACTACTGGGGAATGAGCCAACTTCACGGCGCTTGATCCGCCGTAGCACCTGCGGGAACGCCGACAGATGCGACTACTGCGTGGCCTGAAAATTCGATGGCTAAGGAATATGAGATCATAAAGGATGAAGCCGGATTTTTGGCGAGCCGGAAGATCGAAAAATAAAGAACAAAGGACAGCTCTCGAAAGAGAGCTGTCCTTCTTGCTGTTCTGTGGAAAACTTTTCTCAGAACGCGCACTTTTCGCGCAGGAAGTCCCTGACCTGATCGATGGGGATACGGACCTGCTCCATGCTGTCGCGCTCGCGGATGGTGACGCAGTGGTCGGCCGCGATGCCGTTGGCCTCGTCGCCGACGGTGTCGAAGTCGAACGTGATGCAGTACGGCGTACCGATCTCGTCCTCGCGGCGGTAGCGCTTGCCGATCGAGCCGGTCTCGTCGTAGTCGACCATGAATTCCTTGGAAAGCTCGTTGTAGAGCTCCATCGCAGGACCGGCGAGCACGTCCTTCTTGGAAAGCGGCAGGATCGCGGCCTTGAAGGGGGCG
>ERZ1108170.1485-NODE-1485-length-14485-cov-6.334096_pt1 | contig 14485 bp, 8 predicted proteins | sample MGYA00403705_ERZ1108170 | MGnify/ENA primary metagenome ERZ1108170 (study PRJEB35170, sample SAMEA104062422) | human gut metagenome | biome: human gut; feature: human-associated habitat; material: faeces | place: Denmark | collected 2012-06-15 ...
ACTATCCGCAGGAGATCAAGGCGTTCTATATGCGCCTCAACGACGACGGTAAGACCGTCGCCGCGGCGGACTGCCTCGTTCCGGGCATCGGCGAGATCATCGGCGGCAGCCAGCGCGAGGAGCGCATCGAGCTGCTCGAAAAGCGCATCCGCGAGCTCGGCATGAATCCCGAGGACTACTGGTGGTACTGCGACCTGCGCCGCTACGGCTCCTGCCGTCACGCGGGCTTCGGCCTCGGCTTCGAGCGCATGGTGATGTATTTAACGGGCATCGGCAACATCCGCGACGTGGAGCTGCATCCGCGTACCGTGGGCAACGCAGACTTTTAATTCTTCAAAAAACAAGGGACACGGAAACCGTGTCCCTTGTTTTTTGAGAATTACACTCCGCTTCGTGCCTTGCCGCCCAAAGGGCGGCTTCGACACGCGCGGAGCGAGAAGAGTTTTTTGGCACGCGCATGTCGCGCCAAAAAACGATTCGAAATCATTTCGCGTCTGCGGACGCGAAAAGCTGTGACGCTTTAATTATTTGTGGTAAATAGTTACAAATGGGAACAAAAGCGCGAAAGGCGTAGTCAAAAGAAATAGAGTCTGCTATAATAGCCCCGCAGTTTTGAGAGAGGAGATTTTGACATGAAACACTTTTTTGCACTGCTGCTCAGCGTGCTGATGGTGCTGTCGCTGCTGACCGCCTGCGGCGACAAAACGACACCGTCCGACGGCGACGATCAGACCGTCACGGACGAGAATGGCGGCGACACCGACAACAATACTGACGATACAACTGACCCCTACGACGCCGTGCGCAACTACTGGTCGGAGGACCAGCTCACGCAGGCCTGGGGGCCGGATCAGGTGGTGGAGCACCTCTTTTTCCACCCGATCATCGCCTATCCGCAGTGGGCCTTCCACGACTGCAATGCCAGTCAGGATCAGCGCTACGGCCTCGACGACTGGATGGTCACGGCGGACGAGTACAAGAAGATCTTGCAGTCCGTGTACGACAAGGGCTACATCTTAGTCGCGATGGAGGACGTGTGGAGCGAGGTGACGGACGAGACCGGCACGCACATGGTGCGAAACACCCTGATGCTGCCCGAGGGTAAAAAACCGCTCGTCATCAGCTTTGACGACGTGAACTACTATCCCTATATGCTCGACGAGGGCTTCACGAGCAAGCTCGTCGTCGGCGACGACGGCGAGATTTGGGCGCAGTGCACCGATCCGTACACAAATGAGACCTTTTTGACCAAGGAGCTCGACGCGACACCCATTCTCGACCAGTTTGTCTACGAGCACCCCGACTTTTCACTCAACGGCGCGAAGGCCATCTTCTCGCTGACGGGCTATCAGGGGATACTCGGCTACCGCACGCAGGATGACCGCGACATCGCGGCAGATTCGCCCGACCGCCCCGCGTTCGACGCCTACCGCGCGAGCGAGATCGAAGCGGTCAAGCCCGTCATAGCGCGTTTGAAGGAGACCGGCTGGACGTTCGGCAGCCACACCTGGGGCCACATCCGCCTCGACACCAAGTCGCTCCAGACCGTCATCAACGACACCGAGCGCTGGGCGGACGAGGTCGGCTCGCTCGTCGGTCCGACGCAAATTCTGTTCTACCCCCACGGCGGCCGTCCCGACGGTGACGACTGGCACCAGACCGGCGAGCGCTTCAAGTACCTGCAAAGCCAGGGCTTCCGCATCTTCGCGAGCGTCGGCACGAGTTCGTTCAGCTATGTGAAGCCCGACATTTCCGCCGTCATCTGCGACCGTCTGCATCCGGACGGCACCACGCTGCGCCACTCGCGCAGCCGCTATCTGCAATTCTATAACGCCGAGGACATCATGGATACGCAAGTCCGTCCTGATCTCGGCGTAGACTGGTGAGGAGGCGTTTTTATGGCAACGTTAGAAGAACTCAAGGCGAAGGCCGTCGCCATGCTGGACATGGCGTATGTGCCGTATTCCCACTTTCCCGTGGGCGCGGCGCTCGAATGTGAGGACGGCGCGGTCTTCACCGGCTGCAACATCGAAAATTCGAGCTACGGCCTGACGAACTGCGCCGAGCGCACCGCGGCGTTCAAGGCCGTGAGCGAGGGGCACCGGCGCTTCAAGCGCATCGTCATCGCTGGGCGCAGCGACGACTACTGCTACCCCTGCGGTGCGTGCCGTCAGGTGCTCTACGAGTTCGGCCCCGACATGGAGGTCGTTTGCCTCAACAAAAAGGGCGAGGAGAAGCGCCTGTCGATCCGCGAACTCCTGCCCTATGGCTTTGACCAGACGTGGCTTGCGATCGACGAGAAATAACGAAAAAAGAGAGCGGCACTGCCGCTCTCTTTTTTTGCGTTTTAGTTGCTGCCGGAGGAGGCATCGATCGTCAGCGTGCCGCTGACCGTCGAAATTTCCAGCTCGCTCATCTCACCGCCCTCGAGCGCGGGCACGGTGTAGTACGCTTCGTGGTCGCCGCAGGCGATGAGCGTTCCTTCGCGCTCGGTGAGCGCGGAGTCGAAGGAGCCCTTTTCCGTTTCGTAGTCGAGGGTGAAGCCATCCTGCGCGGGAAGGGTCAGATAGATGCTGCCGCTCTCCGTTTCGGCATCAAGGCGCAGCGCACGCTCGGTAGCCAAAATCAGGTTGCCGCTGACGCTTTCGAAGTCCAGCGCGCCGAGCGCGCCGGCGATATCCACCTTGCCGCTCGCGGTTTCGATCTCGGCATTTTCCGCTTCGCCCGCAAGCTCGATCGCGCCGGAGACGGTCGAGAGCTCGATTTTCCCCCATGTGCCGTCCACCACGCCCACGCTGCCGTTCACCGTCTCGATCTCGACCGTGGGGCAGGTTGCACCCATCACGCGCGCGTCGCCGCCGACGGTCGAAAGCTTGATCTTCTGCGCATCGGCGCTCACATAGGCGTAGGCGCTGGTGGTCTCAATGTCGATCTCTTCAAGAAAGCTGTTCTTGACCATCTCCTGCGGCACATAGACGGTCAGATACTTCTCGCCGTCGAAGCGGTCGCCCTTCATGAAGCCGATGTGCAGTGAAAGACCATCGCCGCTTACGTCAAGGTGGACGGTTAGCGTTTCGCCCTCTGCCAGCATACGATCCGCCTGTTCGACCACGGTGATCTCGCTGCTCTGTTCGATGGGTACAACGCTCACTCCGCCGCTCAGCCATGAGATGTCGAGCGATTTGACCGGCGTCTCGCCGCCGAAGGAATAGGTCTTGCTGTACGGCAGCTCCTCTGCTCCCTCCGCCTGCGTGCAGAAGGTGTAGGTCGCGCTGCTGCCGTCCCAGAGGGCGTCGACGGCGAAAATGCCGTCGTTTTGCGGCAGTTCTGCGCGGAATGTGCCGTTATCCTGCCGCTGGGCGGTCACGGTCTCGGACGGCATGCCGGTGCTGCCCCAGGCGTCGGACGGCCAACAGCGGAGACTGACGGATTCGGGCGAATTATCGCCAAAATCGAGGGTCACGGTGTAGAAATAGGCGGCTGAAACTGCAAAGGGCATTTCCAGTACAGGCGTGATGTCACGGGAGGTTTCGTCCAGCGGGTGGGCGCCGCAGGCAATGACGGTCATGCTCTGTAGGCCCTGAGGGTAGGTCCAGTCGTAGCTGCTGCTTTTGAGGGTGACGCTGCAAGCGTTTGCACTTGTCACCGTCAGTGCTGGCGGGGTTTGGCGCGCGGCCTCGTCTGCGCTTTTTTCGCCGCAGGCGGCGAGGGAAAGGGCCAGCGCGAGGGGGAGCAGGAGGGAAAGGAGCTTTTTCATCGTTCGGTCCTCGTTTCTTTCGGATACTTCTATAGACGCATGATAGCCGAAAAAGTTCCCGCGCACAACGGGGATCGTTGTACAAAACGCGGCAATTTGTTGTATCGTGAATTCTAATATTGGAGGCGGTACAACTTTTTGCGCCGTTGTGTGCAACGCTGCTTCATGATACGGCGTATCATGAAAAGGCAAATCATGTGTCAGTGTCCCCCCATTTTCAGGGGGGTGTGAGGTGCCTTTTCCAACATTATCAAAATTTGGGGGAAAGAGCATGGAGACGACAACAAATTACAAACTTCCGCAATGGGTCAAGGCGGACCAGATCAAGATGGACGACTTTAACGACGCGTTCGGCAAGATCGACGCGCAGATGAAGAAAAACGCCGACAAGGCAAACGCGGCGGCGAGCGCGGAGAGCGTAGGCACGCAGATCACGGCGGTACAGGAGCAGATCGTGGCGGTGGAGCAGGAGATCAAGCTGGTGTCGCTCGGCGAACCGCGCACGACCGCGGCGGCGAACGGCAGCATCGTCTACGACCTCTCGGCGCTGAACATGGCGGACTACCGCGCGTTTCTGGTGTTTGCATCGGTGAACGCGGCGGGCTCGAGCGTAAGTGACGCGGGCAAAATTGAACTGCTGTGCAACGATAAAAACCTCGGCGAGCTGGGCAACGCCACCGGCGGGCGCGCATCCACGGTCGCGTGGATTTTCCCCGCGTATAGAGGCGTAGGCGCAGGATATCACACGCCCACGCAGAACCGCAACAGCAGTTACGAAGGTGTCAGCGGCGCACTGCTCAATGAAGACGCGGTTTGGAACTCGATGCAAAGCCTAACGCTCAAATTCACTGGCCGTGCGGGTGCGAATAGTTTTCTGTACGCTTTGAAAAAGTGAAAATGAACAAAAAAGAAGCTCCCCTCTCGGGGAGCTCCTTTTTATTAAGGGTTACTTACTATGTGAGACCGATTAGCCGATCACGTAAGCATAGTAAGCGGTGTGACCAAAGTCGGACAGTCTGATCACGACATAGGTACCGGTGTTCGCACCGTTCAGAGTAACAGTGGAGAGCTCACCATCGTTACCAAAAGTAACGTTGGCGGCGGCAGTCTTGCTGCTGGCCCACTGAACATTGCCCCAAACCGCGCCGGAGTTATGGCTGTTCTGCTTAGTGGTAACAGTCAGGACATACTGCGGGTTCACAGCGGCGCTGTTCATGTTGGTAGCATGGTCGAGAGCCTCGGCCAGAGTATCGTAACCGGTAGCAAGATCAACGGTCTCACCGTCGAGCTTGACGGAAGCGAGCTTGCCGATAGCGGTGTTGACATCGGTGGTAACAGTCACGACGATGTTGCCGGTGACCTTATCGCCAGTGATGGTAGCCTTGCCGTCCTTGACAACAGGAGTGGGCAGAGCAACACCGTTCATGGTAGCGGAAACGGTCTGGTTGGCAGCGCAGTCAACAGTGAAGTCAACAAAGTCCTTGCCGAAGTACTCGTTGTAGCCGTAAGCAGCCTTGGCATCACCGATCTTGACAGAAACTTCGAAGTCGACCTCATAGACGGCCTCGACCTTGTCATTCTCGTCATACTGAACGAAGACCCAATCGCCGGCCTTGAGCTCGGAGTTGGCATCAGTCTTGTCGGTCAGGGACTCGGCATAGGGATGATCAGTGCCGGTGACATTGAGCTGACCCTCATAGTCGCCAGTCCAGTAGGAGTAGGTGACGTTGCTCTCATCGAACTTGACCCACTGGCCATCGACATAGACACCGGTGACGGTCTTGCCGCTGAACTCCTTGACTTCCTGAACCTGCTGAACGCCAGTGTACCACAGGAGAGAGTTGTCATCGCCGAAGGAGAAGAGCTGGTAGAGACCAGCGGCCTTCAGCTCAGTGAGGTTGCTGAGGTCATTCAGGTCTTCAACGACCATGTTCTTGCTCTTGCCAACGATCTGGAGGTTCTTGGTCTCGAACGTACCGTCGTCCTTGAGAACCTTAGCGCCGTTAAGGGTCATAGTGACGGTCTTGTCCTTGTTAACGGAAGTGGTCACGTCGTTGACATCGGGGATGAAGACGTAGCTGTAAGTCATGTCAACACCGTGGATGTAAACAACGTCAGCCTTACCGTCGGAACCGACGACATACTCAACATAACCATAGAACTTCTCGGGCAGGTTCTCGAGCGTGTAGCTCTTGTAAGTGCCGTTCGGGGAATCCGTGTACTGGAACAGGATGACAGTGTCCTTGTTGAGGTAGACATCGCCGTCATCGCTGCCGGTTACGATGCGGTCATCATCGACCTTGGCATCATAAATGCAGGGATAGTGATCGCCATCGTTATCAACAACATCGATACCAGTCCGATACAGCTCGTACTCGCCATCATCATTGACGGTGTAGACCATCAGATCGTGATAGAACGCCTGATTGGCCTCGTTATCCTCATCAACAGTGATAGTAGAGAGCTTCTTGCCCTCGATGCTGTCGATAACAACGCTGGAGATGGTCTTGGCATCATCAGCACTGACCAGGTCAGCATAATAGGTGACCTTGCCATTGTCGTGGTGAGCCCAGATGCGGTCGATAACAACATAGTTGGCGTCACGAGTGTAGTCGTCCACACCGATGATGTTGCCGTAGGTGTCATAGTAGAAGGTGTAGCTGCTGCCCAGAGCAACAGTGCTGCCCTCAAGCGGGTTCACGGTAGCCTTGAAAGCGACAGTGGCGTCAGCATAGGCAACACCGAGGATGTCGGACATATCAGAAGTGGTATCGCCGACTTTCTTAGCGCCCTTGACGGAGGTGAGCTTGGCAACCTCGCCCTTGGCGGCTTCCATGGAAGCGATATCACCGTTGTTATAGGTCACGAGAACCATGTCGTCCTTCTTGAAGCCGGTGGTCTCGAAGCTGTCCTTGGTGGTCTTGTCCTTGAGACCGTAAACGTCAACGTTGACGGAAGCCTCGACCTTGACGTGGTCGTTCTTGTCCTTGACTTCCTCGATCACCTTGGTGACCTTGGCGAGATAGGTGTTGATGTAGACGACGGTATAATCATCGCCATTCGCATAGACCTCGGTGAGCTGACCCTGAGCACCAATCTTCTTGCTGGTGTCGGTGGCCTTGTAGGTCTCGGAGACGGCCTTCTTGGCGGAGTCAACGACCTTGACGCCGTCGATCCACTGCTCAACGAAGGTGGCTTCCTTCTTCTCGCTCAGATCCTTGCAGACATCGCAGGGAGCGACCTTCTCGGTGTAAGTGGCAACGGGCTTGTCGTAGACGGTGGTGGACTTGTCGCCGCAGTTGTAGGTCCACTTGGTAGCCGGACGGCCATAGGTGCCGTTGACCGGGTTGGGATCGAGGTCGAAGTTCTTGTGACCGAGGGTCTCGTTGTCCTTGAAGGTCTTGCCATCAGCCTTGCCGTTGAAGCTCACGGTCTGGTAACCGAAAGCAGCGGTGTAGGTGACCATGGGAGCCTTGGCGATCGCGCGGAACAGCAGCTCGGCGACGAGCTCACGGGTGGCAGGAGCGTTGAGGTCAACACCCTTGACGTTCTTCAGAACGCCAGCCTGCTCAGCGTACTTAGCGACGTTGAGAGCCCAGTCAGCGCCGGTGAACTCACCGTTCTTGTCGTAACCGATAGCACGCAGGATCATGGTGAGGACTTCGTAGCCCGTGACGTTGCCGGAGGGCTTGAAGGTGCCGTCGGGATAGCCCTTGACGAACTCAGCGTTGGCGCAGTAGCCGATGTAACCGGCAGCCCAGCCAGCGCCGGCCATGTCGCTGAACTTGTTGTAAGAAGCGTACAGGCCAGACTTGTCGTTCTTGGCGAGATCCTTGGTGTAGATACGATAGATGATCGTAGCCACCTCTGCGCGGGTGATCTTGCCCTGGGGCTGGAAGGAACCATCCTCATAACCCTTGAACACACCCATGCCGTTCAGGACGGCGACGGCTTCGGAATAATCCGCAGAAACCTTATCGGCATCCTTGAAAGCGGCGTTGGCGCTGACGGCCAGAGACAGAGTCATGACCAGAGCCAGCACCATTGCGAGTAACTTTTTCATAGATGTTACTCTCCTTTCATAAATTTCCATCCTCTTGGAGCGCTCCGGCAGCGAAAAGCGGGCATTTTGCTGTTCGCGGGCAAAAATGAAAGTTGACCGAAAAAGTTGCAAAACATTTCGATTTTCTTGCATTTTTGGCCGTTTTGCAGGAAAACACGCGATTTTAGTTGCTATCGCATCCCCTTAAAGATGGTTCGTTTGTCAGAAAGGAGCAAGTTTCGGCGTTTCTCGGCTTACTTACCGTGGCATGCCGATCCCGTAACTAAGTCGGGAACGCACCGTTCCCCACCCTTTCTGCACTGTCACCTTACCACACCCAAAATTTCAAGTCAACGCTTTCGCCCCATCTGTAACACACTTGTAACAAACCGCCGCTTCTGTTACAGCTTGACATAAAACCCCCGCTTTCGCCATTATCCGCCACCACATACATATAATATATAAGCACAGATATGAAAAAAGCGGCCTAAGCCGCTTTTTGTGATTTTAGACCCGCGCAGCGGTCAGGCGGCAAGTAACAGTAGTCCGCGCCGCCGCGCGGGGAGCGAAATTTCCCTTTTCCAGCCGCGGCCCGCCGAAAAAAAGAAAAGCCCGCTCATAAGAGCGGACTTTCGCCAATATTTTTTGCACAACCCCGTACAACCCAAAAAAATTTCGCGCCCGCAGGCGCGAAATGATCTTGATCGTTTTTTGTCGCGACAGAAGGTGAATTGCCGCAAAGCGGCAAGAGAAGCCGCCCTGGGGCGTGTGCGTGACAAAAAAACACCTCTCACGCCGCAAACGTGCGCGCCTACGGCGCGTGCGCTGCAGCGGAGCGCAAGAAATAAAAAATGCCGTCCCTTTCGGGACGGCATTTTTTAAGTTATTTTACTCCGTTGACGTAGCGATACAGGAACGTCACGGCCTCGCCGCGCGTGCAGGAGGCGTAGGGGGAGAAGGTGGTCGTGCTGGTGCCCTGGGTGATGCCCTTGCCGACAGCCCACAGGATGGCGTTATAGTAGCTCGCCTCGTTCACGGAGCTGACATCCTTGAACGGGTTGGAGTAGTAGCCGCTGGGCTTGCCCGCGTAGCGGTACAGGAACGTCACGATCTGAGAGCGCGTGCACTCCTGATACGGGGAGAAGGTCGTCGCGTTGGTGCCGGCGGTGATGCCCTTCTGGCTGGCCCACAGGATGGCCTTGTAATAGCTGGCGTCTCTGACGGAGTTCACATCGGTGAACGGGTTGCGGGTGACGGTCGGCTCGGGAGAACCGGCGGCGCGCCACAGGAAGGTCACGATCTCGGCACGGTTGCAGTTCTTGTACGGGGAGAAGGTCGTGCTGGACGTGCCGTTGGTGATCTTGTTGTTCACCGCCCACTTGACCGGCTCATAGAAGAAGTCGCCGGGCTTGACGTCGATGAAGTTCATCGTCTGGGCGATGGTGATAGCCATCGTACCGGAGGCCTCTTCGCCCTTGGTGCCGTAAACGGTGAAGGGGATGTAGACGGTCTTGCCGGCCTCGGCCCATCTGGTGGTGTGGTAGGCGACGTCCGCAAGGTCATACTGCGTGCGGGAGGGCTCATAGTAGAACTTGTCGGTGCTGTCGGCCAGCTTGCCGGTGGAGTAGCTGCTGTAGGAGCGGTACAGACCGCCGTAAGCGTAGGAGGAGACGTTCTTGCCGCTCACGTCGAACTTGACATAGTCGAGCTCAGCCTTGCGGTAAGAGGTCCTGGCGTCCTGCAGGAAGTTGACGAAGTCGCGCGCGGTCATCTGGACGGTGTCGTCGATGCCGACGGTGTAGGTGATGTCTTCCTTGACGACGGAGATGACGACGTTGACGTCATACTTGACCTCGTCGGGCTTTCTGCTGTTGGGCTTTTCGACCTCACCGTAGACCTTGAAGGTCAGGGTGATGGTGTCCTTGCTGGGCTTGGAGACCGTGTCGAAGCTGACCTTGTCCATGTCGGTCATCTTGGCCTTGCTCTTATTGGAAGAGGTGATCTCGGTGCTGCCGTCATACAGCGTGCCCTCGTTCTTGGTGCTGGGGACGGAAGAGGTCAGGACAGCGTGGTCAAAGGAAATGTCGTCCTTCTTGGGGTTGTACTTGCCGTCGTCCTCAGCGTAATCCTCGAGGAAGCTCTCGAAGTCCTTCTGGGAGAAACTGACGCTCTTGCCCGCGACAACATTGTAGTTGATGTCGTAGGACTTCTGAGAAACAGTGATCGTACCGGTGGAAGCAACACCGTCATCGTCGAGGCCGACAACATAGAGAGTCACGGTCTTGCTGCTGTTGAACTTGGACGCGGGGACGGTAACGGTCTTGTCCTCCTTGACGGGGCCTTCAAAGTCGCTGACCTTGTTGCCGTCGAAGTAGTCCTTATAGGTGGGCTTGCTGTAGCTGTAATACAGATAATCGTAATCGTCGTTGGTGAAAGTGACTTCCTTATTTGCGGAAGTGCCGGTCACGGTGTCTTTGATCTCACCAGCAGGGGTGACAGGGATAGTGACGTAGACCGTATAGGACTGGTTGTCATCACCGGTGACAGTCAGTTCCAGATTAGCATCGCCGATGAAGCCTGCCTGCGAGGCAAACGTCAGGTCAGCTCTGCTGCCAAGGGAAATGCGGGTGCCCGACTGCTTTTTAGAGTCGACGTAGAGAGTGCCGCCCTCACTTGCTCTTGTGGGATAGTTCTCAATGGTAATATAGCCGCCGCTCTTGACGTCAACACCGCGCGGCAGGACCTTGTTAGCGAGAGCTTCCAGATCGTCATAATCAAAATCCAGCTTGTTGCCGTTCTTGACTTCGCCGAGGCTGGCGCTGAGCAGTTCACCGCTCACTTTGATGTCGACGCTCTGATTCGCGCCCTTGTACATGGTCGACACTGTAAGCGTCACATCACCCTCATTCTGCAAGGTGACAGTGACACTGCCAGCGCTCGTATTCTTGTTGGAAAGAGACACAACGCCGGACTTGCAATCAAAGCTGTACGTCAGGCCGTTGACATTGTTCCACGTATTATTGTCCGCCTTTTTCTGAAGGGTTGCCGTAACAGTCTGCGTTGCGCCCTTCTTCGTCAGCGTCACACTCTTACTGGTGGGAGTCACATTCCAGCGGAGGTCTTCCTCGACGATCTTGTATTTGCAGGTCGCCGTCACGGCGGGGGTAGAATTTGTAGAGCTGTTGTATTCACCCTCATAGACGTTGCAAGTCACAGTGACATCGCTGTCGGTCTTGCTGGTGGTGGAGACGGAATAGGTGCTGCTTGTAGACTTCACGTCAGTGCTCACAATCCAACGATAGTCGGGATTGTTAACGCCAGCAGCTTCTGCGGTCAGTTCCAGCTTGCCGCCCTTGAGGATCTCGACTACCGTGTTGCTGTCGGTAACAGTTGCGTCATTCGCCTTGATGGTGAGGGTAGGCGCTGCCTTAACAGTGACAGAGGCGGAGTCAAACTTAGAGCCACTCACCGCGGTGCCACCGACCGTAGCGGTTACAGTGTAAGTAGCAGTTTTGCGAGCATCACTCTGGCCAGCTTCCCAGCTCTTTTCAAGAGGATTCGTGGAGCTTTCACTCTCGGAAATACCGTCACCGCTCCACTTGCAAGTATAAACAACATTGTCGGAGTTGTCGGTGTCCACCCACTCACCATCTTTAGTGGTTTGCTTCTGAACCTTGACGGTGTTCGTGGCAGTAAAGGTTACCTTTTCGCCGCCCTTGACGGAGGTTTTATTGCCCGTTACAGAGACGGTAACATCACCGACAAGTCTATACTGGGTCTGAAAAGGAGGCTCGGGAGTAGTATCCGGACCAGAGACAGAACCGCCGTTGACCGAGCCGTCCTGACTGCCGCCGGTCACTTCGGTATTAGGAGAACCACTCGTGGTCTCGCCCGTTGCCGCGTTCGCCGGAACGATGACCAGACTTAAGATCATAGTCAACGCCAGCAGCGATGAGAGAAACTTCTTCATAATTTTCTTCATCCTTTCTTGTTGTTTCGATCTTGGCTCCGCGCGCACAGAGCCTTTCTCATACATCGGCATTTTACCATGCCGCAGGGAATAAGGGAACAGAAAAATGGAAAATTCATAAATTCTTCATCTTCCCGTTCGCCCGTCTTCCCTTGTCTCACTGATTAGACGCAAAAAGCGTCGATTTTGTTTCACAAAATCTCAAATTTTTCAAAATTTTTTACGCCGCGAAAAACCGCGCGTACACATATACTCCCGCCGCGATCTGCGTAAGTAAGATCGCCGGAATGCCGAACCGGAAGTACCAGTGCCGCGTCTTGTGGTGAAAGACCCTCATTGCGAAAAGAGCACCCGCGCTGCCGAGCAGCAGCGCGAGTGCAAATAAGGTCTTTTCGGGCACGCGCCGCGCGCCCTGAATTTTGGCGCGGCGCTTGTCTGCGCCGTAGACGAAAAACGTGATGAGATTGATCGCGGCGAGATAGATGACAAAATATCTCACTTTTCGAGCTTGCTGAGCTCCACAGCCGCCGCCGCGCCGAGGCGCGCGTTGTTGAACACGAGCTGGATGTTGGAATCGAGGCTGTCGCCGCCGGTCAGGTCCTTGATCTTGGCGAGCAGGTACGGCGTCGTGGCCTTGCCGTGAATGCCGTCCTTCTTCGCGTCCTCGACGGCCTCGGCAATGGCCTTGTCGATGACTTCCTTGTCCATGGAGTACTTCTCGGGAATCGGGTTCGTGACGAGTAAGCCGCCGCGCAGACCCAGCTCGCGCTTGACGTGGAACGCCTTGGCCAGCTGCTCCGGCGTGTCGAGCTCGTAGTCGACGCCGAAGCCCGACTTGCGCGTGTAGAACGCGGGCAGCTCGCTCGTGCCGTAGCCGATGACGGTCACGCCGTGGGTCTCGAGGTATTCGAGCGTCAGACCGAGGTCGAGGATGGACTTCGCGCCCGCGCAAACGACCATGACGGAGGTGTTGGCCAGCTCTTCGAGGTCGGCGGAGATGTCGAACGTCTCCTGCGCGCCGCGGTGCACACCGCCGATGCCGCCGGTGGCGAACACGCGGATGCCCGCCATGTCGGCGATCATCATCGTGGTGGTGACGGTGCACGCGCCGTCCTTGCCCTGCGCGACGAGCACGGGCAGGTCGCGGCGGGAAGCCTTGGGAATGCCCGCGCCAGTGCGGCCGAGGTAGTCGATCTCTTCCTTGGAAAGACCGGCCTTGAGCCGTCCGCCGATGATGGCGATGGTCGCGGGGACTGCGCCCGCGTCGCGGATGATCTGCTCGACCTTGAGGGCGGTCTCAACGTTCTGCGGGTAGGGCATGCCGTGGGAAATGATGGTGGATTCGAGCGCCACGACGGGCTTACCGGCGGCAAGGGCCTCGGCAACCTCGGGGGCGATATCCAGATACTTGTTCATGTTAAAATCCTCCTGTAAAGTAATAGGTGAAAGTTTCACGTTTACCTTTTGAGGTAAGATTACATCATAACATACAACTTGTCAAAAGTCAATACAAAGCGGGGCTTGAATTTGCACGGGAAGTGGCATATAATACCTCTATTATCCCGTGAAATCCCACAAAAGGAAGGAAAATTATTATGGAACGAGTGAGAATTGCCGCGCTCTTCGCCGACAAAGAGCAATACGGCGGCGCAAGCGTCACCGTATGCGGCTGGGCGAAGACCATCCGCGATATGAAGACCTTCGGATTCATCGAGCTGAACGACGGCTCGTGCTTCCGCAATTTGCAGGTCGTGATGGATGCGAATTCTCTTTCTAATTATAAGGAGATCGCCGCGCAGAACGTGGGCGCCGCCCTCATCGTGCACGGCACCGTCGTGTTGACGCCCGAGGCCAAGCAGCCGCTCGAGGTCAAGGCGACGGCGATCGAGGTCGAGGGCGTGTCCTCCCCCGACTATCCCTTACAGAAAAAGCGCCACAGCGTCGAATACCTGCGCACCATCCAGCATCTTCGTCCGCGCACGAACCTCTTCTCCGCGGCTTTCCGCGTGAGAAGCGCGGCGGCCTACGCCGTGCACGAGTTCTTCCAGAGCCGCGGCTTCGTCTATGTCAACACCCCCATCATCACCGGCTCTGACTGCGAGGGCGCGGGCGAGATGTTTCAGGTCACGACGCTGGATCTGGAGAACCCGCCGAGAACGCCCGACGGCAAGGTCGATTACAGCAAGGACTTTTTCGGCAAGAAGACGAGCCTGACCGTCTCCGGCCAGCTCAACGCCGAAAACTTCGCTATGGCGTTCGGCGACGTTTACACCTTCGGCCCCACGTTCCGCGCCGAGAATTCCAACACCGCGCGCCACGCCGCCGAGTTCTGGATGATCGAGCCGGAGATGGCGTTCTGCGACCTCAACGGCGACATGGAAGTGGCGGAAGCGATGATCAAGCACATCATTCGCCGCGTGATGGAGCGCTGCCCGGACGATCTCGCGTTTTTCAACAGCTTTGTCGACAAGGGCCTTCTTGAGCGTCTCCAGCACGTTGCCGAGTCTGACTTTGGCCGCGTGACCTATACCGAGGCCGTCAAGCTCTTACAGGAGAGCGGCCAGAAGTTCGACTACCCCGTCGAGTGGGGCATCGACCTCCAGACCGAGCATGAGCGTTACCTCACCGAGCAGATCTTCAAGCGCCCCGTGTTCGTCACGGACTATCCGCAGGAGATCAAGGCGTTCTATATGCGCCTCAACGACGACGGTAAGAC
>ERZ1108170.1487-NODE-1487-length-14469-cov-4.586721_pt1 | contig 14469 bp, 10 predicted proteins | sample MGYA00403705_ERZ1108170 | MGnify/ENA primary metagenome ERZ1108170 (study PRJEB35170, sample SAMEA104062422) | human gut metagenome | biome: human gut; feature: human-associated habitat; material: faeces | place: Denmark | collected 2012-06-15 ...
AACAACTATCTACAATACAAACAAATGGCCTAAAGTGCTTGGTATGTATTGGTTAGATAAAATTGATGATTGTCAAGATATAAATGACTTATATGAATGATTTCATATATTAGAATCATACTGATACTCAATAAATTTTTTGTGGGTTATTGGAATACATAATCAAATCTAATGTAGCAGATATTATATCTTCATAAGAAAAATTTGTTACAACTTATTTATCATCATTGAAACGAATATGTCAACTTATAGAAATAATTCATCTGAATTTACTATGTAATCTTTATCATCCCGAAGTTAAACTTATTTTAGTGTTGCCATGTGAAAATCAAACGAAATATTGGAAGCAACAAGATATTGATGTGTATAATGATATTAAGTCGAGAGCTGATAAGGTAAAGGTTCTTGCTCCGCATTACTATAACGGATGTATGCAAAAGAGAAACAGACACCTTGTTGATTGTAGTTCTGCTTGTATTTGCTTTCTTACAAAGCACGAGGGTGGCACAGCATATACCGTTGATTATGCAAAACAAAAGGGCCTTTATTTAATAAATGTTGCCGACCAATGCAGTTAAACTTAACAAAAGGATTACTTATCTGACAAGTTTATATGGTGGAAAGTACGCTCCCTCAATGCTATAATAATTTATAGTTAAGGGGGCGTATTTATGTTTTCGGATAATTTATTATACTTGAGAAACCTTAAAGGCTTATCGCAGGAACAAGTTGCCGAAGCAGTCGGAATTTCTCGTCAATCGTATTCCAAATGGGAATAAGGAGATACTTTTCCCGATATTGATAAATGCGATAAGCTGGCAAAGTTTTATGGCGTTACTATTGACTCACTGATTCACTCCGATGAAAAAGTAGGCAAAACAAAGATAGCACCTGCGCCTATCGGTAAGCATCTTTGGGGAACAGTTACTATCGGAAGCAAGGGGCAAATTGTAATACCAAAAAACGCACGAGATACATTTGATATGAAAGAGGGCAACCGTCTTTTGCAACACAGCATTAGCACACAGGATGCAAAAGCGACGCACCGTTTGGTGCGCCGCTGCGTAGAGTCCTATTTACCTGTCAAATCGGCGACAATCCTAACGCCAAACGCCGGCGCATCCTCCATAACGAACCGCTTTTCCCGGGCGTTTATATTTACACATTTCCGCATAAATGGCAAATAAATTCAGCTTACCTATCTAAATGCTTTGCGATAAAATCCTCGACTGTACGCCAATACAGCGTGGGCGCAACAGAAGACGAGAGCGCATGGCCTGCGCCTTCTACGGTAAGTTCCTCTTTTTCGCAGGCTGCAGCCGCATACAATTCGCCCAGCATACTGTACGGTACAAGCTCATCCGACGAGCCGTGAATAAACAGCGTTGGTATGTGGCTCTTTTTCACCTGCGCAAGGGCGCTGGCCTGCTTGAAATCATACCCGTCACGAATCTTTGACAATACCGATGTGGCGTTGAGCACGGGGAACCACGGAATATGCAGGGCATCCGCCTCCCGTCGGAACTCATCCCATTCCGACGTGTAGCCGCAATCTGCAATAACAGCCTTCACATTTCCGGGTAAATCTTCACCTGACGCCATCAAAACCGTTGCCGCCCCCATGGATACACCGTGCAGAACGATCCGGGCGTTCGGCTCCCATGAAAGGATCAGGTTTATCCACTTTATAATATCCATACGCTCCGGCCAGCCCATACCGATTTTTGTTCCCTCGCTGTCGCCGTGGGCTCTTGCATCTACTGCCAAAATATTATAACCAAGCGTGTAAAATTTATGAACAAATCCGGCCATATGCTTGGCCTTGCTTGTGTAGCCGTGGCATACGAGAACATATTTTGTGCCGGTATTTTTGAACCGTTTTCCGTGCAGGCGCAGCGAATCAGACAGAATATACACATCCTCTCCGTGTGTAGCATACCATTCTTTAATTTCCGGCGTGCCTGTCATACCGCTGTATTTTGCACTTGCTTCCTCTTCATTGCCGTCAGTATTCGTGGCTTTTTGAACCAAGTTGTTGAGTTTGCTCATATGGATAGGCGATTTCGTGTTGATTGAGATATCATAGAATATTTCCGCTGCCGTTGCAGTTAAAGCTGCCAGCCCACAAAGCGCGCCGAAAGCTATACCTATATTTTTTCTATTCATAAAAATCTCCTCCTGCCGTCAAAAGCATAACATTGTCGCAAAATGTCATTTTGCAATCTGAAGCTGTTTTGTGCGCGCCCCGGCTGTCTTTACAATACCAAAGCGCTCTATGTATATCAAATCACATTTTTGGACGGATGTCAATAAAACCGCTGCCGCATTTTGCAAGAAAAAAACAGACATCCACACGGATGTCTGTTTTTTTGCTTTTTCCTTCATTATTTCGTTTTCGCCGGGAGCGGCATTGTTGTGCTGCTGCAGGCTACACATAATACTTTGCCTGCGCGTTCCAAAGCGCTGCATATTGGCCGTCGGCAGCCAAAAGCGCTGTGTGCGTGCCGCTTTCCACCAGCCTTGCGTGATCAAACACGGCGATGGTATCGCAAAAGACGCAGCTGGACAGCCGATGCGAAATGTAAATGGCCGTTTTGCTTTGCACAAAGGAATTGAAGCGGCTGTAAATCTCGTTCTCCGCAATCGGGTCCAGCGCCGCCGTCGGTTCGTCCAGCACCACCACCGGTGCGTCCTTATAGAGCGCTCTGGCAAGGGCCAGCTTTTGTGCCTCGCCGCCGGAGATCTCTACGCCGCCCTTGTTCAAATCCTTATAAAGATAAGTGTTTTCCTTATTCGGCAGGCGCTCCACTCGCTCCTTAATGTTTGCATTTTCAAGGCAGGTATAAAGCCTATCCGTATCCAATGCCGTGCTTGCGCAAACATTGTCCTTGAGGGAAACAGAGAAGATTTTGAAATCCTGGAACACTACGGAATACAGAGCGGTAATACTCTCCTTAGTGTATGCTTGAATGTTTTCGCCGTTGATGAGAATTTCGCCGTCGGTCACATCATACAGGCGGCACATCAGCTTGATAAAGGTGGTTTTGCCGCTGCCGTTCCTGCCCACCACGGCCAGATGGCTGCCGTTCTCAATTTTAATGCTCACATTTTCCAGGGCATATTGATTTGCACCCGGATATTTGAACGACACATTTTTGAACTCGATCTCAAATCGGTCACCGTCCAGGGTCCGGGTACCGTATTGCTTGCTGTCTGTGCACTCTATAATCTCAAAATAAATCCGAGCCAGCGGCAAGATCTCCGCCAGCTTGCCCAGCGTGTTAGCGATGAGCATAACCCCGTTTACGATCTGCATAAAAGCGCCGCAGTACATCACCAGCGCGCCAATGTCAAACAGCCCCAAATTGCCCTTGACCCCGATAAAAACATACACGCCAAACGCAACAAAGGCACCCATCACCGCAACGATGGAGCTGGTTTTTGCGGTGCGCATGGAAATTTGCTTCAGCGTTTTTTCACCGTCAGTAAGAATCTTTTCCGTTGCGATCTTGCCGATCAAGTGCTGCTCTTTGTATAGGCGTATCTCCTTACCGGTTTTATAATCGGCAAACAGGTCAATCAGCGAATAGAACAGACGATCCAGCGTGGCATACGCCTCGTTTGCAGCCAGGTACGACTTGTTCATCCGCACGGCAATCAACGCCATAACCGCCGCCATAACAATCAGAGTGACAATCAGCAGGATCAGAAAGACAGGTCTTTCAAAAAATGAATTGCCGGTTTTGGTAAAACCGATTTTCAAAAGCGGCAGGATCATCACCACAGACACCGCCACCGTAAACACGCCCTTAACAAACACCTGGCTGGTCCACATAAAATACGAAAACCGCGCCCACCGGCTGGCGCCCGCCTCCTCGTGCTTATGGATCGTCTTTCTGAATGTGTTGTCCTCCAGCTTTTCATAATCCATACGAAACAGCTTTTCCGCCATTTTGAAATTTTCTCTGCTAAACAGCAGGTCGGATTTAACATCGTATAGGTCAGATAAAAACCCGCCTGTGTAATCCAGCACAAAATTAAGCGCCACAGCCACAAGAATATAGGCCAAAAGCCCCTTAAAGTCCGCACCGGCAGTCATCATACCGATGATCTTGGCAGTGAACCAAATGTTCACAAAGGGCTTGGCGCCGGTCAAAATCGCACAGAAGAAATCCACAGGCAGAATACCTTTGTCCAGGCCGGCAATCTCCCGATACATCTTACCTATCATCTTAAAGTTACGCATGCACAGCCACCCCCTGTTCTCTGTAATAGTAGCTTTGCACCTGAAACATTTTGTAATATGCGCCCTTTTTGGCCATCAGCTCCTCGTGGGTGCCCATCTCGGTGATTTGGCCGCCGGACATAAACAAAATCCGGTCGCAAAAACGGGTGGAAGACAGCCGGTGGGAAATAAAGAAAGAGAGTTTGCCATCGGTCAGCTCACTGTATTTTAAGTACAGCTGATTTTCGGCAATCGGATCCAGCGCCGCCGTGGGCTCGTCCAAAATCAAAATCGGCGCGTCCTTGTACATAGCCTTGGCAAGCAGCAGCTTTTGCTTTTCACCGCCGGAAAAATCCACCGCATCCTTATACACATTCCTGTCCATTAGCGTATCTGCGCCCTTTGGCAAGGCATACACCTTGTCATACATTTCGGCTTTCTGCAACGCCAGGTCAAATTTTTCCCGATCATAGTCAAGGCTTGCCGTTATGTTTTGCTGAATGGTCATGGGCAAGAAATAATAGTCCTGAAAAATGGCCGAAAACAAATCGAAATAGCTGTTCTTTGCAATGGTGGCAGTATCTTTGCCGTTTAACAGAATGCGACCGCCGGTGGGCGCATACAGGCCGCACAGCAGCTTGATAAAGGTGGTTTTGCCTGCGCCGTTCTCCCCGACAATGGCAATCTTTTCGCCATTTTTGAATGTAAGGTCAATATGCTTCAGCGTAGGTGCGTCGGCAGAGGGGTACTGAAAGGACACATGCTCAAACACCACCCGATCAACGGATTTGGAGGTCAGCCGCTCCCCCTCCTCTGCATGATCCGCAAACGCAATATACTCCCTGTATGCCTGGCACTCCTTGCAGCACATCTCAATCTGATTGACCGCAAAGCCCAAATGGAGCACCCAGTTGGAAAAACCGGTAATGATGCCGAAATAGAAGATAAAATCGGACACACTGAGCGCACCCTTGCCGGTCAAATACGCAAGGTAAATGTAGGCAATGGCCTGGCGCACGGCGCTGAGCAAAGCGGTAATGCCGTTAAACGCTACGCAGGTGTGGGTGTACCGGGCATAGATTTTTTCAATCCTGCAAAGGGAGGCGGCAAGCGCCCGAATAAAATAATCGCCCATATTGTAAAGCTGAATATCCTTTGCCGCCGTGCCATCCTTGCACAGCTTATAAAAATAATCGAACTTCGCCGCAGGCTCCGTGCGTTGATCCAAGTTTTGCCGCTGTTTCTTCGTCAGCGCTCTTTGCAAACAAAACTGGGCGCCGCAGGTGGCAATAATCAGCAAAATCATCCAAATATTGATCTTGTAGATGAGTACGCCGGACGCAACAACACCCACCACCGCAACGAAAAACAAATTCAGCGTGCTTATAAAGTTTGAACCGCCTGCATACCGTCCGTTATAAAAAACCTCTGCGCGCTTTTGCTTCTCGCGCATTTCCAGATTTTCTATATTGGCATAGTCGGTACTGAGATTTTTTTCAAACGCAGCCACCGCATAGCGCATGCGCACGATCCGGGCACCGCCCAGGATCAGCTCCTTCATAAACGGATCCAGCCAAATGGTAATGGTCAGCAACAGGCTCAGCAGCGCCACCACCAAAATCAGTTGCCGGGTGGTAACGCCCTTTTCGATACAATCGATCATCGCCTTGGGTATATAGGCGGTAACAATGGGCTGGAATACCAGCGCCGGCACCCGGATCAGAAAGTACACCGGGCTTTTCTTATCCCAGGCGATCCAGTTTTTCAGCATATAGCTTATGTTCTCTCGCATAACTCCTCCTTGCCTAAAAACCAAAATCGCCCCTGCATAGACTTATACAAGGGCTGGATGACTGTGTTCGGAATGGGAACAGATTTCTCTTTTTGATCGGCAACAACCGTCTGTGCTTTTATTTTACCAGAACCCACCGAGGATGTCAATGCAGGATCCCCTGTTTTTGTTGACAACCGGGGGCGTGCATTGTATGATAGTAACATAATGAACCGTGTTCATTCATATAGAAAGGAACATATATACGATCCATTGACTTAGCAAACAACACGCTGATTCGCACTTCCCATTTGCGTACCCTGCCGGCAGGGGAAAACGCACTATATTTTTGTGCGCTGCCCACGGATTTGAAATGGATTTTCATTCAATATCTTTTCACAAATGAAGGGGGATTTTTATGAGCGAAAAGAGTTTAACACACGGCATAAAGTTTAAGGACAAGATCGGCTACGCCATGGGCGACATGGGCGGCCTTTTGACCTTCTCACTGATCGGTGCATTTCAAAACAAGTTTTACACCGATGTGCTGCACATTCAGCCTGCCAAGATCGTGGTTCTGATTTTGGTGGCACGGCTTTGGGACGCCATCAACGACCCCATTTGGGGTGCGTTCATTGACTCCAGAAAGCCCACCAATCAAGGCAAATTCCGCCCGTATGTATTTTGGTTTTCCATTCCGCTGGCGGTGTCTGCGGTGCTGATGTTTACGGTCATTCCCAATTTGAGTGCGGCCAAATACCTGCTGTTTGCCTACATCACCTACATTCTGTACGGTATGATGTACACCTGCGTCAACATTCCTTACGGCTCGCTGGCCTCCGTGGTCACCGATGACGAGAAAGAACGCTCCTCCCTGTCCATGTGGCGTTCCATCGGCGCCGGTATCGGCGGCTTGCCGAGCACCATTCTCTTTCCCATGCTGGTATACAACACTACCATCGCCGCCGACGGCACCAAAATTCAAACGCTGGACGGCAACAAACTGACCTTCGGCGTTTTGATCCTGGCCATTCTTTCCATTGTGATTTTCTTCGGTCACTACAAGCTGACCAAGGAAAGGATCGCACCGATTCAAAAGAAAAAAGGCGACTACAACGCCTTTAAGGCGATTGGCGACCTGGCAAAGAACAGACCGTTTGTGATGCTTTGCCTGGTGTCCATGCTGCTGATCGCGTTTCAGTTCTATTATCAAGCCACCTATCAGTACCTGTTTGCGGACTACTACCACAGCGCCCAGCTGTACGCACTGGTGACCATCTGCACCTACTTACCCATGGCCATCTTAATTCCTATTATGAACAAGCTGATCGACAAGTTCGGCAAAAAAGAGCTTTGCGCCTTTGGTATGGGCTTTGCGGCACTGGTCAGCTTTATTCTGTTCTTTATCAAAACCGACAATCCCTATGTATTTTTGGTGTTCACCTTCTTCTCCGGCCTGGGCCAGACCTTCCTGGTACTGGAGGTGTGGGCGCTGGTGATGGACGTGATTGACTACCACGAGATTCGCACCCATCGTCGGGAGGAAGGCACCGCCTATGCGGTTGTCTCCTTTGCCAGAAAGCTGGGGCAAACCCTGGCCGGCGTTGGACTCAATGCCCTTTTGGCGGTGATCCACTACGATAGCACCGCTTCTGCCAACAACACGGCGCTGCCGGAGGATGTGCTCAATAAGCTCTATGACATTTCCACCCTTGTACCGGCCATTACCCTGACTCTATTGGCGATTTTGCTGGGATTCGGCTACAACCTGTCCAAGAAAAAGCTGGCCGTTTTGCAACCCCAATTGAAAGAAATCCGCGAAAACGAAGAATAACCCACCCAAATAAGCATAAAAGAACAGATACACCGGCGTGTATCTGTTTTTTTATTTTCCTATTTATAAAGTATTGCCGCTCCGGCACACCGGTGCCGACGACTGCGCGAATAAACGCACTGCCGTCGGCTGATTTTTAATACCCCTCGATCCGGTCGATGAGAAATTGGCGGCCGGACAAAATAAGATGATCGTGGCTACCGCAACGGGGGCAAGTGCGGGCACAGGCCAAATGAGCATACAAGCGGGCACAATGCGCACACATGGCAATAGCCGGCAGGTGCTCCAGTTCCAACCGGGTAGAACGAAGCGGCGTATCTCGCACCACAGCATTCCAGCACTCCCGCAGGTACGGACCCTCCACACCGGACAGCTCCCCAACTTGCAGGCGCACCGCTTCCACCCGGTGCAGCCCGGCCTCTGCGGCCAGCTGGGTCACCGTGCGGTACAGCTCATACACAATACTCAACTCGTGCATTCTCTATCGCGCCTCAATTTCTCGAATACTGCATGCATTGCCTTGCAGCAAGTGGGTGTCCCCGCTGCCACAATAGGGACAGGTGCGCCCCTGGGGCACAGTATCATAGGTCTTGCCGCAGGCGTCGCACAGGGTGACGGCATGCACCGTCTCAATCTGCAACCGGGCGCCCCGCAGCATCTCCGATCGATCTGCCGCCCAGCGCCAGCAGTCCATCAAATAGGGGTCCTCAATTCCGGACACCTGACCCACATCCAGCGTAACACAGCGCACCTGCGTTACCCCGTTCTCGCGCCCCACCTGCTCCACAGTATCAATAATATGGAATACGATGCCCAACTCGTGCATACTTACTCCTTGTTAAAACGAATTTTGATCTCGCGCTTCAGCATATAAGGCAAAATGCTTTTCATCTTATCCTCCGAGCGTACCATCTTGCTGGCTTCCGGCAGTTCCCGGTGCAGGTGAATGGCGTCAAAGGCGCACTTGGTGGTACACACGCCGCAGCCGATGCACTTATTGGGATCCACCACAGAGGCGCCGCAGCCTAAGCAGCGAGCGGTCTCCGCCTTCACCTGTGCCTCTGTATAGGTCAGATGTGCGTCTCTAAAGGAATGCTTTTGATCAATGCTCTTGTCCACGCCGGGCACCTGGCGGTCGCCGGTATCGTACTGGGCCACGGAGATATTCTCCTTATCCAGCGCAATAAAGTCCCGGCGGTTACGGCCGATGGTCAGGCTGGTGTTGGGCTGCACGAATCGGTGAATGGACACGGCGCCCTCCTTGCCCGCTGCAATGGCGTCAATGGCAAACTTGGGGCCGGTGTATACATCGCCGCCTACAAAAATATCTTCCTGTGCCGTCTGATAGGTCAGGCTGTCTGCCACAGCGCCGTTGCCGCGACCCAGCTCCACCTTGGAGCCGTCCAGCAGGTGACCCCATTCAATCGCCTGGCCAATGCTCAGGTACACATGGCTGCACGCCACGGTCTTGGTCTGGTTCTCGTCATAAACCGGGGCAAAGCGGCCGTTCTCGTCCAGCACGGACAGGCACTTCTTAAACACAATACCGGTGACCTTGCCGTTCTCCGTCAAGATCTCCTTGGGACCCCAGCCGCAGTTCACATCTACGCCCTCGACCCGGGCTTCTTCCACCTCTTCAGCCGAGGCAGGCATAGCGTCCCGGCTCTCCAGGCAGAACATAGACACGCTGTTTGCACCGCAGCGCACGGAGGAACGGGCCACATCAATCGCCACATTGCCGCCGCCAACTACAACCACTTCACCCTCTACCGGGTAATCCGGGTTGCCGCCAACGGTGCGCAGAAAGTCCACAGCGGTCATTACGCCCTGAGCGTCCTCACCGGGAATACCCGCCTTGCGGCCGCCCTGGCAACCAATAGCGATATAAAAGGCCTTGTAGCCCTGGGCGCGCAATTCGTCCAAGGTAATATCCTTGCCCACTTCAACGCCGCAGTGAATGTCTACACCCATTTCACGGATCACATCAATCTCCGCAGCCACTACATCTTTTTCTAACTTGTAAGACGGAATACCGTACACCAACATACCGCCGGGCTTCTCGTTCTTCTCAAACACAGTGGGGGTATAGCCCTTCTCTGCCAAATAATAGGCGCAGGACAGGCCGGCCGGGCCGCCGCCGATAATGGCGATCTTTTCATCAAAGCCGCCCTTGTTAGAGGGGATCACCTTGGGCGCCACATAGCGGTGCTCTGCAATCAGATCCTGATGGGCGATAAACTTCTTCACTTCATCAATTGCCACCGCACGGTCAATGGTGCCGCGGGTGCAGGCGTCCTCACACCGGCGGTTGCACACATGGCCGCAAACGGCAGGGAACGGATTTTCTTTTTTGATCAGCGCCAGAGCGTCCTTGTAGCGACCCTGGGCTGCCAGCTTTAAGTACCCCTGCACGGCAATATGGGCCGGGCAAGCGGTCTTACAGGGCGCCGTGCCGGCGTCGTAGCAGTTGATCCGGTTTTTGTCCCGGTAATCCGGGCTCCACTTTTCCGGGCCCCACTTGATTTTATCCGGCAACGCCTGTCGGGGATAGGTCACCGTGCCGCCGTCCTTGGTGCACAGCTTTTGGCCCAGCTTCACCGCACCGGCGGGGCAATACTCCACACAACGACCGCAGGCCACACACTGTGCCTTGTCCACCTTGGCAATGTACGCGGAGCGGGACATATTGGGCGTATTAAACAACTGAGAAGTTCGCAAGGCATTGCAAATATTCACATTGCAGTTGCAGATGGCAAAGATCTTGTTCTCACCGTCAATGTTGGTGATCTGGTGCACAAAGCCGTTGTCCTCGGCACGCTGCAAGATCTCCAGCACCTGATCGTAGGTCACATAATGGCCTTTGTTGGTCTCTACCAAATAGTCCGCCATATCGCCTACGCCGATGCACCAGTCCTCGGCATCATCGCCGCAGCCCTCGCCCAGCTTGGCGCGGCTCATACGGCAGGAGCAGGGACCGGCGGCATACTTGCCCTCATATTTCTTCAACCAATGGGAAATATGCTCCACATCGACAGATTGATTTTCCGTCTCAATGGCCTTTTCCACCGGGATCACATGCATACCGATACCGGCACCGCCGGGGGGCACCATGGCGGTGATCTTCTCCAGCGGTAAGAAGGTCATACGCTCAAAGAACTTGGCCAACTCCGGATGGGTGTCGATCTGATCCTTTTTCATATTAAAGAACTCGGCGCTGCCGGGTACGAACATGGGCAGCACATACTGCTTGGTGCGGCTGGGGTTCTCCCAGTTATACTCCAACAGGCCAATGCTGCTCATCTCTTGCAGCAGCGGCTCCAGATATTTCTTGCTCTTGCCGGTGGCTTTTGCCACCTGGTCCAGGGTCATGGGCTTGCGTACCTTCATCTTCAGTGCGATCTCTGCCATCTCGTCCGTGACCACGCAGGCCAAGCCGTAATACTCCGGATCCTCTACCGTCACCTTGTGACCGATCCGGTCCGTGATTTTCTGACCTAGTTTGAGGATCAATTCTCTCTCTTCAGCCATCGTCTTCTCCCTCCGTACTTATGCGTTCCAGTCCCGGACTTGCTGCCGCAGCCAATCGCACACTGCGTCCATACCCTCGCCGGTCTTGGCAGAGATAAAAAAGATCTTGGCCTGCGGGTTCAACTTTAAGATCCGCTCCTGTACCGCCTGATCGTCAAAGTCAAACACGCTCTTTGTATCCATCTTGTTGATGAGCACCACATCGGACACGGTAAACATCAGCGGGTACTTTAGAGGCTTGTCGTCTCCCTCCGGCACAGACAGGATCATCATATTTTTGGCAGCGCCGGTGTCAAACTCGGCAGGGCACACCAAATTGCCCACATTCTCCAAGAACACCAGATCCAGATCCGCCGTACCCAGGTTCTCCACCCCCTGGCGGGTCATGCCCGCGTCCAGATGGCACATACCCCCGGTATGCAGCTGAATGGCACGCACCCCGGTCTCTGCAATGGTTTTGGCGTCCACATCCGAGTCAATGTCCGCCTCCATTACACCGATGCGCATCTCCTGCTGCAAGCGGCCGATAATGCCCCGCAGGGTGGTGGTCTTGCCGCTGCCCGGGGAGGACATCAGATTCACCAAAAAGGTCTTTTCTGCTTTCAGCTCGGCCCGAAGTTTCTCCGCCTCCCGGTCGTTACTCTCAAACACGCTTTTTTTGATCTCAATGACTTTATACGCTTCCATAAACACCTCTCCGTATTTCGCATATATTATGTATAATATAATATGAACGCCAAAGATTGTCAATCCATTCACAATGCCCCGGTGTTTTTTTGCCGTTTTGCCCACATTGGGCGGTTATTTTTTAGATAAAATGTTTTTGTTTTTTGATAGTTGGTTCGTGGTATGACCAGTTGCCAAAACGGAAAATACGACAGACAACAAAAAGTGTCTGCCGTAATGTTTTCTATTTGCTCCCCGCCTTTTGCTCGCGGCGCCGCAGCAGCCGTTGCAGCCGCGGCCGGTTATAACGCTGGAGGATTACCGGTATCAAATCCGCCACAGCCGCCAATACAGAGGTGATGAGAAACACCGGCAGATTTGCCACCGGATCATCGCAAAACAGACAAAACAACAGGGGCACAAAGCTCAGTGTCGCCATCACCTCGTGTGCCAACTCGTTGCGGCACATCTGCACCACCACCGCTTGCAGATCGCCGTGCATATCGTAGGGCTTATAGGAGGGCACCCGGTGCTTCCACCGCTTGACCCCCAGGCGGGCATACAGCCCCGGCTCCCAGGGATGTGGGCGAAACCAGCGCCCTTGCGGATTCACCGGCACCCGGTGTCGACCGACGACCCAGCCCATGGCAAAGCGCATGGCCGTGTGATAAGTAAAGGTGCCGCATGTAATCGCCAGCGAAAAACAGACCGCATGATGGCTTTTTACATAAATCAGAGAAAAGCAAGCGGTGCATACTGCCAGCAAAGCTATGCACACACCGCCCCAAAAATCTACTTTTCTGTTCATATCCACACCCCCTCTATCGCCATTGTACCAAAGGCGGGCAAAAAGTGCAAGAGCGGTCCTGCCGCTGCAGAACCGCTCTTTATGCTTTCAGCGCACTTAAGCCACGCCCTCGCCCTCGGTAGCCACAACGGCCTTTACGCGCTCCTGGCCTTTCCACGCCTGGATCACCTGGGGGTGTGCAAAGATGCTGTCCATCTTCTTCAGGAAGGGGATCACATCGCCGAAGTCCAGCGCACGGTGGTCAAATACCACGGTGATGGGCAAGATCTGGCGAGCCTCAATGGTCTTGTTGCCGAACTTATCGGTGACCACCACCGGCTTATCCTGCACAGCGCCCAGGGCGAATGCGCACACCTGGGGCGGCACAATCTCGATCAAGGTGCCGTAGCCGCTCTGTCCTTTGTACAAAGAGCCCAGGTTAGAAATGGTCACGGTGCCCTGCTCAATATCTTTCTTAGTCAGGCGGTGTTTCTCCGGAATGCTGTAATAAGCTTTCTTGGCAGCGCCGCGGAGCGTGTGCACCTTGTGCTTGCCGGTCTTAGAGCCGATCAGCCGACTAACGGTCTGTTTTACTTTCCCCTGTTTCAGTCCGGTAATGGTGTTGTCCAAGGACACATCAAACATCACTTCGTTCAGGTTGGTGTTCTCTGCTCTGCGGGTCACATCGGCAATGTAATCGGTCATAGCCAGCAGGGATTTGTTCTGGAAGTCCCGCAGGTTGACGGTCATCATTCTGCCGTCCGGCAGCAGCATGGGCATAGAAATATTAATATCCTCAAAGGTCTTCAGCTCGCCGCGCACCAGCTTGCGGTTGTAGCTCAGGTGGCTGTTCATCACCGGTGCCGCTTTCAGCCCCTCAATGATGGCTTTCATCAAAACCGTATTCAGGGTGATCTTGGTTTTGCTGGTAGAGCGCAGTTTCTTAAACTCGGTCATCAGGTCGGTTACATCCGCCTCATATACATAAGCCACATGGGGGATCTGCTCCCAGCTTTCGGTGGTCATATTGGCAACAATCTTTCTTTGAATGTCGAAGTGTTCGGTTCTTGTGATTTTCATACTTGTGCATCTCCTTTAGTCACGGTGTTTTCAAATTGTATTGCGGAGATCCGCTGCGGGATCTTGCTGACTGTGTTGGTGTCCCGGGCTTTCCCCTAAGGACACTCTCATCATACCCATTTTGGTCGGTTGCGGCAACATACTCTGCTTTACATTTGAAAAAATCTTCGCAACTGGCGGTTGCATTTCCCTTGGTTGCGCCATATTTTCGCCTTTTTGCCAATATCTATTGACCGGAGCGGGCATTTTTGCGATAATACCCATAGAGGGGGCTTTGTATGATCGACACCATGGACAAACACAGCTGTGAGCTGTTCTTAGAGGATGCACTGGAGATTGGACGCCGCCTGGTAGAAACCGGTGCCGAGGTCAAGCGGGTGGAGGACACCGTGCGGCGCATTTGCATTGCCTACGGCTTTACCGACTGCGAGATCTACGCCGTCACCAGCCTGATCGTGGCCACCATTCGGGACAAGGACGGCAATCACTACACCCAATCTGTGCGGGTGCAAAGTTACGGCACGGACTGCCGGGGGCAATATCGAGTATTGGTACTGTGAAGACTGCGACAAGTATTT
>ERZ1108170.1489-NODE-1489-length-14440-cov-35.771290_pt1 | contig 14440 bp, 12 predicted proteins | sample MGYA00403705_ERZ1108170 | MGnify/ENA primary metagenome ERZ1108170 (study PRJEB35170, sample SAMEA104062422) | human gut metagenome | biome: human gut; feature: human-associated habitat; material: faeces | place: Denmark | collected 2012-06-15 ...
GAAACTGGCGGTTTTCTCGTATCGCAAACCCAATCCCTAGCTACTAATCCCCAGCCACTAATTTCTAGTCACCAGTCCCTAACGCCCCTCATCCGTTCCTTCGCCTTCGCGAGGGCTTCTCTCACCTGGCGGCGGGTGTCTTCGACGGAGCGGCTGTTATCGATGATGACATCCGCATAGTTCAGCTTATTGTCCGTCGGCATCTGCTTATGGATGCGGTCGAGGACCTGCTCTCTGGTGAAGCCATCGCGGAGAGTGACACGCTTGATCTGCATTTCCAGCGGTACCTTGACGATCCAGACCTCTTCCACACGCAGCTGCCAGGAGATCTCCAAGAGGAGCGGCATGTCAAGTACAACAAGATCATGGCCTTCCTCCTGGGCTTTCAGAAGCTCTTCCTGCGTGCGGTGCCAGATGAAGGGATGGATGATGGCATTCAGCTGCTGGCGTTTCTCTTCCTTCGTGAAAACGATCTCTGCCGTTTTCAGCCGATCGAGCGTCCCATCCTTATTGAAAATGGCCTCGCCAAAGGCGCGCCGGATGTCTTCCATGGCCGCACTGCCCGGCCGCACTGCCTCGCGCGCGAGCATGTCCCCATCAATGATGGGGATCCCCAGCTCCTTCAGGTAGGAGGAGACTGTGCTTTTCCCGCAGCCTACGCCGCCGGATAATCCGATACGATACATAATGAGATAACTTCCTTTGAATGATAATGAGAAAAGGGATAAGGGTTCAAGGTTCAGGGTTCAGGGTTCAGGGTTCAGGGTTCAGGGTTGTGGTGGCAGCTTCACTGCAATTACATATGAAGCGCTGCGAAGGTTTGAAATTAGCGGTTTTCTCGTATCGCAAACCTAATCCCTAGCCACGAATCCCTAACCCCTAGTCACCAGCCTCTCCGCTCACTTCGTCTCCGCCCAGTTCTTCCCCGCATTGACGTCAGCGAGAAGCGGGACTTTGAGCGTGACGACGGATTCCATCGTTTCTTTTAAAAGAGCAGCGATCTCCTCTTTTTCCTCCGCCACCACCTCTGCGACCAATTCATCATGGACCTGCAGAAGGACGCGGCTCTTATAGCGGCCTTTCCTCAGCTTGTCATAGACAGCGATCATGGCCATCTTCATGATATCTGCGGCCGTGCCTTGGATCGGTGTATTCATCGCCATGCGCTCTGCGAGTGAGCGGCGCATGAAATTCTTGCTGCGGATGTCCGGAAGCTCTCGATAGCGACCGAAAAGCGTGACGGCGCGTCCCGTCTCCCTGGCCTCTTCGATCATCCGCTGCATGAAGCCGTGGATCTTCGGGTAGCGGGCATTGTACCTGTCGATATAGTCCTGCGCCTGCTTTGGCGTGATGCCGAGCTGCTTGGACAGGCCGAATCCGCTGATGCCATAAATGATGCCGAAATTGACAGCCTTCGCATGACTGCGCTGCTCGTCGGTGACTTCTTCGAAGGGGATGCCCAGCACTTCGGCCGCGGTGCGGCGGTGGATGTCCTCATGGTTCGCAAAGGCCGCGATCAGGCTCTCATCACCGCACATATGCGCAAGAATACGGAGCTCGACCTGCGAGTAGTCCGAAGAGATGAAGCAGTCATAGCCCTCGCCCGGTACAAAAAGGGAGCGTATCTTCTTTCCTTCCTCCGTGCGGACAGGGATGTTCTGCAGGTTCGGATCCGAGCTTGAAAGACGGCCCGTAGCCGTCACCGTCTGGTTGAAGGAACCATGAATGCGGCCCGTTTCCTTACGGATGAGCTTCGGCAGCGCTTCGAGGTAGGTGGAGATCAGCTTCGAGAGCGTGCGGTAGCGAAGGATCTTTCCTACAAAGGGATAGCTGACCGCTAGATTCTCCAGTACGTCCGCAGCGGTCGAGTAGCCCGTTTTCGTCTTCTTGCCCGTCGGCATCCCCAGCTTCTCGAAAAGGATATGTCCGAGCTGTTTGGGCGAATTGATATTGAACGGTTCCCCTGCCTCGGTGTAGATATCCTTCACGAGGAGGCGCAGTTCACTCTCCATGTCCGCCTTGACCTCCTGCCAGCGCTGCTGGTCTGTCGCGATGCCGGCCTTCTCCATCGCGGAAAGCACCTTGACGAGCGGCTCTTCCACGTCCATGAAAAGTGTCATCACTCCATTTTCCTCGAGCTTGCGGCAGCACGGCCCATAGATCTTCGACAGGAAATCTCCGATGAGACTGCCCTTGTCTGCGAAATCTTCCATCTCATCCGCAAAGACTTCGGGCACTTCATAGAGCCCTGCCATGTACGATAAGGGGTACGTCACGCGCGCGGGATCCAGCAGGTAGGAGGCGAGCTGTACATCAAAGAGCGGCAGAGAATCAGCCGGGAAGTCGGACTCCTGAAGGGCTTTCGCATCGACTGTCACCACCGCTTTCGCTTTCGCGAGGGCTTCTGCGAGCTTCTCACACTGCGCCGGCGTAGCCGTGTACGCCCGACCCTCACACACAACGACCGCAGACCTTGCCTTAAAGAAAGGCGCGATCCCGGAGCGGTCGATCACCAAAGCTGCGACCCTTTTGTCAAACGTCTCTCCCTTCCAGGGTAAAGCCTTCACAAGCTCGGCCCGGCTCTGTTCCTTCTTCGCTTCCGCCAACGCCCGGAAGCGCGGAAGGCTGGCAAACTGCTGCAAAAGATTGATCCCGAGCTTTTGGAAAAGGAGACGCATTTCCTCAAAATGAACGGGCTGATGCATTTCTTCCAGAGACGTCTCCAGCGGCACGTCGCGCTTGATGGTCGCCAGGTCATAGGAAAGATAGGCCAGCTCTTTATTCGCCGTAAGCTTCTTTCCCTGCGCGCCTTTGATCTCTTCGACATGGGCATACAGATTATTCAGATTGTCATACTGCGTGATGAGCTTCAAAGCCGTCTTCTCACCGATCCCCGGCACGCCGGGGATATTATCTGCGGTATCCCCCATGAGCGCCTTCATGTCGATCACCTGACGCGGCTCTATGTGGTACTTTTCAAAGACCGCTTCCGGCGTCATGGCCGCCATATTTGTGATGCCCTTCTGCGTGAGGAAGACCGTCGTCCGGCTGCTTGAGAGCTGCAGCGCATCGCGGTCGCCCGTCACGATATTGACCGGCATTTCCTTTTCATAGCGAAGAGAGAGCGTCCCTAAGATGTCATCTCCCTCGTAGCCGTCAAGACTGTACACCGCGACTCCCATCACCTGCATCACGTCGCGGATGAGGTCAAACTGCGGCACGAGTTCATCCGGTGCCGGCTTTCTCGTAGCCTTGTATCCCTCGTACATCTCCGTGCGGAAGGTGTGTCGATCCTTGTCGAAAGTCACTGCCATATATTCCGGGTCCAGATCGCGATAGAGACCGAGCAGCATCCGCAGAAATCCATAGACCGCATTCGTCGGGATCCCATCCGGCGATGTCATAGTGGGCGGCAACGCATAGAACGCGCGGTATAAAAGGCTGCTGCCATCAATGATGACCAATTTCTTTTCCATAGTAAACTCCATGAGGGTACGCACTCGCGTGCCAATCAACGCCAAAGCCCCATGCCGATGGGCAACAGGTTCAAAGGGTTATAAGCCTTGAAGGATGGTGCATCGCACGAATGACATCGCGGCGCCGATCCCCAATGCGTCATCTACCGCCTTGTAAAAGGGGCAGACATCGTAGTATATATTATATCATAATCGCGCCGGGCAAACAGGCTTCCCATGGTGAGCGGGTACACATTCTTCGCCTCGCAGCGAATGAAAAAGATCTCCTCTTTGCTTAGAATACCGATACAGAAATACCTGCCGCAGGGCGGCGCAAGACACGCTGCCAGCGAAAAGAGCCACACGCTCCATTCCGGCAAGCGCAATAAAAAAGCCCATCCAATGGATGAGCTTTTTCTCATTTTAGTGGTGCGGTCGGAGAGATTTGAACTCTCACGGATTACTCCACTACCGCCTGAAGATAGCGCGTCTGCCAGTTCCGCCACGACCGCATATAAAATTGAATTGAGGGAATCAAGTAGAAAAAAGAGTGGTGCGGCTGGTGAGACTTGAACTCACACGATCGAAAGATCACTACCCCCTCAAAGTAGCGCGTCTGCCATTCCGCCACAGCCGCAGGAATGGTGCCTCAGAACGGAATCGAACCGTTGACACAAGGATTTTCAGTCCTTTGCTCTACCAACTGAGCTACCGAGGCAAATAAAAGTGGCGACCCGGATCAGATTTGAACTGACGATCTCCGCCGTGACAGGGCGGCATGTTAGACCACTACACCACCGGGCCGCACGTAAGTTACGCATATTAGTATATCCATCCATGGTACTTTTGTCAAGCACTTTTTGAAAAATGGTTGCCCTTGGGCGATAGAGGCGGCTGGGGACTGCGAACCCTCTCGCACCGTCATTTCGAGCGCAGGCGAGAAATCTTTGTCATTCGCGGTCAAAATGGTCAATGTTTGGAAGCCTCAAACGGGAAACCGGCTCTTCAAGAAACCTTCGGGCATCGCCATGCTTGATACTCCGCGGTGCTTCTGATTTTTATGCGCCGCACCACAACCCGAGAGTTTGAAAGCAGGGATGAGTAGCTAGGGATTAGGGATTAGGAGTCTCAAGTGACTGGTGACTGGTGACTAGTGACTAAAACCCACCTTCTGGCATCGCCATTATTTATACTCCGTGACGCTTCTGATTTTTATGCGCCGCCCACTGAACCTCGTTCACGCGCAGTCAAAGGGCGAAACGCCTTTCCCCTATTTTTCTACAGATGATACAATTCCGGTCTTCTGTCACGAAATACATTGATGCTCTCTCGGATGCCCTGCAGCACATCCGTATCGATCTCCGCCGTGGCCACCTGCTCCTTTTCTCCCAGATGGAGCAGTTCTTCCCCCAAAGGCGAGAGCAGCATCGAGTTTCCGCCGTACTGCGTGCTGCCGGCGCGGCCGCATTCATTCACGGCGCAGAAAAACATCTGATTCTCGATCGCTCTGGCTTTAGAAAGCGTGATCCAGTGCTCCTTTCTTACGAGCGGCCAGGCGGCAGGAAGGAAAAACAGATCCACCCCCTGCAATACTTCTGTCCGGATCAGCTCACAAAAGCGTACGTCATAGCAGATCGCCATCGAGCAGGCGATCCCGTCCAGCGTAAAGTGAACCGTGGAAGAGCCGCCGGTATACGACTTCGTTTCTCCCATCGGGCTGAAGCCGTGGATCTTATCATAAGAGGCAACGACCTCGCCCTTGCGATCAAAGATATAGCTTCGATTGAAAACGCATCCATTTTCCAAAACGCTGACCGAGCCCGCCACGATATTGACGCCATGCTCCTTGGCAAATGCTCCGAATACCTTTTTCGTCTGCACGCCATCTGCGTCAGAAGCGGCATAGAGTGCGCTGTCCGGCGACGGAAAGAAACCGGTGTTTAACGTTTCCGGCAGGACAAGAATATCCGGCTTGTCTTCCAGCGCAAGCTCCATCAGCTGCACGGCTTTTTCATAATTTCTTTCCACCTGTCCCAGCGCTACATCCATTTGAATCAGACTGATCTTTTCCTTCATAAAACCTCCGCCCATCCTGTCACTCAAACGAACCATCGAATTTCATTCAATGTACCGCCTTCGGCTTTTTCTGTCAAGAAAAAATGACGCCCTCTTTCTCCCATCAAAAAGAGCCGGAGGCAAAAGCCCCCGGCTCTTTTCTTATACAGGACAGCTATGAGATAGTCACTCCCTGCCCCTTATGATTTTCTCAATCAGGCAGATCATTCCGAAGGACACGATGTGCCATGCCCACCGTGACCTCATTGAAATGAAGCACACCCACGCCGACGAAGATCGCGACGCAGAGATGCTCATTCCAGCGGGCGATACCGATCTTGCCGCCGACATTCATGCCGATCGCCATCGGTTTCACCTGCTCGATGGCAGACTCCATGGCTCCGACCACAGAGCCATCACCCACATGAGTATCAGAGATGACCTTCTGCCTTTGGGCCGCCACGATGGCCGACTCGAAGATCTTCGGAAGGATATCCAGAAATTTCCCGCCAAAGTTCACAGCGACAGCGCGGATGCCATCCTTCGCCAGCCTTTCCTTCAGCGCATTCTCATCTGCCCGCGTCTCGGTCAAAGACATGCGGAGCGCGGCCCGTGCGATATCAGCACTCTGGTATTCTTTGTAAGCCATCTCAGTTTTCCCGTTCTTTGATCTCGCGGATCAGGTTTGCAACAAACATCGGGAGAGACTGGGACCCCAGGTCGCCATTCTTTCTGCTTCTGACAGAAATGGTGTGACCCTTCATTTCCTGATCGCCCACGATGATCATGTACGGTACCTTCTCCATCTGTGCCTTACGGATCTTGTAGCCCAGTGTTTCATTGGCCTCTTCCACTTCGACACGGATATCAGACTCGGACATAGCCGCTGCGACAGACTTCGCATATTCCAGATTCTTGTCCGTGACAGGGATGATCTTCGCCTGTACCGGAGCGATCCAAGTCGGGAAGGCCCCTGCATAGTGTTCGATCAGGATGCCGATGAAACGTTCCAGAGAGCCGTAGCCCGCACGGTGCAGCATGACTGCTCTGTGCTTTTCTCCATCTTCGCCAATATAGTTCACATCGAAACGTTCCGGCAGCTGCATATCCATCTGGATGGTGCCGCACTGCCAGGTACGTCCGAGAGAGTCCTGTACATGGAAATCGAGCTTCGGTCCATAGAAAGCGCCGTCGCCTTCATTGATCTGGTACGGTACACCCGCCGTCTCGATCGCTTCGCGGAGCGCATTCGTGGAAATCTCCCACAGCTCATCGCTGCCCATGGAGTTTTCCGGACGGGTAGAGAGTTCGACATGGTATTCCAGACCGAAGACACCATACATCTTCTGATACATCGCCATACACTTGATGACTTCATCCTTCATCTGTTCCTGCGTCATGAAAATGTGCGCATCATCCTGCGTGAAGCAGCGAACGCGGAAGAGGCCGTGCAGCGCACCCTTCAGCTCATGACGATGAACGAGACCGAATTCACCGACACGCATCGGCAGATCTCTGTAAGAACGCTGCTGCGTCTTGAAGAAAAGGATTCCGCCGGGGCAGTTCATCGGTTTGATCGCATAGTCTTCGTCATCGATCTGGGTGAAGTACATATTTTCCTTGTAATGATCCCAGTGACCAGACTGCAGCCACAGCTTCTTCGACAGGATGACCGGCGTCATGATCTCCACATAGCCGAATTCCTTGAAGAGCTCACGTTCATAGTCCATCAGTTTATTTCTGAGGATCATGCCCTTCGGATGGAAGAACGGGAAGCCCGGGCCCTCTTCATGGAAGGAGAACAGATCGAGCTGCTTGCCGAGCTTTCTGTGGTCACGCTTCTCTGCTTCCGCACGGACGAAGAGATAGTGGTCAAGATCCTCCTTGCTGAAGAATGCCGTCGCATAGATACGCTGCAGCATCTTATTCTTGGAGTCGCCGCGCCAGTAAGCACCAGCGACCGTCATCAGCTTGAACGTCTTCACCTTGCCGGTGGACTTCAGATGCGGGCCCGCGCAGAGATCCGTGAAGTCACCCTGTTCATAAAGAGAGATCGTTTCCTCTTCCGGCAGATCTTCGATCAGCATGACCTTGTAGTCCTGGCCTTTATCCTTGAAATACTGGAGCGCTTCATCGCGCGGCAGCACCTTCTTCACCAGCGGGATATTTTCCTTCGCGATCTTCGACATCTCCTTCTCGATCGCTGCGAAATCCTCCTGGCTGAAAACATGATCAGAGTCCAGATCATAGTAGAAGCCATCATCGATCGCCGGTCCGATAGCAAACTTCACGCCAGGGAACAGGTGCTGGATCGCCTGTGCCATCACATGAGACGCCGTATGACGCAGCGTGAAAAGACCTTCCGGATCCTCCTTCGTGAAGAATTCCACCTCTGCACCATCCACGATCGGATCGCGCAGATCCGTCAGCTCGCCATTCACCTTCGCCACCAGCGCATTCTTGCCAAGGCTGTTGGAGATCGCCTTCGCTGCATCCGCCAGAGATACCGCGCTCTCGAACTCCTTCTCTTTTCCGTCTTTCAGACGAATCGTAATCATAGTATCTTCCTTTCTTCCATGAAATACCTCCCCCGCTGCTTGGGAACAGCCTTGGGGAAAGTCCTTTCATCCAATAAAAAAACTTCCGTCCCTAAGGGACGAAAGTTATATTCCGTGGTTCCACCCAAATCAGAGCCAAAGCTCCACTTGTCAGCCTGGTAACGAGGCCACCCGGGAAGATTTCGATCCTCCTGCTCCAGAGCGGTAATCGATCCCCCCACCATCTGCTCCCACCAGCCGCAGACTCTCTTTGCGTGTACCAAGGATCCATCATGTCTCTATCCTCACATGTATGGTCATACTATAGACTTCTTTTTTGCGTTTGTCAAGGGGAAGGTTGGAGTCTATGAGACGGAGAGTGTAGGATTACAATACATGTGTTACACATTGAAAACATGAAAAGCGAGATATCCTTGTGATATAGTTAATTCGTCAAAAGAAACCTTTATCAAAGGAGTATCTCGCATGAACAGTATATCACAACTTATGAAATATCGTAGATCTATGGTCGAATATGCATTGAAGCATGGCGTTACTAAAACTGCCATCAAATACAATACATATCGCCAATACGTATATCGCTGGCTTCGACGTTATGACGGCTCATTGGAGTCCCTACGTAATAAATCCCGCAGGCCAAAACACCATCCCAAAGCACATACAGCTGCGGAATTAAAGCTCATTCAGGATATGAGGCGTCGAAATCCAGAAGCCGGTCTGGTGGTTTTCTGGGTAAAGCTGCGTCAGCGTGGATACAGTCGTTCAGTTACCGGACTTTACCGTACATTGAAACGCATAGGGGTGACTCCGTTGAAACCACCTAACCCCAAATATGTGCCCAAACCCTATGAACAGATGCTGTATCCAGGGCAGCGCATCCAGATTGACGTAAAGTTTGTGCCGTCCGCATGTCTGACTGGTGAAGCCAAAGGAAAACGCTTCTATCAATATACAGCCATTGACGAGTTCTCACGCTGGCGTTATGTGGAAGCCTTTGAAGAGCACAGCACCTACTCTTCCATGATATTTCTGTTGCATCTCGTTCAGGCTTTCCCGATGCCTATTGAATGTGTGCAGACAGATAACGGCACCGAATTCACTAAACGATTCACCAAAGCAAGTCTTGACGAAGACCTTACTCTTTTTGAGCGTAAATTAAAGGAATTAGGCATCAAGCACAAAAAGATTCGTCCTTTTACCCCAAGGCACAATGGGAAAGTAGAACGCAGTCATCGCAAGGATAACGAACGCTTTTATGCCACGCATTGTTTCTTCTCTTTTGAAGATTTCAGAATACAACTCAAAAGATATAATTATCGAGATTATAACTGCTTCCCAATGCGACCGCTTGGATGGAAATCTCCAAAAGATACACTCCATGATTTCATCAAGCACGGTGTAACATATGTTTGACAAACCAACACTAATCAGTATCCACCTATGCCCCTGCTCGTCATTCTGAGCGCCAGCGAAGAATCTCGGTACGCGTCGATAGTGACTCCTGCCAACTATCAGCCACCAGCCACTGACTATCCCCCATTGCCTTTTCGACCAAAGCGAAGCGGAGTGGAGTGGGGAAATCTCACACCAATACAGTTCCCGGCTGCCAGTCTCAAAATATACACCCTCCATCTGAGTCTTCCGCGACTGAGAGCCACCTGATACGCAACGGAGATCCACACGATATGCTTTCCCAGAGTCACTGCCAATAATAGGAGAAATTCGCCTACTTTCTCCATTTCTCCACATAATATGCGATGGAGAACCACACCATATTCCTGGAAATTGGGCATAATAGAAGCTGCAAATACAGGGTAAATCAGCAGAACGGGGAGCATCCGAAATGGACGGGTCCCTCCCACGCGTTCACTGGCTCTCCAGTCGCGTATTGCCTAGCTCTCACAAGCATATTGGGTGGTACTGAAGCAGCTTCATATCCCTTAGTCTTTTTTGTACGCGCAGCATTTGCTAAATTTCCTCGTCTCCGGGCGGCAATTTTAACTCGACACTACTTGGCAGATTACCCGACTGCTAGCAGTCTGACATTCCGATGTGAATTGATCAACTCTGAAATGCCGATTGGTTCAGTCACTTTTCTTAAAACTCCGGTGATTCATCCTTTATTTCATTACACCATTGATTGAGCTGCATTTCCCAATTTTCTTTATGCGCCTTATTCTCTAAGTGTACCAGCAAATGCTTTTTATTTAGCAAATAGATAAAGCATAAGATATCTCTTGCGGTCCTTCTTTTCTCCTCGTCAGAGATGAAAGAGAAGAAATCGTAGTCTTTCATGGAATTTACTGCATCTTTCTTATGGCTTCCTCCATGAAGGACTAAACGATACATTAAATTCTTAAAATAGCTAACATATTCTTTACTCGGCAATAAATTTAGTATTTTCTCATCTGTAGATATCTTTTCAATGCTCGTCTTATATTCAAAGGTTGCAAAGGCCTCCAAAATCTGACGCATCTCATTACCTATCATAAGACTAGCGTCATCTTGTTTTCCTAAAGCAAATCTATAAACATTACGTATAAGTTCACTATATTCCTGATGCTGATCAATATTCATTTCACTTAAAGCTCTTTGGTCTAATTTCCACCGTAAAAAATAACCATTGCCATTCTTTTGATTGTAAGAATCATTGATTTCTTTAAAAATCTTATCCATATTTGAGCACGTCATTAAATCGTGAGTCATCAAGAGTGCACGAGAATATTGATTACTTTCCAAGAAGAGTCCCAGCTCATATTTTAAAAAAGATAAAATTCCAACATGATTCTCCATATCAAAGCTGGAAACCGGATCATCAATAATCAATAGATATTCATCTTTATAAGCTTCAGACTCAGCCTTGCCTTTAAGGATGTTAGTGAAGAAATAGCTCAAAGCTATAATATTCCTTTCACCTACAGAAACATCACACGGCCTCACCGGTTTTCCACGAGAAAATAGTTTGTACTGATCATTACTATACTGGATTGACAGTCTATCCTTTGCAAAGAAAATATATTGCATACATGCATTAAGCCGATCCACAGCTATTCGAACATTTCTACGCTCGGCTTCTAAATCTTCCAGCCTTCTTCTTGCAACCTTTAAGGCATTATCTGCTGAACAAAACAATTTCTTCTCTTGGCTAAACTCTCTTTCCTGTTTATCTTTTTGAGAAACTAAATCTTTAATCTCAAGAAATGCCCACTCTGCGTTCAGTATTTTCAGAATATCCTTAATCGGATCTACTTTTGCAGCCTTCTCATTATAACATCTAAGTTCTTCACATAAATTTTTGCGTACTTCACAGAGTTGTTGAACCAGCAGCTTAACACCTAAGTTTTCATTATGAACTTGTACATAAGGATTACTTATTTTATCCTTTAATTTATCATTATATATAGCAATCTTATCGATAATTAACTTCCAAATCCTATCGCATTCTTCATAGCTCTTAATGCCTTTAAATTCTGAAAGGTCAGGTTCCTCAATTTGCACCAAATAATCTTTCAATTCCTTCTGGTGCTCTTCTACGACTTTGCTCAGAACCTTTTGGATACTTTTAACAAGATCCTCCTTATAATTGTCATTCAGGACCTGCATACAATAAGGGCACTCATGGATAGAATTATCACTGAATACGTTCTTCCGTTCTTCCAGTTTTTCAAATCCTTCCTGCTCTGCCATTTTCAAAAGTTTAGCTTCTCGTTCAGTTAAAGTTGGATTTTCAATTTCTCGCGCCAGTGCCAGAATGACTTTCCCATCTTCATATTGCAATAAATATTCGGGAATTTCGGGAATATTTGCTTTTATAATGGAATTTCCTGACTTTGCCTTATGCAATTTTTCTAAATTTTCTCGAAAATCTCCCGTCAATGTCTCTATGCTCTTATTTGTTTTATGCCTCAAAATTTCAAAACATGTTCGTTCATTCACGGATGTATTCTTCCTTGCTCCAGTAATCTGTCTGTCTCTTCCTGCCCAGTTAGCATCACCTTTTAACTTTAACAAAATCTTTTTTCCATAGTATTCCGGTGATTTTACATTATCAGGATTAGTATACTCGTCATATATGCTCTTCTGCTTATTGTACTCAACCTGTGCATTTTCAAGCACTTTCTGTGTTTCAGCAATTTTGTCGGTCAAATCTGCAGCTTCCCCTAATAAAACAATGGTATTTAAATGATCTTCCTGCAGCTTTATGTTTTTATCGATGTAGTCTTCATCGAATACAAAGATATGCTTTTTATCATCATCTGTAAGACTTAACTCTCTTCCTTCAGCATTGCAAAGGGTTGCTTGTACAATACCTGTAGGATTTTCTCCTGCTATTTTTCTAAAACATCTGGCAATTGTACTTTTGCCAGCTCCATTTCTTCCATATAAAAGAACACCTTTGCAACAACTATCTTTGGACTTTGGTTTGTTTTTGTTAAAGAATAGCGACAGTTCTGTAAATTCATCAAAATTAGCGCCTTGCAATTTTAAAGAAGCAATATCATGTAACATAAGCCAAAGCCTCCAAACGCACATACAAAACGATAAATCAAATATCTGTATAAAACCCTTCTTATTTTAAGAGTACCTGATGAAACCCAGAGGCACTATCCCACATTCCTACAAAAAAAGCGGCATATGCACCACCACAGCAAATCAAAGTCACCCAATGCAACCAGGAAATTTTGGCACTAACACTGATTGACTCATTATCTAAAGCATCCCGCCTAATTCTGGCAATTTGCTTCAAAGAATCATTATAATATTTCCCCTGTGTAAAATAAGCCAATCCATAACCTGCACTAGCCAGTAATGTTCCCACGCCAAAAGCAATCAATGCATACCAAAGCGAAAGATATACCTCAGAAAGGACATCATCTGCCAAAAATTTAGATAGGTTATTGTTCAAAAAAGCGATGAAAGCAACTGACGCACCACCATTAATCATAATGATACTCTTTAATGCATTCTGCCCCATGGTAATAATAGACTTGAAACATTCGGACTGCTCTTGGACAATGGCATGATCGACTGACTGGTAAAAAGCCAGCTTCCTTTGATGTTCCAGTTCAAGTTTCTTTATCTCTGCAGGATATATTGTTTCTTCAATGTCAAGCAAACTTTCAACTCTTTCAATAGATACAGCATCTGTGCCGGATGCCTTTGCTTCATTTAGAAAACTCCTCAAATACTGAAATGCCATACCTTCCTCCATGTATAATCGAACTGCCAATAACTAACGTATGCAGATGGCTTACTTTCCTAAAACTTAAGTTTATCAGTAAGGGATTCCCATATCATATTCCCCCAGGGCACCAATAACCGGAACAGTTTTAACCTCATCCAGTCAAGCAACAAGCAGACTATAAATATTCCTAAAACTGTAACCGTCATATGACCCAAGAATGACAACGAACTGCTTGAATATGCATGAGACACGTGAATCCAATGCCCCCATAACTCTTTAGCCACATGCTGATTCATGTGAATCAAATACACACCGAATGTTAATGGCTCCATCCACAGAATCAGTTTCCTGAGCCACCGATTTACTACTTCAAGCTTATAAAATATAAAGAAAAGTGCCAATGAAGCTATCCAGACGATAGGGGAATTATAATTATAAAACCCATTCAGTCCAAATTTCCCATCCCTGAAGCCTTCCATTTTCAATATCCAGTGTACCGGCCATGACGAAAGAAATGTCAAAATACATGAAAGAGCATAAATCATAAAAGCCTTCCCTTTCGGCATGGAAAAATCCCAAAGCCGGATATACCCTCCCCAAAAGAAGAGAATGATAAACCATAGAGTACTATAACCGCCATGCATTTTGAAAGGATCGGACTCCGTTCTGAAAAAGCTATAAAGTCCGAATAAGCATATAGATATAATCAGAAACTTAAGATACTGCTTTTGGGTCATAGACCGAGCAAAATGTGACAAAAAGGAGAAAGAAGATAAAGGCCGAAATATGCTGTTACAAACCAATAAGCCTCATACCGCACAGGTAAGATTACATGAAATAAATCCTTCCAATGAAATGAAGGATGAAAATATAGATGCATGCAATAGAAGATTATCGTATAAAAATGACCTGCAACCATAAAGATGCTATTTTTTCATATGAAAATTCTTTTTCGTAACAAGAAAATAGCCGCTGATAAGCACATAGCAATTAACTGCCACAAAGAAGAAAGATTCCATAAGCCACGCCAGCTTTTAATTCAAGCCAGCTGCATGAAATAAGGGGCCTCCAAAAAGTAGATAATGCAACCCCACAATCATGAGCATAGTTACTACACGCAATAATTCAATCCCTATCTGTCTATCTGTCTATCTGTCTATCTGTCTATCTGTCTATCTGTCTATCTG
>ERZ1108170.1490-NODE-1490-length-14427-cov-3.999443_pt1 | contig 14427 bp, 18 predicted proteins | sample MGYA00403705_ERZ1108170 | MGnify/ENA primary metagenome ERZ1108170 (study PRJEB35170, sample SAMEA104062422) | human gut metagenome | biome: human gut; feature: human-associated habitat; material: faeces | place: Denmark | collected 2012-06-15 ...
ATTTCCAGAAAGCAATGCGGAGCGTGCGAAAGGAATATAAGAAGCGTGGACAGGAATTGTTCTGGATCAGGAATATTGAAAGGGGAACAAAGGGAGCGTGGCATATCCATCTGATCGTGAATGAGATCGGAGAGACAGCGAGTATTTTACAGAGAGCATGGACGAAGGGCGGCACATGGTCAATCGAGATCAGGAACAGTAAATACTATGATGAAGATTTTTCCAAATTATCAAGCTACATGACCAAGGATGAACATACAACAGATAAGAAATCGGATGGAAGCCCGGCAAAACCACGTATAAGCGAATCCAATTATAACTCAAGCCGGAATATGCCGCTGCCAGAGCCGAAGGTGGACAAGCTGGTACGGTGGAAATCAGAGCCGAAACCGAAAAAGGGCTATTACATATCACAGATCCATGAGGGAATCAATCCGGTAACAGGATATAAATACAGGAGGTACACGATGATCCGATTGAAAGAAGGTGACAGCGGATGAAGGAAGTGAGCATTTACATAGTGACCGGGATCAGGGGCAGATGGCAGCAGGACGGACATATAGGATATGCGTTGGAATATTACAAAGAAAACTGCAAGTACCCAGCGGTGATAAGGGAAGTTGTACCGGTGCAACAGATGAATGAGAACCGATCCACGTTGGAAGCACTTATCATGGCACTGCACCGGATGAGGGAGAAATGTATACTGACCGTTTACACGGAATCCAAGTACCTGTACAGCGGATATGAGGATGCAGAGTATGTAAAACGCTGGAAACAGAACGACTGGACGAGGTCTGACGGTCACGAGATCAAGAACCGTGACAAATGGCAGGAACTGGACAGGCTCATGCAGGGCAATCTTGTTCGGATTCTGCTGAACGAGACAAACGCTTATACCGAGAGTTTACGGCAAGAAATCAAAATGAAGGAGAGATAAATTATGGCATTATTTGAAAGATTTGGAGAATTTGACTCTGCGGAAGAATTGAACATGACCGCAGAGGGATTAAAGGAAGAGGGAGACCTTGAAAGCCTTAAGGTGCTGGCAGTGGAGAATGGACTGGATGCAGCAGACGCAGAGGATTATGCAGACGGAATCGTGATGGAGCTGGCAAGTGACCTAATGGCGGCAGCGGGAAAGATTGCAGTCGAGAGTAAGGAGCTGGGCATTGATGGGATCATGTCAGACTGGAAAGACACTGTGATAGAGGAATGTGCGGAAGACAAAGCTTTCTGTGCAGCAGTCAGAAAAAAGGGAAAATACCTGAAAGAATACATGGCAAAGCTGATCCAGTACTCTTTTGAGAATAAAGTACCGGTAAGTGCCGAGATCCTTAAGATCACAAAAGTAAAACATAACGGAAAACTGGAAAATTTCAATGGTCCGCTTTACCTAGGCATTCCAAACAGAATGGAAGTCAGGAAAATAGCCAGAAAGTATTATTTGGGAGAGTAGAAAGATGCTTGCATATAAAGGGTTTAACAGCAATCTTACCTGCACAATGGGAAAAGGAACGTTCCAGTATGAGCAGGGAGTGAAATATACAGAAGAAAATGCACACTGTGGTGCAGATGGATTCCATGCAACAGACGATCCACTGGGGGTATTGAGTTATTATAACAAATCGGATGACCGCTATTTTCTGGTGGAACTTGGTGGCAATATTGACGAGGACGGAGTGAACAGCAGGATATCTGCACCGGAGATCACGCTCATGAGAGAACTGTCAAAAACAGAGATGTACATGAGAGGCCTTATATGGATGTCCAGACATCCAAAAGCGAAGATGGCGTCAGTTGTACGTGAAGAAACCGGGGATGCAGCAGGATCAGGGTATGTGATCGTGAGAGGAAAACATCCGAAAGCCAGAGGAAAGAAAGGTGATCTGCTTTACATAGCAAAAGATAACAGAGCCGGAGAGATAACAGATGCCGGTGTATATGAGATCGGGATAGATGGTTTCGAGGAAGATGTTTTTTATGGTGTAGACGGAAAGGCGGTACACGATGAATAAAAAAGAACTGGAAAATCTGCGGACGCTGAACGCAACAAAAAGTATGATAGAGGCATTACGGATGCCGGGAAGGAAAAATGACTGGAACGGTAAACAGCATAAATACAGATATTGGCTTGCAGCGAGATGCCAGCAGTTAGGTGGAATATTAAAAGTCTCGATCTGCACGAGGGAGGATATTGAGAAGAATATCTTAAAACCAAAATGGGATATTTTCATCAATTATGAGGGAGAAAGCTATATCACAAGAGAAAGACAGGAAGACGGAACGTATAAGTGGCGTACAGCAATGATCGACAACCTGGAAGAAGGCTACTGGTATAACGGAGAATACGATACATACATGTATTTTAATGCTGGGGGCTTATATACGATAAAAAAACTGCTTAAAACCAAGCAGGCAGGAAGTGCCGGGATCATGGAATGGCAGCAGGGGTGTAAAAAAAGAAGGGAAGATGAGCGGATCAGGAAGTTGACAGACCGGTGGGATGAAGTGATGAAGCCTGTGGGCGAGCCGCCGAAAGGCTTTAGGGACTGGTATGAGCATAACGGCTTTGACGGAAGTAATTTTATTTACTATAAAGGCGCCGGTGCGAAGACCGGGTACTGCACATCCTGCCTGAAAACGGTACAGCTTGACGTAAAACCAAAACACAACATGTCGGGAAAATGCCCAGTATGCCATAAGATCATAAATTATGTTTCACGCGCAAAAAAGAAAAATGACGTCCATGTGCAGTGCAGGGCATTTACATGCATCCAGCGTTATAAAGACGGACTCATCCAGCGCAGGTTTGTAGCAGGAAGAACGGACACAATGAATGCACTGGGTGTAAACAAGTGTGACTTCTGGGAATCAGAGACACACCGGCAGATTGTGAGCGCGGGTGTGGTAGAGGTATACGAGTACGGAGAATATAAAAGAAGAAAAATGTGCTGGCATGAAACAGATTTGTATTGTGTTCCGTCTGACGGCAGCATGGTGTATGCAAGAAATCTTTCAAACGTATTCAGACACTCCAGGACATCCTATCCTATCGCAGTAAAAAGTGGATGCGTGGAAGATATCGGGCGTTATCTGAAGAAAGAAAAAGAAAGGCCTCTGATAGAGATGTGCATGAAAGCAGGACTCACGATGCTGGGAAGGTATTTCCTCAATGATTGGGGATATAAAAATACAGAGAAAAATATCAATGCACATGAACTTGGAAAGATGCTCTGCATTGATAAGGGGAGATTAAAAAGACTAAAGGATATAAATGGGGACGGAAAGATTTTGAGGTGGCTGCAGGAAGAAAAGAGAAACAACACCGTATACCAGGATGAGGACATCATGACCTTATGCGAGGCAGACATCTACCCGGAAGACACAAAACGCAAAAATCCTTTTCAATATCTGTCCATGCATAAAGTCTGCAACTACCTGAGAAAGCAGCAGGAGTACAGAAGATCACTTGGAAGAAAAGAGAATATGTGTTACCTGTGGAGTGACTGGTGCGATTATGTGGACATGATGCAGAAAATGAAAATGGACTGCACGGTAGAACTGCTTTTAAAACCGAAAGACCTCACAGTGGCACACAATGAACTGGTGGCGAGGATATCTCTTAAGGATTCAGTAAAAGAGATCCGGGAAAAGGAAAAGAAATTCAAAAATGCAAAGAAACTGCTGGAATCAGGGGAACTGAAAAAATATGAATACAGTGACGGAAGATACTGCATCGTATCGCCGGGAAGCATTAAGGACATTTACGAGGAAGGCATTGTTTTAAAACACTGCATCCATACATGTGACATTTATTTCCAGCGGATGGACATCAGGGAGACATATCTGTTATTCCTGCGGAGGACAGATAAGCCGGATGTGCCGTGGTACACACTGGAGATAGAGCCGGGAGGAAATATAAGACAGAAAAAATCAGTGCTGAATGAAGCTTATAAGGATCTGGATGATGCAATGCCGTTTTTGAAAAAATGGCAGCAGTGGGTAAAGAAAAATCTGTCTGCGAAAGATAAGAAGCTGGCAGAAAAGAGCGACAAGGCAAGAAAAGATGGATATAAGCAGTTAAGAGAAGAAAAGAAACTGATCTGGCACGGCAGGCTGCAGGGAACACTGCTTGCGGACGCACTGGAAAACGATTTCATGGAAGTTGTATAGGAGGAGAACAATGGAACAGGTAATAGAATACAGATCATATCAGGAATATAAGCAGGAACTGGATACGGAACTTAAGAAAACAGCAGAGGGATTTGTCCGCATCGGATATTTGTTAAAAGTGGCGCGTGATACCAGTATTTTAGCGGAAAGCGGCTATGACAACGTAGTAGATTTTGCGCGCGCAGAATACGGAATTGACAAGACGCAGGTAAGCCGGTTCATCCACATCAATGACAAGTTCTCACAGGGCGGATATGCGCCGGAGCTGAAAGAGGAATATCAGGGGTTCGGGTATGCAAAATTGTCAATCATGCTTTCCCTTCCTGACAGCGTAAATGAGGAATTGACACCGGATTTCAGCAAATCAGAGGTACAGCAGGTAAAAGATGAAATAGACGAAGAGAAAAAAACGACAGATATCGAGGTCATGCTGGAAGAAAAGGACAGCGTGCAGCAGTCATTTAACACAAATCTTGAAAAAGCCGTGTACCAACTTGGAAAGGACGCACCGGAAGTCTACAAGAGACTGTGGGAATCCGCAGTAAAGAACGGAGAGTCAGGGAAACGCTTTATCGAGAATCTGATACCGGATGAAAAAGCGATGTACATTGTGCGCATTCCGGGAGCCGGCAGATGCATGTTGAGCATGAAAGCGGAAGAGGACACGGTAAAACTGATCAATATCAGGGATTCCTCAGCGAATGAAACCTACACAAAGCAGGAATTAGAAGATGCACTCAAAAAAATGATGCCACATACAGACACATGGGGAAAAGCATGGGAGAGCCTTTACGGTGAGAAACTTCAGGCAGAGAAAAGTGCAGCAGTTGCACCGGTACAACCAAAGGCGGCACCAAGAAAAGAAAGTAAGGTTATCGTTCCAAAGAAACCTGAACCGGAGAAAAGCGTGCAGAATATCCCGGAAAGCGTTTCAAAAGCACAGGAAAGCGTGCCGGAATCGAAAGAAACCGTTTCAGAAACAGCGCAGAAAAAGGAAATGACATTGAACGATGTAAATCCGGAGATTCCAGCGCCGGATCCAAAACCAGTTGAAGAGGATGTACCGGAAGAAAAGCCGGATGTGCAGCAGGATACCAATGAGCAGATACCGGGACAGGACGAGATTGAGAACCATCCGGAGTATATGCCGGAGAAGAAAACAGACCAGCAGATCATTGAGGATGCAAAGAGAACGATCGACACGATCCGTGTAAGCTTAAACGGATGGGAGTATACGATACCAAAGAACACTTTGACCGCAGTGCTGGAACGTGTGGATTATCTGAAAGAGACTCTGCAGGAGCTTATGAAGGGAGAAGCAGATGAAAGTAATGTTTAGGATCAGGCTTTTCATCTGGTCCGTATGGATGCGGATGCCAAAGCCATGGTTAAAGAGAAAATACCAGAAAGAGATCGAGCGGATGCAGCAGGCGGTGAAGAGATGAAAAAGAAAAAGAACAAGATTAATTACAATTTCACAAAAGAAACCTGTTACCGGATCGCAGAGAGGGACGGTAACAAATGTATTTTCTGTAAGCTTGGTTACCACATGGATAAATGCAGATCAGAAATGCTCTTAGGGATACCGGACATCATGCATTACATAAATAAGAGCCAGGGCGGTCTCGGAGTAGAGAAAAACGGCGTACTCGGATGCAGGTTTCACCACGGACTGCTGGATAATGGCAACCTCGGACTCCGGCCGGAAATGTTAGAGATCATGAAAGAGCATCTTATGCAGCAGTATCCGGACTGGTCAGAAGATGGGCTAGTCTATAAAAAATGGGATTTTCCAACTTTTGGATAATATATCACAGTAACTGTCGACAGAGGATTCCGGAAGCGTAGCTGGGGCTTCCGGAAGAAAGGAGAATTATGAAACAGCCAAGTAAACCGACAAGAACACAGAAAGTGATCATTTCTGCACATAAACTAAGACCGGAAAACTGGATGGTCGTATACGAGAGCAAGGACACATTGGAAGTCATCAGTAAAAAGACATCCATGCGGAAGGTTCTGAATAAGTGAGGCGGAATCATGCAAAAGAAATGTAAATATTGTGGGAAAGAATTTGACGCTACGAAATCAAAGCGTCTGTATTGCAGTGATAAGTGTAAAAAGAGTAGATGGAGAGAAAAGGATAAAAAGAGGAAATACGGTGTGCATATGGAAAATCCGAATGCAGCAGTCGTTGATAGCGGTAAAGGCAAGGGAAGCCGGTATGACATACGGACAGTATGTAGCAAAGATGGGAGACACGGATCATGCGGAAAAACACAAAAAAATATAAAAGAGAGCTTGCAGCAGCAAAAGCAGATATCAAGAGATTACTCACTGAGGAACATTTACCATGTGAATTTTGCAGATATGAGGCACAAATGGATGTACCATGTACGTAGGGCGATAAAGAATGGTGCAGACAGCATGCAGTTTGGAAAGGCGATAAGCAGTTAAATTAGAATTTAGGAGAAGATTGTATATGGAAAAAGAAAAAATAAAATGGCTGGAATGGAGTGGAAATGTTGAAGAATGGGGCAAGATAGAATGCCCGATGCTAGGAAATGAATGGGTAATGACGTATTACCCAAAAGGTACGCCTTGCTATTATTCTTACACTGCTCCTTTTATTGATGAAAGCGGAGACGTATGCTACTACAGATTTGACCATGACGAAGGATGCTGGGAGGAAGATGTTATTTATACCATATGTCAAAGTGAAGAGTATCAAGAGAGCATGATTTTTAAGATGTAAACTGAACATATTTAGAATTTATAGCAGGAGAAGATATGGGAAAATTAATTAATAAACAGGATACAATTGATAAAATAAAAAAAGAAACTCTTATAAATTATTCCGTTGCCGTAATGGCAGAGGTTGCGGAACGTGCTAAACAGGAAGAGGCACCAATTTATGAAGGAGATAAGGAAGTTGACCAATGGGTGCGTTTATCAGATGTAGAAGAAGCAATCAATAAGTATTTAAACTGAACGAGAGGTAGTACATGAAAGAATTTCCAATTATGACGAAAAAGGGCAAGGAATATATTCCCTACGATATCATTAAACCGCATGAAGAGCAGGCATTAAAAAATCACTGTGGTCAGACATTAGACAGATTAGCAGCCAGAGGAGGTCTGTCTTGGTCGGAAGCCTATGCTGTTCTAACAGACAGCAAATTCCATTATAGAAATCAGTATATTTCGGAAGAATTTTACGAGAAAAAGGTAAAAGAGATAGTATCAAATGCAAAGAGAGGTATAAACATGAGTAAATATTGTCATAGCAATGACGGAGAACTTTATTATGGGGAATTTGACACAGAACAGGATGCACTAGAAGATGCAAAAGAAAGCTATCCGGGTGAGAGTGAAATTTACATCGGAACATGTACAAAGCCGATATTTAGATGGGATAGTTGCGAGGGAGAAATTATTGATTCCATCAAAGAAAATCTGTCTGAAGATGTGGGGGAAGCAGCAGAAAATTTTGAAGTTTCTGTTGAACAGGAACTGGAACTTGCGAGGATGATTGATGAAACCGTCAAAGCGTGGATAGAACAGGAAGAGATAGAGCCATCTTGTTACTGTGTTTTGGATGGTCATATTGTTTCTTTAAACTGAACATGAGGTAGATATGATGGTGAATAAGAGAAAGGCAATACCAAAAAGCATTAGAATGACAATATATCAGAAATGCGATGGACATTGCGCTTATTGCGGATGCAGTCTGGAATACAAGGATATGCAGATTGATCATGTGATACCATTGAACGGATGGAGCGAGCAGGGAACAGACACAGTGGATAACATGCTTCCTGCCTGCCGGAGCTGCAATCATTATAAGAGTCGGTCCACACTTGAAGGATTCAGAAAGATGGTAGAAGCCATGCCTGATACACTGATGCGTGACAGTACTACATACAAGAATGCTGTAAGGTTTGGGCTGGTAATTCCGAACAAAAAGCCAGTTGTTTTCTACTTTGAGGAAAATAACTAAACTGAACTTTAACAGAGGTATTAAACATGAAACTGATAAAAAAGAAAGCAGAATTTATAGGGTACACAGTCTATAGCGTGGGAACCTTCCCGGAATGGAGATGTCCAAATAAAGATTGCGGTATGAGTGTGATGGAAGAATATAAATGCTGTCCATACTGCGGACAGTATTTAAGATTCGCTAAACACAGAAACAAAAAACAGAAGAAATAAGAAAAGGAGCAGAGCATGTATGATAAAACAGCAGAGCAACTTACAAAATGCCCTTTTTACGTGCGTTCACAGAAATTATCAATAACATGCGAGGGTATAGTAGAGGGTACAGAGACGGCAAGTAAATTTGAGACTGAAAGAGAAAAGAGAGAGTTTCAGCAGAACAATTGCTTTAAGCATCATAGCAATTGCAACATAAAAAGAATATTGGAACAAAGATATGAGAAAAGCTGACGGTATATACTGTTAGCTTTTTCTTTTGAGGGGGCAAAAAAATATACGATTCCCTAAAATGTATGCAAAGGGCGGTGATGGAGTGGCAGAAAAACACATTGAAGCTGAAAAAGACTATATAAACGGCATGAAATACAAGGACATAGCGGATAAATATGGCGTTTCGGAAGCCACTGTGAAGTCCTGGAAAACAAGATATGGCTGGATTCGGGAAAAGAAAAAAGTAGCGCATACAAAAAATAAAAAAAGTATGCATACAAAAAAAGTAAAAAAAGATATCCCAAAAGGTGGAACAAATACCGTCACAAAAGGAGAGCTAAGAGTAGTCTGTGAAAATGAAGAATTGAACGAGAAACAGAAACAATTCTGCGTGTTTTTTGTAAAAAAGCATAATGCCACAAAAGCATATATGCAGGCATATGGTGTTGACTACATGACAGCGGCAGCAGCATCAAGCAGATTGTTAAAAAATGTTAAGATACGAGCCTTTATCGAAATGCTAAAAAATGAAAAGCTGAACCAGATGTATTTTTCGGCAGATGATCTGGTGCAGAGATACATGGATATTGCATTTGCGGACATAGGAGATGTGGCAACATATACAGAGCGAGGAATTGAACTTCGAGCAAATTTTGATCCTACGACGGTAAAAAGCATAAAAAATACAAAATATGGATACTCAATACAGATGCTTAATCCATTCAAAGCGATGGAATGGCTGGATAAATACTTTGAAGTCAATCCGGAGAACGTGCGTAAGCGTGAGTATGATATGTTGAAGATGCAGAGGCTGCAGCAGGAGTTTGACGAGAACAAGAAGAGAACGGAAAACGAGGAAGAAGAGAAAAATAATACTGGTGTTATTATGCTTGCTCCAGTGTTGCCGGAAGAAGAGGAAGAAATAGATGAATGTGATATGGACACCACAACCGAAACAAATTGAATTTATGCAACGTCCAGAATATGAGGCTTTGTACGGCGGAGCAGCAGGCGGAGGAAAATCAGATGCAATGCTTGCTGAAGCCCTTAGACAGGTGAATGTACCAAATTATAGAGGGATTATTTTCCGAGACACTACAAAACAGTTGGAAGGTCTGATATCGCGATCAAATGATTTATATAGCAAGGCATTTCCAGATGCAAAATATAATGACAACAAATTGCAATGGAAATTCGGGTCTGGTGCAAAGATTTTCTTCGGATACATGGAACATGAAGCTGACAAATTAAATTATCAGGGAAAAGCATACGACTTTGTCGGATTTGACGAAGTAACACATTTCACATATTCGCAGTACATGTATCTGCTGTCACGTAATAGACCTGTAGGACCAAATACAAGAGTGTATACAAGGTCGACGGCAAACCCGGATGGTAAAGGATTGCAGTGGGTAAAGGATAGATTTATTACGGCAGCGCCGCCAATGACACAGATTAAAGGTGTTTATGAAGTATATAAACCAGACGGAACCACGATAAAAATGAAACGAAATCGTATTTTTGTACCGTCGTCTATATTCGATAATGAAGAATTATTGAAAAACGATCCAAACTATCTTGCAACGTTAGCATCTCTACCAGAGGCAGAAAGAAATGCCTATTTATATGGCGACTGGGGAAGCTTTAAAGGTCAAGTATTCCGAGAATGGAAAGATGATCCGGCACATTATGAGGACAGGAAGTGGACACACGTTATCAAACCATTCCGTATACCGGAACACTGGAAAGTGTACAGAGGATATGATTTCGGTTATTCGAAACCATTTTCTGTTGGATGGTATGCAGTAGATGAACACGGAAAGATTTACAGGATAAAGGAATATTACGGATGCACAGGAGAACCGAACACAGGATTAATGCTGGATCCGGTGGAACAGGCACGTGGAATCCGTGAAGCAGAAGAAAATGATCCATTTTTAAGCAAAAAGAGAAAAGAGATCATTGGAATAGCAGATCCGGCAATCTTTGATGAATCAAGAGGAGAATCCATAGCAGCAATGCAGGCAAGACACCCACTCTATATTTACTGGTCGCCAGGAGACCACACGCGGATACCAGGAAAAATGCAATATCATTACAGGTTTGCGTTTGATGAAGAGGGCGACTGTATGTTCCAGGTATTTAATACCTGTACAAATTTCATCAGGACAATTCCAAACTTGATATATAGCGATTCACACCCGGAAGATATAGACACTGATCTGGAAGATCATATTTATGATGAGTGCAGATATGTGTTGATGGAAAATCCAATCACTCCAAGAGCAAATGCAGCACAGAAGATAGATATAAATGATCCGTTGAACCAGAGAACAGAACCAACAAAACCATATAGATTTTATAGTATTTAGGAGGCAGAAATGGCAAACAGTAAGAGAACAAAAACAAAAGTTGCACCGGTGCAACAGCAGGGAATCACACCACAGAACATGGCAATGATACAGCAGATGCAGGATATGCAGGCAGCAGAGAACCAGCAGAAGATTCTTACACAGGAAGCGGATAATAAACAGCATGATCCGGACAGTGAACAGACACCAGATCCGCAGATGATCGTGATCACGGACAAAGATGTGAAAAGGGCGATGGGAATCTTGCAGAAATACAAGGAGTGTAAAGCAAATCTGGAAAAGAGGATCATTGAAAATGAAGAATGGTTCAAAATGCAGCACTGGCCAATGATACAGAAAGAGCAGAAAAAGGATGATATAAGACCTGCATCTGCATGGCTGTTCAATTCTATTATCAATAAGCATGCGGATATCATGGACAACTTTCCGGAAGCACTCATATTGCCAAGAGAGCAGAGCGATGAAGCAACTGCAAAAACATTATCATCGGTGATTCCTGTTATATTGCAGCAGAATGATTATGAACAGGTGTATAGCGATATCGGCTGGTATAAGCTGAAAACAGGAAGCTCTGCACAGAGTATCTGCTGGGACAATACAAAACTGAACGGATTGGGAGATATCAGTATCAAGAAATGTGACATTATCAATCTGTTCTGGCAGTCCGGGATCACAGACATACAGGATTCAGCGAATGTCTTTTATGTGACATTAGTGGATAATGATGAACTGAAGAAAAACTATCCAAATCTTAAGAGCCTTGGAAACTATCCGGAATTGGATGTGAACAAATATATCTATGATGACCAGGTGGATACGACAGAAAAGTCAGCAGTTGTCGATTGGTATTATAAACAGCATGTGAGCGGATATGACAAGGATGGCATACCGCAGACAAAAACAATCCTGCAATACTGCAAGTTCTGCAATGGACAGGTATTATTTGCATCTGAGAATGATCCACAGATGAGAGAAGAGGGATTTTATAAGCATGGCATGTATCCGTTTGTGATCGATACTATGTATCCGGAAGAAGGAATGCTATGCGGATTCTCCGATATTGATGTCATGAAAGATTGTCAGGCATACATAGATAAAATGCAGCAGGCGATTCTTGATAACGCACTGTCAAATGCAAGAAACAGGGCAATATTTAACGACCAGACAGGAATCAATGAGAAAGAGTTTAGCGATCCGTCATGTACGCTTGTACACGCAAATGGAAATCTTGGAGAAAATGCATACCGTCCGTTAGAGGGGAAACCACTGAATGGTATCTATGTAACAGTACTGAATAATAAAATTCAGGAATTAAAAGATACATCTGGTAATATAGCATCTTCGCAGGGGCAGGCATCCTCCGTCACCAGTGCATCCGGTATTGCATCATTGCAGGAAGCAGCTGGAAAACTTGCAAGGGATTCCAATAAGAGCGCATATCGCGCATTTGCACGTGTGGTACAGATGGTGATCGAGCTTATTCGACAGTTCTATACAGAGGAAAGATGTTTCAGAATCACAGGGGATGACGGAGAACAGGATTTTGTGAGTTTTGATAATTCCGGTCTTTTACCAAGAGAACAGGGACAGGCGTTTGAAATAGATCTCGGAAACAGATTACCAATTTTTGATACAGAGATCAGACCAGCAAAAAAGAGTGCTTACAGTAAGGAATCGCAAAACCAGATGGCGTTGAATTTCTATGCAGCAGGATTTTTCGCACCTGCAAATGCAGATGCAGCTATCGCATGTCTGAATATGATGGAATTTGATGGAAAAGAGAAAACACTTGCACAGATCAAACAGAATCAGACACTGTTTGCACAGGTAATGCAGTTGCAGCAGATGGTGCAGCAGTTGACAGCAGTCGTGGATGCACAGAACGGAACAAATCTTTCCGGGCAGACACCAGATGTAGCAGGCACAGCGGCAATGAGTGGATCTGATACAAAAGGTGGAACAACAACACAGAGCAGGGGATCATTGACAACACAGGCGGCAAGTGCTGCACGTAATGCAACTTCACCAAGATAGGAGCAGAAAATGACAAACATCACGGTAGAAAAAAATGGAGACAGACACATTTTACATATTGAGGGACACGCAGGATACGGCGCATACGGTAATGATATCGTGTGTGCCGCGGTATCGATACTTGGGTACACATGGATTAACGAGCTGCTTATCCTGAAAGAAAGAAAACAGGTAAATAATGTGGTGTATGAGGAAGATAACGGAAAACTTTTTATAGAATTTTCTGGTGGAAATAATGCCGTAAACACTGCATACGAGACAATTTTAACAGGCTTTGAAGCTTTACAACAAAATTATTCTGAAAATATTTCCCTAAAAAGGGGGGCACAGGTTTTTTAGAATAAATTATAGTGAGCACAACGAGGAATGATCCTCTGACACGTCGGAAAGGAACGATAGAAAAAATGAGAAAATTATTATTAAACCTTCAGACATTTGATGATGGAGCAAGCGCTGGCACATCAGCAGGAGAAGGTACAACAGCAGAAAACACACAGGGAGTCGCTACCCCAACAGTAAAAGGTCGTAAAGGTAATAACCTGCAGAATGTAGTATACGGAAAGCAGGATGCGAGTGACGACTACTCAGCACAAACGAAGCTGCCAGGCGCAGAAAAGACAGTCACAACAAAAGAAACCGAGGAAAGATCCGTACAGTTTGAAAACATGATCAAAGGCGATTATAAAGATGAATTTAATAGTCGTGTACAGAAGATTGTACAGGGACGTATCGGAGATACCAAGGTATTGCAGGAACAAAATGCAAAGATGCAGCCAATCATCGATATGATGTCCAGAAAGTATGGTGTAGATGCAAGTGATATTGATGCACTCACAAAGGCTATTCAGGACGATGACTCTATTTTCCAGGACGAAGCTGCCAAAAAAGGAATGTCAGTGGAACAGTACAAAGAGTACCGGAAGATGGAATCAGATAATGAATATATGAGACAGGCATTGCAGCAGTTGGAAGCCAGACAGCAGGGCGAGAGAACATATCAGGAATGGATGCAGCAGGGGGAGGAACTGAAAGAAAAATACGGTCTTTCTGACTTCTCTTTTGAGGAGGAAACACAGAATCCGGATTTCTGTAAGATGCTTCAGAATGGTGTTTCTGTGGAAGCAGCATACAAAGCAGTGCATTTTGATGAAATGCTCGGAGGTGCCATGGCGGCCACAGCAAAAAATGTGAGCAGTCAGGTTGCCAAGAATATTCAGGCAAGGGCGGCACGGCCGGTAGAAGGAGCTGTCAATTCTCAGCCGGGTGCAATTGTAAAAGCAAATGTATCTCAATTAACAAAAGAAGATAGGGCAGAAATTGCGCGAAGGGCTTTAAGAGGCGAAATAATTAATTGGTAAGCCTTGAACATGATAGTGTCAAATGACCTATGAAAAAACTGAGCAAAAGAAAAAGGCTCAGATGAA
>ERZ1108170.1498-NODE-1498-length-14371-cov-9.875524_pt1 | contig 14371 bp, 10 predicted proteins | sample MGYA00403705_ERZ1108170 | MGnify/ENA primary metagenome ERZ1108170 (study PRJEB35170, sample SAMEA104062422) | human gut metagenome | biome: human gut; feature: human-associated habitat; material: faeces | place: Denmark | collected 2012-06-15 ...
CTTGTCATCATCGACGAGGAGCAGCGGTTCGGCGTCAAGCACAAGGAAAAGCTCAAAGAGAGCTTCATCGGCGTCGATATGCTGACGCTGTCGGCCACGCCGATCCCCCGCACGCTGAACATGGCGCTGTCGGGCATCCGCGATATGAGCACAATTGAGCAGCCGCCGTTTGAGCGCCAGCCGATTGAAACCTATGTGCTCGAGTACGACGAGGGCATCGTGTCCGAGGCCATCCGCAAGGAGCTGGCCCGCGGCGGGCAGGTATACTACCTGCACAACCGCGTGGACAACATTGAGGAATGCGCCGCGCGGGTGGGCAAGCTCGTGCCCGGGGCGCGTATCGGCATTGCCCACGGCAAGATGACCGAGGAACAGATTTCGTCGGTGTGGCAGCAATTGCTGGACAACGAGATTGACATCCTTGTCTGCACCACCTTAATTGAGACCGGCGTGGACGTGCGCAACTGCAACACGCTGATCATTGAAAATGCGGACCGCATGGGATTGAGCCAGCTGTACCAGATCCGCGGGCGCGTGGGACGCAGCTCCCGCAAGGCGTATGCGTATTTCACCTTCACACGCGATAAGGTGCTGACCGAGATCGCGGCCAAGCGGCTCTCGGCCATCCGGGAGTTCACGTCGTTCGGGTCGGGCTTCCGCATTGCGATGCGCGACTTGCAGATCCGTGGTGCGGGCAGTCTTTTGGGCCACAGCCAGCACGGCCACATGGAGGCCGTCGGCTACGATTTGTACGTGAAGATGCTGGGTCAGGCCATTGCCGCGGCCCGCGGCGAGGCCCCCGCCCCCGACAAGAGCGACTGCCTGGTGGACATCACCGTGGACGCATTCCTGCCGGAGGAATATATCCCGGACGCTGCCGGGCGCATCGAGGCATACAAGCGCATTGCGGCCATCGAGACGACGAGCGACGCCGAGGACGTGCTCGACGAGCTGATCGACCGCTACGGCAGCCCGCCCAAGAGCGTGCAGGGGCTGGTGGACGTCTCCCTCGTGCGCGTGACCGCAGCCCGCGTCGGCATTGCGGAGATCGTCCAGCGCGGCGACCAGCTGATCTTGTATAGTGACATCGTCGGGCCAAAGCAGCTGGGCGAGGTCATGGAAAAGTTCCCGCATCGCGTGCTGTACAATGCACTGGGCCGACCCTATTTCAGCCTGCGCGTGCAGAAGGGCGAAAGCCCACTGGTGCTGCTGCGGGATGTGGTGACCCTGCTGCCGGGCGCACAGAATCAGCCACAGACAAAGCCATAAAAAATAAGCACCTGTTTGCTGCGGTAAAAAGCAGTAAACAGGTGCTTTGCTTTTGAGGTAAGACGCTGAAATTTCTTTGGTCCTTTCTTTATAAAGAAAGGACAGAGGAGGCCAAGTGCCGGGCAGCCGTAAATGGGCAGAGCTCCTCAGGCCGGCTTTGCCCGCGTCTAAAGCCTCCCCTCACAGGGGAGGTGGCCGAGCGCCAGCGATGGCCGGAGGGGCTTTGCCGGGCGTGAATTACACTGCCCGTTTTTTCCCCCCTTGCATCACTCAAACACGTTTTCCTCATCCTCCACCACTTCACCAACGTGGTTACCCTCGCTGTCCAGCCCGCGCTTGTCCAGCATATAGTGCACAAATTCCCGCGCCAGGCCGTAGAAGGTCGCAAAGAGCGGCACGCCGACGACCATGCCCACAAGACCGAACAGGTCGCCGCCGACCACGATGGAAAACAGGATCCACAAGGCAGAGATGCCGATGGACGAGCCCAGGATCTTCGGGCCGATGAAGTTGCCGTCCACCTGCTGGATGACCAGAATCAGCACGCCGAAGATGACCGCCTGGATCGGGTCAACCAACAGCAGAATGAAGATGCTGGGGATCGCGCCGATGAAGGGGCCAAATACCGGGATAATATTCGTGATGCCGATAAACACACTGATGAGCAGTGCAAAATCGAGCCGCAGGATCGCCATTGCCACAAACGTGATAACGCCGATGATGGCCGAGTCAATGATCTTGCCCACAAAGAAACCCGTGAAATTCACGTTGGCATAATGGCAGATGCGCAGCGTGTTTTCCGCAGCCTTTTCCGGCAGGAAGGCATGCGCCAGCGTGCGCAGCTGATGGAGCAGATGCTCCTTGTCCGCCAGCATATAGATGCTGGCCGCAATCGAGGTGAAGATTGCCACAAAGTTCGATGCCACGCTGCCGATGCTGGCCACGATCTGCGGCATGGCGGCGCTGGCCATGCTGTAAATTTCCTTGACCATCGCCTCGGAATCGTCCAGCACTTTTGTGGCCGACGACAGGTCAACGCCGAAGCGCTCCTGAATCATGCCCAGCATATCCTGTACGCTGTGTATGTAGCTTGGGAAGTTCGTAAACAGCATGGCGATGCTGTCCACGATCTGCGGGATGACCAGCCATGCCAGCAGCACAAGCAGCAGAATTGCCACCAGATACGCCAGAAGAATCGCGAATCCGCGCGTCTTTTTCTTCTCTTTAAACAGCTTTGTGTAGAAGAACTTGACCATCGGGTCAAGCACATAGGCAATGACTATGCCGCCCGCAAACGGCGACACGATGCCGATAAACACACCGATTTTCCCCAGAAAGTACCCCAGATTGTTCAAAGTCAGATACAGCGCAATACAGGCCCCGACCACGCAGAACCAGTCCAGCATCGTCTCCGGCTTTTTGGTCCAGATATGTTCCTCTTTCAAATGCTCCGCTCCTTTTACATCATTTTACAAGAGTATTGTACGCTATGCACGCCTGTATTGCAAGGAATAACTTGTTAATTTTCTTGCGGCCCGCCTGGTAAATTCCGGCGCGGCTCACCGTTTTCATCCAGGCCGCGGGCTGTCAGCCCTGCCCCGACAGCCTGTTTGAGCAGCGCCGCCAGCACGGCCAGCGTCGGCACGCCCAGCACCATGCCCGGGATGCCGAACCACGCCCCGCCCACCACGATGGCCAACAGCACGCCCAGCCCCGGCAGGCCGGTGGCCCCGCCCAGAATGCGCGGCGCAATAAAGTTGCCGTCCACCTGCTGGACCACAAAAATAATGATGGCAAATTCTGCCGCCTTCCAGGGCAATTCCAGCAGCAGGATGATGAGCCCCGGCACCGCACCGAGGAACGGCCCCAGCACCGGGACAATGTTTGTCACGCCGACCAGCACGGCCAGCAGCGGCGCGTATTCCAGCCCGAAGATCGACATCAGCGCAAATGTTTCCCCGCCCACGAGCAGGGCGTCCACCAGCTGCCCGCCGATGTAGCCGCTGAAAATTTTGTTGGCAAGACGGCAGATTTCCAGCACACTGCCCGCGGCACGCGGCGGCAGCGCCGCGTGCAGACACGCCCGGGCCGCGCGGAGCAGCGCCTCCTTTCCGGAGAGCAGGTAGATGCTGGCGGCCAGTGCCACCACGGCGTTGCCCGCAGCCCCCGCCGCGCCGGAGACGAAATCCGCCGCCGCACGCGCCGCACTGCTGGACAAACCGCCGAACCAATTTTGCAGTGCCGTGCCCACCATCTGCACAAGCTGTTCCGCCGTGGCCGTATCGATGCCGAACGTATTTTGCACCCAGATCAGCAGGCCGCGGATGGTCTCCTCATACGCGCCGAGCCGCCCGGCAAAGGTCGTCACGCTCTGCACGAGCTGCGGGACGACGAGCGCCGCCAGCAGCGCCAGCGCACCGAAAAACAGCGCATAGCTTACAGCCATCGCCCCGCCGCGCCTGCCGCCAAAGAGCTTTTTCGCAAAAAAGCGCGTTGGTATGTCCAGTACATAGGCCAGCAGCAGCCCCCAGCCAAACGGTGCCAGCAGCCCGAGAAACGCCCCAGCCCCGCGCAGCACGCCCGGCAGCCAGTCTGCCGCGGCAAACACCGCCGCGACGCCCGCCGCCAGCAGCAGCCAGTCCTTCATCGTGTGGGGTGTGCGGTCAAAACAGTTTTTCATTGTCGCTCCTCCTGTTTTGTGGTACACTGTTTACAGCGCATACTTTGTTTACCTTACTTGCTTCTGTTATACCACTTTTTTTCAAAAGGTAAAGAGCCGTATGATTGGAAATTACAATAATTTACGGAAAACCGATGTTTTTCGTGAAAATTCTCGTCAGCGCCCGCCTGCCGGGCGCGTCGGTGCTGTAGGGGGGCGGCGTCCACGACGCCCCGCGGAGGGGACAAGACCCCTCCCTGCAAAGCCGCTCGAAAGCGGGCTGCAATCCTTTGCACTTTTCCTGCAGTTTTGTAAAATTTCTTCGGCAATCTTGACAGAATACCGTCATAATGTTAAAGTGGTCACAAAGCCGCTTTCTGTCCCTGAAAGGAGATTTCCATGTGGTTTGATACGATTTTATGGCTGGTTGCCATCGTGGCGTTCATCATGGTCGAGGCCGCCACAACGGCGCTTGTCTCGGTCTGGTTTGCGGTGGGCGCTGCCGCGGCCATGCTGGTCAGCTTTTTTAATGTCGGCTTTGGCTGGCAGATGCTTGTTTTTGCCGTTGTATCGGCCATTACGCTCGGCCTGATGCTGCCCCGGCTCATTGCTCAGCGCGGCGCGCACCGTGCCCCTGTCACGAACGGCTCGCCGCTGACCATCGGCAAGCAGGGCGTTGTGCTTGTGGACATTGAGCCCGGCCTTCCGGGCCGCGTCCGCGTGGACGGTCTGGACTGGCAGGCCCGCGCCGAGGTCACACTCCCGCAGGGCACCCGCTGCAAGGTCGTGGCCGTGGACGGTGCGATCCTTATTGTCGCTCCCGTGACCGCTGACGCGGCTGCGGTTTAAATCACAAAGGAAAAAGGAGGACCCCCAAATGCTGTTAGTCTTTGCCATCCTGCTCATCATTATTCTGGTGGTTTTGGTGCGCTGCATCGTTATTGTGCCGCAGTCCAACGCCTATGTCACCGAATGGCTCGGCGTCTACAAGGATACCTGGGGCGCGGGCCTGCACATCCGTACGCCGTTTGTCGAGCGCATCTCCCGCAAGGTCTCGCTGAAGGAGGAGGCCGCCGACTTCCCGCCGCAGCCCGTCATCACCCGCGACAACGTCACGATGATGATCGACACCGTCGTTTTCTTTCAGGTATTTGACGCCAAGATGTACGCCTACGGCGTGAACCGCCCGATCCAGGCCATTGAGAACCTGTCCGCCACGACGCTGCGTGACATCATCGGCTCGATGACGCTGGACGAGACCCTGACGAGCCGCGACCTCATCAACACGAAGATCACCGCCAGCCTTGACGAGGCCACGGACCGCTGGGGCATCAAGGTCAACCGCGTCGAGCTGAAAAACATCGAGCCGCCGGTGGAGATCCGCCAGGCCATGGAGAAACAGATGAAGGCGGACCGCGAGAAGCGCGCCTCCATCCTGCTGGCCGAGGGCGAAAAGCAGGCTGCCATCACCCGCGCCGAGGGTGAAAAGGAGTCCGCCATCCTGCGCGCCGAGGCCGTGAAGCAGCAGCGCATCCGCGAGGCCGAGGGCGAAGCCGAAGCCCTGCTGACCGTCCAGAAGGCACAGGCCGATGCCATCCGCATGATCAACGAGGCGAACCCCAACCACAACTATCTGGCCCTGCGCAGCATGGAGGCCATGGAGAAGGTCGCTGACGGCAAGGCCACCAAGCTGATCGTGCCCAGCGACATGCAGAATCTCGCCGCAACCGTGTCCGCGATCAAGGAGATTTCCGGCGAAGTGACCGAATAAAATTTTACATTCTGTTTTCCCTGCCCGCGGTGTTCTGCCGCGGGCAGTTTTTGTGGGGACGAACGCTAGCGGCAAGGCGCGAAAGCCCCGCCCACACTGCTCCTTTCCCGCAATTTTTTCTTGCGTTTTCCACAAAATCAAGTTATAATATAAGCAGAATAGTATGTCTTTTTGCGCATACTACATAAAATATTGTGAGGTGTATCAGTATGAAGGAACCTATGGTCATCACTATGGCGCGTGAGTACGCATCCGGCGGCAGCGAGATCGCACAGGCCGTTGCCGACAAGCTGGGTATTCCCTTATATAATAAGGAGCTGATCACCCTTGCCGCCAAAAAGAGCGGTCTGACCGAGGAGGCCATTGCCGCCAGCGAGAACCAGCGCAGCGGCAGCCTGATCTACAGCCTGTACATGATGGGCAACACGATGCCCCTGGCCGACCAGGTCTACATTTTGCAGAGCAACGTCATCAAGGAGCTGGCCGCCGAGGGCCCCTGCGTCATTCTGGGCCGCTGCGGTGACTACGTCCTGCGTGAGCGCCCCAACGTGCTGCGCACCTTTGTCTACGCGCCGCTGGAGACCCGCATCCAGTTTGCCAAGAGCCGCCCCGACGCCAAGGACATGCCGGACCGCCTGTGGGAGACCCAGCTGGCCAAGCATGACCGCGCCCGTGCAAGCTACTACAACTATTACACCGAGAACCGCTGGGGCGAGGCCAAGAACTACGATCTGTGCCTGAATGCGACCCTGGGCCGCGAGGCCTGCGCCGACCTGATCGTGGCCGCCGCCAGGGCTATGCAGGAAGCCGACAAGTAAAAAGGAGCCTTTCACTATGCTGCGCTATGTCAAAAACGGAATGCTGCTGTTGAGCGTCGCGTATATCGTCATCGGTATGCTGCTGCTCATCATGCCCGAGACCAGTCTGCTCTGGATCTGCAACATTTTTGGTGTTGTGGTGCTTGTCACCGGCATTGTCTGCCTGATCCAGTATGCCCGCATCCGCGGCACCGGCTTTACCGCGCCGTTCATGCTGGTGGGCGGCGTCATCACGGCGGGGCTGGGCATCTTCACGCTGGCAAAGCCGCAGGTAGTGACCAGCTTTCTGCCCATTGTGTTCGGCATCTTCATCGTCGTTGACGGCCTGAGCCGCATCGGTACCGCCATTGACCTTGCCAAGCGCAAGGGGCAGAAATGGTGGCTGCTGCTGCTGTTCAGCATCGTATCCGTTGCCCTGGGCGTACTGCTGGTGCTGCACCCGTTTGATGCGGCGGTCAGCGTCGTCATGCTCTGCGGCATCCTGCTGATCGCCGAAGGTGCGCTGAATTTAGGCTGCATTCTCTACGCCGCCATGGAGCTGCGCACACTGGACCGCATGGCCTCTGCCGCCGCCAATGCGGCCTTGGGTGCCATCGGTGACGCCTTGGACGAGGCCGAAGCCGCCGAGCGCGATGTCGGCAGCGACGGCCCTGTGGTGTACGACGCCGAGAGCAAGGATGTGTCGGAGGACGGTGAATAACCGTTCCGTGACACCGTAGGGGCGCATTCTATATGCGCCCGCAGCGCCGTGCCATCAGCAAACGGGCACGGGCGGATATAGAATCCGCCCCTACAAGCTCCGTTTGTCCTTATTTTGTTTCCCGCGCGAAGGATCGCGAGTTATTTTTAAAGGAGAGAGCCCCTATCCATGTATGACCTTATCATCGTAGGCGCCGGCCCTGCCGGCATTTTCACCGCGCTGGAACTGCTGCGCAAGAGCAGCACCCCCCACAAAATTTTGCTCGTCGAAAAGGGCAAGCCTGTGGAAAAGCGCCATTGCCCCAAGGATAAAACCGGCGTCTGCGTAAACTGCAAGCCGACCTGTGCCATCACCACCGGTTTTTCCGGCGCGGGCGCATTCTCGGACGGCAAGCTGTCCCTGTCCTATCAGGTCGGCGGCGAACTGCCCGACTTGATCGGCGAGGATTTCGCGCAGGAGCTTATTGACTACACCGATAAAATTTACCTCGAGTTTGGTGCCGACCCGAAGGTCGAGGGCATCTACGAGGGTCCCGACATCAAGGACATCCGCAAGCGCGCCATTCAGGCGGGTCTGCAGCTCGTTGACTGCCCCATCCGCCATCTGGGCACCGAGAAGGCCCAGCAGCTCTACCTGAACATCCAGAACTATCTGGCCGACGCCGGTGTTGAGATGCTGTTCAGTACCGAGTGCGAGAACATCATCCTCGAGGATTCCGTCTGCAAGGGCGTCCGCCTGCGCGAGAAGGACGGCGTCCGCGACGTCTACGCCAAGCAGGTCGTTATTGCCACGGGCCGCCGCGGTGCGGACTGGCTGGAAAAGATCTGCGCCGAGCACAACATTGCCCACAAGCCCGGCACCGTTGACATCGGCGTCCGTGTTGAGTGCCGCAACGAGATCATGGAGAAGATCAACAAGGTCCTGTATGAGGGCAAGCTGATCGGCTACCCGGCCCCGTGGCGCAACAAGGTGCGCACCTTCTGCCAGAACCCCGGCGGCTTCGTTGCGCAGGAGAACTACGACAACGATCTGGCCGTCGTCAACGGCCACAGCTTCAAGGAGAAAAAGAGCAACAACACGAACCTGGCCATTCTGGTCAGCCACAACTTCACCGAGCCGTTCAACCAGCCCATCGCCTACGCGCAGAAGGTCGGTGAGCTGACGAACATGCTGGGCGCGGGCCACATTCTGGTGCAGCGCTACGGCGATATTCTGGACGGCAAGCGCACTTGGGCCAACGAGCTGGCCCGCACGAACGTCCGCCCGACGCTGAAGGACGCCGTGGCCGGTGACATCACCGCCGCCATGCCCTACCGCGCCATGGTCAACATCATCGAGTTCATCAAGATGATGGACGAGGTCGTGCCCGGCTTTGCCAGCCCCGAAACGCTGCTGTACAGCCCTGAGCTGAAGTTCTACTCCAACAAGGTCAAGATGGACACCGATCTGGAGACGAACATCGCGGGTCTGCACTGCCTGGGCGATTCCTCCGGCTGGACCCGTGGCCTGATGATGGCCTCCGTCATGGGCGTCCTGATGGGCCGCAAGCTGATGGAGAAGCACGGCTTTTAAGGGTACGAGGAGTACGGGTGTTCTTTTCTTATAAGAAAAGAACCAAAAGAATTTTAAACATAAGCAAGGGGAGAGCGCCGGGTATGGTGCTCTCCCCTTTTTTTGCAGGCGGCGAGTGGCGGCGGCATGAGGGCAGGCCGCCCTACGCACTCACTTTATGTCATTCGTAGGGCGGGATGCCCCCATCCCGCCGCGGGCAGGTATCCCCTTTACTGCCAGCCTGTAGGGGGCGGCGTCCCCGACGCCCCGCACCCACTTCCCGCAAAAAAATTGCAAAAATCTCCAAAACACCCGCTCCGTGTGACAACTTTGCAACATCCGGGGTGTAGGATAGGGGCAAACCAGGCACAGAAAGGAGCTTTGAGGATGAAAAAAGTAGCTTTATTATTGGCGGCAGCCATGCTGGCGCTGGCCGGATGCGCGTCTGCGGGCGATACCGCGGCGGCAGCTTCGGAGGCCGCACCGGCGGAGAGTACGGCGGAGAGCGCCGCGGCGGAGGACAGCACAGAAGCGGCGCTGCCGGGTGAGCCGCACCCCCTCTCGGCCAATAGCGCCTGCGCGGTCAGCGGCAGCAGCGTCTATGTGGCGGTCCCCCACTTTTCAAGCAGTGAGGATCGTCTCGGTAATTTTGATCACAGCACCGTGTATAAAACAGACCTTACCACCGGGCAGACCTATGAGATGTACCGCACGGACTCCATTCTTACGTCCGCGCCGCTGGTCATAGACGACACGCTGTATTTCATCTGTTACGACGGCGGTATGCTGGCCCTGCCGACGGCGGGCGGTGAGGCGCGCGTGCTGCCGTTCTCCTACGACGACTGGGAGCCTGTTTTTTACGCGGGTCACTACCTCTACTTCCGGAGCCTCAGCGCCGCGCCGTTCTGCCGCACCGGCGGTATGCGGTTTGACCTGCAGACCGGGGAGACCGCGCCGTGGAATATCCCGGTGGAGACAAAGTACATTCCCGATGTCGTCGGGGACGCGCTGCTGCTCTGCCGCGTTGTCTCGGATTATCCGGTGCCCTACCCGGACGACGACGAGATGTCCCAGGCGCTTTTGCAGAACACCACGCTGGAATACACCCTGGCCGACCCCGCGACGGGCGCGGTGCGGCAGACCTGCTTTACCCTCCCCTATGACATACCGCAGCCGGGGAACCTTACGGTCTACACCTACCTTGGCAAGTGCGGCAGTGACTTCTATTTCCGCGCAGACCAGTGCGACGATGAGTACGCTTTGGTTTCCCAGTCCGTGCTGCGCATCGGCACGGACGGCACCCGGACCGACCTTGGCATTACCAAAACGCCGGATTACCTGGATTACTGTGCGGTTTTGCAGGGCGATGAGGTGCGCTGGCTCCTGACCCGCGGCACCGACGGCATCTATCTGATTTACGACACGCAAGGCCACGAGATTGGCCGCAACGAGCGGCCCGCCGGGCTGGAGGCCTTCTTCCCGCTTTGTATGCTGGACGACGGGCGTCTGCTGATGGTCGTCGGCTACGACTGGGAGCACGACAGCGCGGCCCGGTACGCCGTGATGGACGCCGACGAATTTCTGAACGGCGGGTCGGCATACCGCGAGATGACGTTTGCGGAGTGAGTGTCATTGCCCGGGCGGTTTTTACTGGCCGGAAGCGGGCACGGGTCGTCGGGGACGCCGACCCCTACGGGTGACCCGCAAGGTGGATGTCTGCCTGGCGGCGGGGTGAGGGCACCCCGCCCTACAGGGAACGGCATGGTAACCGTAGGGGCCGACGCCCGCACCGTTCCCGCCGCAAAGCGCACAGGCTGTAGGGCGGCATGCCCCCATGCCGCCGGGCATCTTTCCGCCGCCGCAATGCTCCCGGGTTGCCGGGAGCGCCGACCCCTGCAACAACCCGTAAAACATAAAAACAAAATATTTTATCAAATCTTCTTCCCGTGTAACAACTCGGACACAACCGGGGTGTAAGCTGGTCACAAATGAAAAGTTGAAAGGAGCCTGTGTTATGAAACGACTAGCCTTTGTCCTTGCTGCCGCGCTGTTCGCCCTGACCGCCTGCACCTCGGCGGCGGAAACTGCAACTGCCGCAGAACCCGCCACCACACCCGAAACCACCACCGAACCGACAAGCAAGCCCGCTGCGGCTGAGACCGGCCCACTCTATACTTACAGCCACCGCTATGCGCAGGATGTTGTCTATGATGTCATGCCTGCCTTTAATGACCAGTTGGACCACATCGGAACGAACGTTTACAAAAACGACCTGAACGCCGGGCAGGTTTCGCTGTTTTACAGTTGCGACGACTGCTGCATCGCCGACCCCTATGTGACGAGCGACGCGGTATACCTGCTCACCTACAACAGAGACCGCGACAACAAAATCATTGCCCTGTCGCCGGATGGTACCAAAACTCACGAGATTCCCTTTGACCCATACGCCTCGACCGTTGTCTTATACAGCGACCGTTATTTTTATTGCATGGATGGTCATGCCCCCTATGATACCGCAAGCGGGTTCCGCCTTGACTTGCAGACCGGCGAGACAGCGCCCTGGGACTTGCCCGTCGAGACAACTGGCGCACCGGATGCCGCCGGTAATTTTGCCGTGACTGCGCGTCTCATTTCGGACCAGCCTGTTCCATTCACGAGTGACCCGGAAATTTCCGACGCCCTTTTGCAGAACTCTATGCTTGAGTACGACCTGACGGATGCCACAACCGGAAAGCCCACCACGAAAATTGCAGAGTTTCCGTATAAAGGTGCAGACGATGGCAGCGGCTATGTCTATTATACCTACCTTGGGAAATCCGGAGACGATTTCTACTTCACCGGCGAACACTCCCGGTCGTCTGAGGAGGGCATTAAAATGTCTGTGCTCCGTGTGGGCAGCGACGGCACGCAGGAAGATTTAGGGCTTATGATCCATGTGTCGCTTCGCGAATTGCGCCAAAACGGAGAGATCCAGTGGCTTTTCGCAATGAGCAGCAACCCGGGCACCCTCACAGTATACGACCTGCAAGGCACGCAGATTGCGCAGGTGGACCCGCCCGCCGGGGTGGAGTCCTACTATCCGATTTCCATGCTGGACGATGGACGGATTTTGTTGAACATTGGCTATGATCTCGACCACGACTACATGACCCGGTACGCCACCATCGATGCCGACGCGTTTTTGAGCGGCAGTACCGAGTATACCGAGATGGAATTTGTCGGATAAAGGGTTGCCCCCTGCGGCGGGGTGAGGGCCCCCCGCCCTACAAGTCACGATACGGTAGGCCGTAGGGCGGCATGCCCCCATGCCGCCGGGGACATTCCCGCCGCCGCAAGGTTCCCGGGTCGTCGTGGACGCCGACCCCTACAACGGTGGGCGCGGCTGCAGCGGCCAGAGGACTGCCCGCCGTGGCCGTTTCCGTTAGCATAAACAAAGCCCAGCCCCCGCAATGTTTTCCACATTGCGGGGGCTGGGCTGTTTAAAACTTTAAGACATGAACCGATCCTTCAGGTTCTTGAAGAAGCTCTTGCGCTTCTCGTAGTTCTCGTCCTTCAGGCTGTCCTCAAAGGCCTTCAGGGCTTCGCGCTGGGTGCGGTTCAGCTTCTTGGGGATCTCCACGTCCACAATGACGTACTGGTCACCGCGTCCGCGCCCGTTCAGGTACTGGATGCCCTGGCCGCGCAGGCGGAACTTCGTGCCGCTCTGGGTGCCCTCGGGAATCTTCTGGGCGACCTTGCCGTCCACGGTGGGGACCTCAATTTCAGCGCCCAGCACAGCCTGGGAGTAGGTAATGGGCACGCGGACGTACACATCGTAGCCGTCGCGCTCAAACACGGCGTCGGGCTTGACCGTCACATGGACGATCACGTCGCCCGCGGGGCCGCCGTTCGTACCGGCGTCGCCCTGGCCGCGCAGTGCAATGTTCTGGTCGTCGTCGATACCCGCGGGGATCTTGACCTCCAGCGTCTTGCGGGCACTGGTCTTGCCGGTGCCGCGGCAGGTCTTGCAGGGGTTCTTGATGATGGTGCCGCGTCCGCCGCAGTGCGGGCAGGGCTGCTGGCTCTGCATCACACCAAACGGCGTGCGCTGCTGGGTCACGACATAGCCGCGGCCACCGCACTCGGTACAGGTCTCGGGGCTGGAGCCGGGCGCACAGCCGTTGCCGCCGCAGTCCGGGCAGGTCTGCTGACGGTTCAGCGTGACCTTTTTGGCGCAGCCGTGGGCGGCCTCCTCAAAGGTCAGGATCACATTGGCTTGAATGTCATGGCCCTTGCGCGGCGCGTTGGGGTTGGAGCGGGTCGAGCCGCCGAAGCCGCCAAAGCCGCCGCCGAAAATATCGCCGAAGATGTCGCCCAGATCGACGCCGCCGGTGCCGCCGAAGCCGCCAAAGCCGCCACCGTAGCCGCCGCCGGGCTGGCCGGCCCCATAGTTGGGATCGACCCCAGCGAATCCGAACTGGTCATAGCGCTTGCGCTTGTTCGGGTCGGAAAGAACATCGTTGGCCTCATTGACCTCCTTGAACTTTTCCTCGGCGTCCTTGTCACCGGGGTTCAGGTCGGGGTGGTACTTTTTGGCCAGCTTGCGGTAGGCGCTTTTGATCTCGGCATCGGTGGCGTTTTTGCCGATCCCCAGCACCTCGTAGTAATCACGTTTTTCTGCCATAGAATCTATCCCCTCTATTTATGGGTTGTGAAAAGGCTTCCCCTTGCGGGGAAGCTGCCCGCGGAGCGGACTGATGAGGTGAGACCTGCCGGATATTGCCCGCAAACAGGCAATCCCGGCAGCTTGGCCCTCATCCGGCCTTGCTTCGCACGGCCACCTTCCCCCGCGGGGGGAAGGCTTTATTTTAACTTTCTCTATAACCCCCAAGGGCCGCCGCCGGGTTTGCCCAGCGGCGGCCTTATTATGGGTTTGTTACAGCTTAGACCTCGTGGAAGTCGGCGTCAACGGCGCCGTCGTCCTTCGGCTGCGCACCGGCATCGGGGCCGGGCTGTGCACCGGGCTGCTGGCCCTGTGCCTGGGCGGCCTGCTGGTAGACCTTCTCGCTGATGGCGTAGAAGGCCTTCTGCAGGTCATCCTGCTTTGCCTTGATGTCATCAACGCTGCCGGACTTCAGGGCTTCCTTCAGGGCAGACAGCTTGGTCTCGACCTCGCTCTTTTCCTCGGCGGAAACCTTGTCGCCGAACTCGCCCAGTGCCTTCTCGGTCTGGAACACCATCTGGTCGGCGTTGTTGCGCACATCGACTTCCTCGCGGCGCTTCTTATCCTCGGCGGCATACTGCTCGGCGTCCTTGACAGCCTTGTCGATGTCGTCCTTGCTCATGTTGGTGGAAGCAGTGATCGTGATGCTCTGCTCCTTGCCGGTGCCCAGGTCCTTCGCGCTGACGTGAACGATACCGTTGGCATCAATATCGAAGGTGACCTCGATCTGCGGCACGCCGCGGGGAGCCGGAGCGATGCCGTCCAGATGGAAGGTTCCGAGGCTCTTGTTGTCGCGGGCAAACTCACGCTCGCCCTGCAGGACGTTGACCTCAACGCTGGGCTGGTTATCAGCCGCAGTGGAGAAGATCTGGCTCTTCTTGGTGGGGATGGTGGTGTTGCG
>ERZ1108170.1503-NODE-1503-length-14334-cov-4.377617_pt1 | contig 14334 bp, 10 predicted proteins | sample MGYA00403705_ERZ1108170 | MGnify/ENA primary metagenome ERZ1108170 (study PRJEB35170, sample SAMEA104062422) | human gut metagenome | biome: human gut; feature: human-associated habitat; material: faeces | place: Denmark | collected 2012-06-15 ...
CAAGTTTGTGCGTAAGCACAAATCTTGCGTGTGAAAAATCTTATTTTTCACACTAATCTCCACTCCTGCTTTCTTTCACCTGCACTCATGATAACACAAAATTTGTATTAATGCCTTGCTTTTTTCTCTTCTCCCGGTAGTGTTTTATGACACAAAAATAATTCAACGGATATCTCTCCCTCAAAGCCTTCCTCCATTGCTTCTAACTGGCATACCCTGTTTTTGTATCCCATGGGTCCGGTCCGCGTGTCCGGACGCATCGCGAAAAATAATGCCGTAGAATGATGCTTTGGTGCGCGTTTCAGATATTCCGTCGTATAAAACTGCATCTGATAATCCCTGTCGCACTCGTATTCGATCATGGGCAGGACACAGCCTTTGGGACATATCTGCGGCAGAAGTTCCATAAATTCCCGTTTCATCTGTGCAATCTGTTCTTTGCTGAAATGTTCCAGATATCGTTTATCTTCAAAACGTGTCTCTGCCTCTTTCCAGACATCATGGAACCGGATGCCATGAATATAAACACTGCTTTCTGCCTCTCCGGTCAGATGGAGCACTTTGGGTTTTGCATATTCCCCCGTCTTTAAGCGGAATCTTTTTTGTACCAGAACAGATCGGTGCTGTTCTGACAGCGTAACCGTAACATCCTCATTTCCCATATTCCAAAATGCTTCTTCGGATAATTCCTGCCCGTCTTTTCCCGTCAGTTCATAGCAGGTGATAAACAGCCTGTCAAGCTCCACCTGTTCTAACTCCCCTAACTCCGCTCCCTGTCCAAGCATATATAAAAACTGTATCTGTTCCTCTATATTATATCGCTCGCCAAGACAGGTGCCTGTTGCTGAAGCGGCCTCAAAACAGCAGCCACCGCTTACAATTTTTTCGATCCACACCTGGTCTGCTTCTTCCAGATTCTGCTTTAACTCTGCCCGGTTTGTCTTCGCTTCTTTGTATGTTCTGTTTCTGTATTCATATTTCTGTTCCGACATGGCTGAAATTTCCCACAGATAAAATGTATCCTCTTTTTTTGCAATCATGGGAAGTACTGTATAATGTTCTCCCTCGCCATATGACAGATTCAGTATTTTTTGTTTCGTTACAGTTGGAAAAAGGGTTCTTAAATTTTTTGTATTCATAATATCTCCGTTCCTCCTAAATATGAAAAATATCGATCAGAAATACCATCGCCAATCCATAATAAGTGATCACTGCAACCACAGATTCAAATATCCCGACAACAGAGGACACCGCCATCCCGAGGAACAACAGTATGATCAACCACGGCAGTCTCTTTTTCATACTCACGATCGTCGGTTCCTTTAAATCCTCCTCGGAGGTCAGACCTGCAAGTTTTGCATAGTCATCTCCCATCGCATCATCTACTAACTCGACGATATCCGTCGCAGTCAGAATACCCACAATCTTTTTCTCCTGCGTCAATACCGGAATGGAATCCGCATCCATGTAGGAAACTACTTTTGCTGCCTGCTCTAAAGACAGTTCCTCCAAATACATTTCCGCATCATCAAAATAGGAAAATATCTCTGCGATCCTTTCAGAGCCGAGCACATGGTAGAGATGCTTCCGCTCAGTCTCCGTCAGAAATGTGATTGCCTCCGCGATATCTTTCTCATGATAATCTGACAGCAGATTCCGTAATTTCTGCTCATCTTTTGTAACACGGATGATCTTTATCAGTTCTTTTACATAGTCTTTTTTCGGGATTAATACTTTTCTCATTGTGACCTCCTTTTCGCCTGAAATGGGCATAAAAATACATCGCTTCATTGTGATTGCAAGGATCCTCTGATGCGATGTATAAAAAGGTGCACAACAATATAGAATATGGCGGTCAGACTTTCACAGACAGCCACATTCTTTTTTTACATCTTCGTACATCGCATATTTTACTTCGTCCTACGCTATCGCAACTGTCCATGAAAATTCACCTCCATTAAAATCTGAATTTTGATATGTCTGAAAATGACGTGGTCATTGTAGCAGAAATGAATGAGAAACGCAACCCCTGTTCTTTATAGATATTTTCAGACATAACCTCATCCCTACAGCCCCAGCCTCCGATACCGGTTCACACACGCAAACACTTCCTGCTTTCTTGGCATCGCAAGTCCGCATGGCAGATAACTGCTCTCGCAGACTGCTGCAATTCCCTTCTTCTGCAAAACATCCCAGAGCGCATTGACCGCCTGTGTCAGGGTGTTTTTTCCATCAAAAAAATGGATCTGCATATATTTTAACATATATCCGAGTGACGCAAGCTGCTCCGTGTCCATAAGCTGTTCCACATAGCGGACGTCAATGACTTCCCGGTTGATGGAGATGGAATCCCTTCCCATCGTTTTCATCTTTAAGCGGTTGTCCTCCTGAAACATCCGGTCCGGCTTTATTTTTCTGTCAAAATCAGGATGCTTTGACGGTGCAATGTCCTGTTTCGGAAGCGGGAACTCTGCCGCTGCCTGCTTTGCTGACTCTGTAATCTCAAATGGCTCGTAGCGGTTCATCTGAATGATGCAGTCCGCCTTGTGAAAATAGGAACCGGAGCTTCCGGCAACAAGGACCGTCGAGATACCGTATGTGTGATACAGCTCCTCGACCCGGTCAATAAAAGGCACGATCGGCTCGGCATCACGGTTGACTACGCGCTGCATCAGTTCGTCACGGATCATAAAATTCGTTGCACTGGTATCCTCGTCGATCAGAAATGCTCTTGTGCCTGCCTCCATTGCCTCGATCACATTTGCTGCCTGGGAAGTACTTCCGCTGGCATCCTCCGTATAAAAGAATACCGTATTTTTTCCGTTCGGCAGATCATGGATAAACATGGAAATATCCACGTCACGGATGCTCCTTCCATCCTCGGCACGGATCTTCATTGCTGTATCGTCCGTGATGACATACTCCCTGCCATCCCCCGCAATATGGTTATAGACACCTGTCTCAAGCGCTTTTAACAGTGTTGATTTTCCATGGTAACCACCGCCGACGATCAGCGTGATGCCCTTCTTGATTCCCATTCCGGTCAGTTTTCCGTGGTGCGGCAGCGTCAGCGTGACGGAGAGACTTTCCGGTGACTGAAAACGCACCGCATCTTTCATCGGTCTGCCGGAGACACCGGACTCCCGCGGCAGGATGGCACCATCCGCCACAAACGCACAGAGTCCCATCGGATCTAACTGCTCTCTGATATGCGCCTGATCCTCGGCGAGATCTGCGGCTGCCTCCACCATTTCTTTTTTCAGAGACCGGAAATAAAGGGATCCTTTTACACACTCCGGCAGAAAATCAAAAAAGATTTTCTCTAACTCCCTGGAATTGACCGTTCTCCCGTTTGCAGGAAAACCGATTTCCATGCGCAACACGATATCGCCGTTCTTTGCATCCATCTGGCAGGCACTGCGCTCTAACACTTCCTGTCCCGGACGGCTGACCGCCATAAGACCACTCTTTCCAGAACCTTTCGCTTTAAAGGAAACTTTCTCGACCTGGCGGGCAAACTGGCGCAGCAGATAATCCTGCACGGCGGTCCTTCTGCAGTCTTTCTGATAAAGATGTTCCGGGAATCCCGCCTGTTTCCCGCGGACATGGATACTTACCTTCGACGGTGCTGCAAACGGATCTCCCTGCACATGGTCAATGGAAAGCACATATCCCGGAAATTCATAAGAACCTCTTGTGTCCTTATATGCCGGATATCCCTTATGGTCGATACGCTGTAATAAATTTTTTAACTCTGCCGATGTCTGCATAGTCTTACTTGTATGATAATTAGGAAGTTAATTATCACACGTTTCCTTTCTTTTAATATCGTGGTTCAATACAATTCAGATACTATGGACTTTTGATTTGTTTTCTGTAGCTTGACTACTCAACTGGAGTGTATTGCCACTACCTTTATCTGAATTGTTTATTAGCTGGATGTTGCCGGAGTGTTTTTCACTCAGAGTACTTATTTCTATCAAGTCTACGATGATAATCGTTGGTGGACATCATGGTATCAGACTTTAGGAAAGGGAGGTACAACCTCATGAAAATTTACGTAGGCATTGATATTGCCAAACTTAATCATTTCGCCGCTGCGATTTCTTCCGACGGTGAAATAATCATTGAGCCGTTCAAATTCACAAATGACGCTGATGGCTTCCAACTGCTGGTCTCTAAACTCGAATCATTCGATAAGAACAGCCTCATCATCGGTCTTGAGTCAACGGCACACTACGGTGACAACCTTGTTCGATACCTTGTTACTGAGCTTTACCAAGTGTGTGTGTTGAACCCCATCAAAACCTGTCAAATGCGAAAAAATAACGTTCGCAAAACTAAGACAGATAAGGTCGACACTTACGTGATTGCTAAAACTCTTATGATACAGGACAACCTCAGATTCGTCAGCTTCTTCGATCTCGATATGATGGATCTTAAGGCATTGGGACGTTTCCGTCAGAAAACCATAAAGCAACGTACCCGATTGAAAATTCAACTGACAACCTATGTTGATCAGGTCTTTCCGGAGATTCAATACTTTTTCAAATCCGGTCTGCATCAACACGCTGTCTATGCTTTATTAAAAGAAGCACCTTCTCCAAAAGAGATTGCTTCCATGCATATGACTCATCTGGCAAATCTGCTCAAAGTGAACTCACACGGACACTTTACCAAAGAACAGGCCAAAGAATTAAGAGTTCTCGCACAGAAGTCTGTCGGTGCTAACGACAGCGCTATATCTATTCAGATAACTCAAACCATTCAACAAATCGAGTTACTGGATAGCCAATTAGAAAAGATTGAAGCTGAGATGACGGATATCATGAAATTCAACGATTCTGTCATCATGACCATTCCTGGTATCGGTTATATCAATGGTGGAATGATTCTTGGTGAAATAGGTGATATTCACCGTTTCTCCAATCCAAACAAGCTGCTTGCTTTTGCAGGTCTGGATCCTTCTGTTTATCAGTCTGGTAACTTTCAGGCTAAGACAACAAGGATGTCCAAACGTGGCTCTCGTGTTTTACGATATGCCCTTGTAAATGCAGCTTGGAACGTTGTCAGAAACAACGCAACCTTCAAGGCTTATTATGATGCCAAGAGGGCTGAAGGCCGGTCTCATTACAATGCACTTGGGCATTGTTCCGGCAAACTTGTCAGAGTCATCTGGAAGATGCTCACCGACAATGTCGAATTTAACCTCAAATAAGAGGTCTGTATACCAATATCGATAGATTTTGAAAAAGCACCCTAAGGGAGCTCTATTAAAGTTACCCTTTTTTACCACCGATATGAAAAAGAAATTTTTTACTAATTTATGGTTGACTTTTCATAGCTGGTCTCCTCCTCCACAACCAGCTGTGAAAAATCTTTCTTCTCAAACTCCTGGATCGATATGCTCTTCTTATTCGGATTCGCATAAACAAATGTCTTATCTACATTTTCAATATAGTTCTGGATCTTGTCGTTCGTCGCACTGATGATCGCCTGGAACCCAAGCCCGCGGATGAGCTCGATACAGCTTGCCACCTTCTCGGCATCCATCTTGGAAAATGCCTCGTCCAGCACAACAAGCCGGATTGTCGGACGTCTTGTCAGTCTTGCGGACAGATTGATGTGGTACGCCTGTGCAAAACTTGCAAGCAATGCAATGTAAAGCGGGTTCTGACCTTCTCCACCGGAATTTTTCTTGATCATTTTGCTAAGACCAATGACAAGCCTTTCGTCCCCCTCCACGATCTGTTCCATCTCAAAGGAGAGGTAGGTACGGTAATCCGCATATTTCACCATGTTCTGTTTTGCTTCATCAAGTTCCTGCTGGGATGCATTTTCCGGCGGGATAAAAATACGGATCAGTTCGCTCATGAGCATTCCATATTTGTTCTCATGCTCCATGGAAAACAGGTTCATCTGATGTTCCACCGGCGACGCAAGTGAGGACGGATCGATCTCTAAATCCTCATCCATGAACATGTCATAAAATGCACCATCTGCTCCCTTATTTCTTGTAATTTTAAACTGGTAACGGTCTTTACCAAAATTCAGATTACGGATGATGCGGTTTAACTCATCCCTGCGCACATAAGCTTCCCGGATGGCACTGCGGATCTTGTATACAAAATCCTCCTTAAAATGCTCTACCGCTGCCTTCGCCTGCTCGGCTGCTTTTTTCTGGTATTCCTCCAATTCATTGCATGAAAGTTCCGAGAGCAGGTTATCATAATCGTCATTATTCTCCGCACTCGCCGAGAAATCCCGCTTCGGATGATTCTGCAGATAATTCATACGGACATCGACCAGCTTATTTTTCTGTTCTGTGCACTGAATAGCTGCCTGATTCATATCTTCCTGTGTTGCCACTTTCATGCTTTCATACTTCTTATTTTTCTGTCCGGCAATATAGGTTTCAAATGCCTCTTCCGCTTCAATGGAACCACGGAGTTCCCGTTTCTTCGCAAGAAGTTCCTCATTTCTTGTGATGTAATCGTTACTGTCTTTTTCAATGGCATCTTCTTTTTTCCGGATCTGGTATTTTAAATCATCGATCTTCGCTTCTAAATCTTTCTGCTTTCCGTGAATTTCCTCCGCCTGTTTCTTTAAAATCTCCACAGTGCCGGCACCGATCTCTGCCATCTTTTTCTCTGTTTTATTTTTCTGTTTTTCCTTTTCCTTCTTCTCGGAAAGGTCTGATATCAGATTCTGATACTCCTCGACCGTATCATTCAAAAACTCCTGGGCAAGGATATTTCTCGCCTCTGTCTCACGCTCCTTATATTCCGCTCTGTCCTGCTCTAATTTTTCCAGGCTGACGGCAAGTTCCTTCTGGCGCTGTTTTTTACTCTTTTCACCGATATATACATACTTCTTATAATTGTCCGGATTTAACCGTCGTAACTGATAACTCTGGTACAACAGGCAGTCTGCCGTCACACCGATCTTACACTGGCGCAATTCATCGACTGAAGCACACTTGATCACATTTCCAAGTAAAAAATCCACAAATGCCCGTACATACGGCTCTTTTGCTTCCACTTCCTCTGCAAGCGCATTATCCTTGACACGCCACTCCTCCTGCATCAGTTTTTCCGTATCCACCAAAGACACACGGAAAAACCGTTTTTCATCGAGTGTCTCGTATACTTCCATCGCCTGTTTGACGTAGGCAGGTTCCACGATGAGTGCAAGTTTATTCCAGGAAAGATACCCCTCGATCGCACTGCGCCATGTCTCATCTTTAATATCAATGAGATCGGCAAAGATGCGTACCTGAATATTTTTTCCGGTCTGTTCGGAGAGTTTTCTCGCAATTTCAGACCGCGCAAGCTCTAATTCCCGCGGATATGCCTTCTTACCAAGTTTTAACTCTGCAAGCTCTTTCTCTAACACATCCGCCTCTTTATTCATGGAACGGATTTCTGCGGAAGCTTCCTGTCTGTCTTTTTCCGCTTCTTTCTGCACTTCGATCAGGCTTCGTTTTAAACGCTCGATCTCCTCGCCGGTGATCGTGCCTTCTTTGAATTTCTCGATATCCCATAAGATCTGATTCGAAACAATATCTACATCTTCCCAGCCGTTTAACCTTGCACAGATACCATCCCACTTATTTTTACTTCGCTCTAAAAGGCTTAAGTTTTCTTCCAGACTCTTTAACTGCTCTTCAAGCCTTGCATAACCGGTTCCTGCGATCTGCTCATTGATCTCGCTGTACTCTTTTTCATAATTTCCCTTTATTTCAAGCAGTTCGGCGAGACTTTCATTCTGCAGCACAACATCCTTTTTCCAGTTTTCCACGCGGTGCTGCATTTCCTCTATGGTCTGCTCTAACTGTAAGATCGTCAGTTTGTCCATCCGGTAATGGCAGTTTAAAAGTTCTTTTTTCTTCTCCTCCATCGCATGATACTGCGTGCTTATCTGCTTTAACTCTTCGATTTCCTGCATCGTGGCTTCGATCTTACGGCACATCCTGCCATAGAGCATCGCTCCCTCCTGCATGTCCTCGATGTGAATGTCCTGCTCCATGCAGATATATTCTTTTACAAAATCTTCTAACCGGATATTCATTTTAAACGGGATCGCACGCTTAAACAGGCGTGGAAATTTTTCCATATCCAGCCCGCCTAAGTAGACATCATACAGGTTTCTGCGGTATCTCTCATTATTTGATGTGTAGAACATCTCATCTTTTGGGAAATTCTGCTGTAAATAACTGCGCACCTCACTGATCGTCATTGCGCGGCTCTCTGTCCGGTAATCCCCCGGAATCAGTTCTCCCTTATGCCAGAAAAACAGACGGTTGATCTCGTTAGTCGCCGTCTCCACGTCAAACACAACGCCGATGCATTCCTTCTCCTTCGTGATCGTCTGTTCCATCTCAAGCACGATCGTCGTGGAAAAGTTTTTGTTCCGCTTGTATTCCGCCTGGTTGTTCTCGCCAATGTTGATCATACCGCGCAGGTACTCGATCAGGCTTCGGTCAGAGTCATCCGCTGCCGCCTTGTTGAAAAATCCACGTCCGTCCGTGTTCGCATAAAGCACGATCTGCATCGCATCAATCACCGTGGACTTTCCACTTCCGGAATGTCCGGTAAAAAAGTTGATGCTCTCGTTTAAGCCTAACACTTTGCGGTCAATATAATGCCAGTTGTTGAGGCAGATTCTGGTAAAAACTTTATACGCCTGATTCATCTGTTCCATCTTCTGTCTCTCCTTCCTCACTGCTCCACTCTAAATTCTCCTGCCCGGCTACCTCGTTATCTTTTACCTCATCGGAAAAACTGTTCAGCAGACCGTTCACATCCTCCCGCATCAGCACTAAATTGATACACGGATAGATCATGATCCTCGTATTTTCAAGCTGTTCATCAAACACATCTAAAAATTCTACCATCTGGTATTTTTTCAAAATAGCAAACGCTCTTTTGATCTCTGTCATAGAGGATGATCCCTTGATCAGACGGAACTCTCCTGCTTTTCCATTTAATTCTCCAAACGTCGTTATCACATTGACACTTGCGGAAACAGCCGCCATTTTTTCGTCATAGATCAACTTTAACAGCAACAGATAGATTGTTGCAAGTTTCGGCAGTTTCTCGCCAATTCCATCTGCTCCCTCTAAATAAATAATGCCAAGTTCTGTATCCTGGCAGAGTTTTATTCCGGCAACCGCAAAATACTCTGTCAGAAATTCTAAATGCCTGTCACAAAAATCATACATACGGTCCGGCATCATACGTCCGTATTTTTTATCATATTTTCGTTCCGGCAGGAATGTCTGGGCAAGTAACGTTCTTATCACTTCCTGCATCCGCTCCACATCCTGCGTGTTTAATTCTTCGTAACCTTCAAACATTCATTCTGTTCACTTTCTATTGATTTTTGCTTTACACGAAAAGTCATCTTCGGATAACAATAATTTCCATTCGAAACCTGTTCATTCTCCACCTGTACCCGGTATCTGCTGTTCTTTCGCATACTGATATCGTAAGCGAGGATCAATTTTTCAAAAGATTCGTCATCCGAAATATTCATCCGGTCTGTCTCTAAGACACCGTCTGCCATCTGTTCGTCAATAAATTCCTCGATCTGTTTTGCCGTATAGCGGTGTTCGATCTTATTTAAGCGCAGGACATCTTCCCTCGAAAGCTCCATCGGCTCCTCCTCTTCCTGCAGATCATCCTCAAATTTTCTGCGACGTCTTCTCTTGTAAAGCGGATTGTCACTCAAAACATCAAAAGATGACAGATTCATATGTCCCGCCACCTTTTTTAACATCTCACTCTGTTCACTCTCCGTCTCAGCCGATCCAAGTTTATTCAAAAGTAAGATCAGCATACCGTGCCGTTCTGTCTCGTCACTGAGCAGATAATTTAACCGGCTCACGGTCGCACGAATATATTTGCTGTGCTCTTTATCCATATTTGAGATCCGGTGCTCGATATCATCAAATCCACGCTCTATCTGATCGATCAGATCCAGCACATCCTCCTGCCTGTTTCTTCTCGTATATAAAAATGGAAGTTCATCTTCCGTGCGCTTAGAATCTAACACAGAAGCCCTGTCCTCCGTAGCTTTTTGCTCCATCTGCTGTTTCTGCCGGATACGCTCCACCCAGGCATCATCTTCCCGCATTTCTTTCAGCCAGCGTTTGATGTCCATTTTATAGATATAAAAATTATCACTCGTCTTTAAAATATGGTATTTGCGTCTGACTACTTCCTCCACATAGCCCTCTAAATGCTCCTTTAAAAGTTCATCGTAGGACTGTTTGTTTAAGAGACGCTCAAAAAATTTATCCATGTTATGAAGCATGTCCTGCAATGCCTTATTCAGCTTCTTCGTGTTGACAAGTGCCGTTTTTAACATGGTAAGATTCATGCGGTGATCATTTTTAAAGGAAAACAACGTCGCATAGACATTCTGGATATAAAGATCCGTGTCATCTAACGGCTCGTCTGCCAATTTTTCAAATGCCTCGATCATCACCGCCGCATAATCCGGTATGACGATATTGGTGGTCATCGCTTCGTAATCTTCGATTTTTCTGAGCCATTTTGTGCGCACCAGCCAGTTTAAGATACGACCCGGCAATGCGGTCTCCTCATCTTCCTCTGTCTCATTATCCTCCCTCATAAAGGCATAACGACGAGAGGAGCACATGTCGCTTAAGATCTGGACACATGCTTCTCTGCTTAAAAAGTAATTGTTGTACTGGTATTCGTCATTGATGGTCAGAAGTGCTTCTATATAGATGTCCCGGTTTACGGACCGGAACAGTCCCCAAAAAGATGCTGGGATGTCGTATATCAATTTCACGTTATTCTTTCCTTACTATCTGTTTCTTACTATCTTACAGGTATGCTGCTTTATCTGCACTTATACTGTCAGTCCGTGCAGCATCTTCATTTTGGACTCACGTTATCTCGTGCGCGACTCGTGCAGCATATCCATCTTCATCTCATAATATGCCGGACTCATATCCAGATAATGCTCATGCGGATTTTCAAAACGCTGCTCTTCTTCCCACACTTCGGTGTTAAGCTGCTTTTCCACATAGGCACGGATTTCCTCTAAAGATTCCGGCTCCACGATCCGTTTTCCGGCCTTTACAACCTGCTGTTGGAGTTTTTTCGCCGTACAGTTTTCAAAAGAACGATTTTTCCACGGTTTTACCGGATCTGCATAACGGTACGGTTTTAACATATCCACAGTCTCGCCTGCCTTTGTGATCAGATCTGCCACCGAATGTCCTGCTTCATCATAGATACGGTATACATCTTTCAGTCCCGGATTTGTGATTTTCTCCACATTTTCTGAGATTTTGATACGCGGGGCAAATGTGCCGTTTTCCTCCACGGCTGAAATTTTATATACTGCACCAAAAACGGGATCGGATTTTGCAGTGATCAGACGCTCGCCGACACCGAAACTGTCAATCTTACCGCCCTGCTGTAAAATGGATGTGATCGTATATTCGTCGAGACTGTTTGAAACAACAATCTTACAGTCCTCTAATCCTGCATCATCTAACATCTTACGGATCTTTTTCGAAAGATATGCAAGGTCACCACTGTCGATACGGATTCCTTTCAATCTCTTTCCCATCGGCTCTAAAACTTCTTTTGCCACACGGATCGCATTCGGGATACCGGAACCGATGACATCGTAGGTATCAACCAAAAGTACCGTTCCATCCGGGTAATTCTCCGCATAATGTTTAAATGCCTCATACTCATCCTTATAATACATAACCCAGCTATGCGCCATGGTTCCGCTGACCGGGATATCAAACATCTGACCAGCAAGCACAGTTGCCGTTCCGACAGCACCGCCGATATATGCAGCTCTTGCACCATAAACTGCAGCATCCATGTTGTGGGCACGGCGCGCACCAAAATCAGAGACAGCCCGTCCCTCTGCTGCACTCACAATACGTCTTGTCTTTGTCGCAATCAGGGACTGATGATTCACCTGCGCAAGCAAAGCGGTCTCGATGAGCTGTGCATCAATTAACGGTGCGACCACCGTGATGATCGGCTCATTCGGGTACATGATCGTTCCTTCTTTGAACGCATAGATATCACCGCTGAATTTAAAATCTTTCAGATAAGCAAGAAAATCTTCTGTAAAAATGTTAAGAGAACGGAAATATGCGATATCCTCCTCATCAAAATGAAGATTCTCAATGTACTCTAAAATCTGCTCTAACCCTGCAAAAATCGCAAACCCGCCGCCATCCGGATTGCTGCGGTAAAATACATCAAATGCTACTCTCGTATCCTTGTCCTGATCGTTGAAATAACCGTTTGCCATCGTCATTTCATAAAGATCCATCATCATTGTAAGATTTCTTGTTTCACTCTGTTTCATCTTAATCTCCATTCTTGCGCTGTTGCCTGCGCAGTGTGTATTTCCTAGCGATTCAGTTCTGATAAGAGTTCTCTTTTCCGTTTTCCGATCAAAAGCTGTTCGTTATATGTCATATACCGCTCACAGGTATGCTCTGCTAAAAACATTGCTGCTTCTGGTGATAATGTCAGTTCCGTCACAAACACGACCATCTCCTCACCATTTTCAAACGCATGTTCCATAAAATCAAACGCATGCTCTAATGCATTCATCGCTTTCTTTTCCGCATCCTCTAATGTTTCTCTTTGTCTGTCAAACCCGGCTTTCGCCTGTGCAAAACTCTCTTTCACATCTAATCCGCTATCCGGTGTATTTTCCTTCCAGAATGCAAAAATGCGCTCCCATCCTGCCACCTGTGCCTTTGTGCAGACTTCCGCCTGCTTCTCAGCTTCCACCACTGCCATTCTTTCTTCCAGCAATGCCCGATAGCTGTCCACCGGCGCTTCGCCCTCTTTCAGCCGTCTCTGATATTCTTTTAAAAATCCGTACCAGTTATCCGTGATCTGTTTATTTTCCTGTACATTTCCAAAAAATGCAGACAGACCGTCCAATAAAAGATTCACTACGCTCAGTCTCTCATCGAATGCCGCCGCATAGATTCTTGCAAAGGTCTCCGGTCTTACTTTTCCGGCAAGGATATCCGCGATCCCGTAATCATCCCGGTACTTGCGGTACAGTTCAAAATATGCTGCTGCATCCTCTGCCACGTCCTCGTGATGGATAAACTCACGGATGACACTCTCATCTACCGGCAGATCCAGTTTCTCATAAACCTGCATCAGACTGCTCAAGTCCTCCCAGCCACGCGCTGTCACGAAACGGATACCATCCACATCTGCCTCCACACGGTAAAAGTTTTTCTGTCTCAGTTCCAGATAGCTTAAAATGGCATTATGAAGATGTTTTGCTCTCGCATATTCTTTCCAGACTTTATAATCAGCCTCAATATTCAGATAACGGACACGGTCTAAAGTCACCATATCAAAATCACGCACCGACTTATTGTACTCCGGCGGATTTCCCGCTGCAACGATCAGCCAGCCTTCCGGAATCGCCTGATTGCCAAATGTCTTGCACTGCAAAAACTGCAGCATCGTCGGTGCTAAAGTCTCCGAAACGCAGTTAATCTCATCAATAAAAAGGATTCCCTCTTTCTGCCCGGTCTTTTTCATTTTACGGTAAATACTTGCAATGATCTCACTCATGGTATATTCCGTGACCGGATACGTTGTTCCAGCGAAAGATTCCTCTTTTATCATTGGAAGTCCGACTGCACTCTGTCTGGTATGATGCGTGATCGTATAAGCGACCAGACCGATCTTACACTCCATGGCGATCTGTTCCATGATCTGTGTCTTTCCGATGCCTGGCGGTCCCATCAAAAGGATCGGTCGCTGCCTGATCACAGGAATACGGTATTCTCCCTGTTCATCCTTCGAAAGGTAAGCCATTACCGTATGCTTAATTTCTTCTTTTGCCTGTTTTATATTCATTTCTGAGATCTCATTTCTTTATTTGTTCGCCTATTATCTTAATACATTTTGGCAGTTTTTCCAATCATTTTATGCTTTTTTTCTCTTTCTCTCATAATAAATCACACAGTCCACGGAAAAACTTACCGCAGACATGACAGCTCCCGGCACCAAAAACATCAGCGCACAGATTTTTTCTGCAATGCCGACTCCCGCGAAAGCGATCACGCCAAAACTATTCAAAATTGCAAGAATTACTATAAAAGAAACACCGGTCAGTGCCTCCTGCGCCGCAACCGTTGCAAGTGCAGCCCCTGCTGCGCCCATCTTCAGTGTGCCGACCAGCGCAAAGTCACCTGCAATATCACCCTCTTGCAATTTTGCCGATATTCGCTCTTTCTGCGAGAAGCTTTTCTTTTCCTGCTGCCTCATATATTGCTAAGTCCGT
>ERZ1108170.1504-NODE-1504-length-14331-cov-5.163421_pt1 | contig 14331 bp, 9 predicted proteins | sample MGYA00403705_ERZ1108170 | MGnify/ENA primary metagenome ERZ1108170 (study PRJEB35170, sample SAMEA104062422) | human gut metagenome | biome: human gut; feature: human-associated habitat; material: faeces | place: Denmark | collected 2012-06-15 ...
CGGTCTGGTGGCTCTTGCGGCCCTTGATGTCCACCACAGCGCCGATGCCGCAGGCATCGTGCTCAAACTGTGGGTCGTACAGGCCAAGGGTGTGCGTTTGCTCTGTAAAGTTTTGCATAGTCTTTCCCATCCTTTTGACACTCCAGATTGTGCTCTGCCGGGCGCGGCACCCTCCGCACCCCGGAAAACGAAAAAAAGCGCCCCGCAAGGGCATACGATGCCCCTGCGGAACGCCTTTGTTCCGATAGCTTTATTATACCCTGCACTGAAAAATGTTCAAGTGACAGCTGCGCCAAATATAACAGCCGCTTTGCACCGCTTCTTGTGCGAAACGCCGCGAACCCCCGCAGCTGTGCGCGGCACACAACCAAAACCGCCGCACCCGGCGGCCTTTTGCAAGGCACAGGATGCGGCGGTTCTTATGCGTCAGTGCGGAGATTCCTGCGGTTCAGGGGTGCTCAGTGCTTGGGGGAAACCTGTTTGCGGGTGAAGAACCATCCGCAGGCCAGCAGCAGGGAGCCCAGGCTTGCCAGCACACCGGCCATCCAGCTGGTGGTGCCGGTCTGGGGCAGGGCGGCGGCGTCCGGGGTGGTGTCCTGCACGGCGGGGTTCTGGGGGTTCTCCGGGGTCACAGGGGTCTTATCCGGGTCAGCGTCCTGCACCGAGGGATTGTCCGGGTTGGCGGGGTCCACGGGGATATCCGGATCAACGGGCGGCACGGGGTCCGGATCCGGCGTGGGTTCCGGATCGGGGTCAGGTACCACGGTGGCCGTGTTCATGAAGTTGATGGACAGGGTCTTGCCGCCGAGGATGGAGCCGAGCCAGCTGGACTCGGTCACCTTGCTGGTGGCGCCGGTGGCGGGGTTGGTCACCTCGGTGCCCTCCAGCTCCTTGTAGGACTCCTCATCGCAGATGACGTAGATCTCCGGGTCGGTGTCGTAGCCGTCAGGGGCGATGGCTTCCTGCAGGTAGTACACCACGTTTTCCAGCAGGGCATAGTCGATGTTCAGCTTGCCGTTGGTGGTGGTGACGGTGTAGGTCAGCTTGTCCTTGGAGGGGTCGTACTTGACCCAGCAGTAGAAGCCGTCCTTCTCCAGCACCTGTTCGCCTGCCTCGTTGGTGGTGTAGGTAGGCTCCACATAGGTGCAGTACATGGTGTCCTTTTCACCGGTTTCCTTGTCGGTCTCGTACTTCCACAGGTAGAAGCTGGTCTGGCCCTCGCCCTCGTCATCGCCGATGATCTCGCCGGTTTTCTTGTCGGTCTTGGTCAGATCCAGGGTGCCGTCGGCCTGATGCAGCACCATAGAGGCGTACCAGTTCCATGCGGTGTTCTGGTAGTCATTGCCAGCGTTCTGGAAGTCGATGTTGGTGGCCATGGCGAATGCTGCCCAGGTGGCTTCCTCAGAGGTCAGGCCGCTGGCCAGCAGGGTATTGAAGTAGCTGTTGGCCTTTGCCCATGCACCGGGGGTCTCGTTCAGTTTGCCGGCCATGTAGTCACCGATGGTCTCCTGAGTGCCGTCGGCAGCCCACTGGCCGTGGCTGTGGTTGTGGTCAACATTGCCGCCTGCCTCAGAATCCACAGTATCCTGATTGCCGACCTTGAAGCTGAGAACGTTTTTGTAGAAGTTGTCGTAAAGGGTGGAGGGGTCCATCTTAACAGTGTTGTTTCCGGTATTGGGGTCGTTGGGCATAGAAGAACCGGAACGGCTCAGCTCCTTCAGAGCCTTGGGATCGTTTTTCAGCAGGTCGCTTACCCTATCATACTTGGAGCCATCGGGTTTCCGGTAGTAGTCCAGAATGTAGTCATCGTAGGTCTTATAACCCTTGGCAGGCATATACTGCTCCAGAGCATCCTGGATATCTTGGTTCATCAGGGCACTGCTGGAGTGGGTAAAGGGACCATTGTAATAATCCTTTTCAACCTTCTTGCCGTTCTTGGTCTTTTTGTAGGCAAGGGTGTAAGTGTTTTTGTCGTTGATCAGAACAGTCTTTCCATCTTCGGTGGTCTGAACATCGCTCTTGTAGAAGCCGCCGTAGTAATGATCGCCGGATCTTACATAATACTTACCGTTGATCAGTTCCACCTCGGTACCGGCAGGCACATCGGTTCTAGAAGATTGAGTGGTCAGGTTGCCCTCCGAATCAAGGTACTGAGGCAGCCAACAATCTTCGCCGTATTTCGCCAGCGCAGCATCTACCAGGTCTTCCATGCAGCCGGACGCAGCGTTTTTATCGTACTTCAGCTCAAGATCGGTCTTGCCAGCGTATTCCTTCGGCAGCTCCTGCCCGTCAAAACCGGTGACGCCAGTTTTGTCGGTATTGCTCACGTCAGGGGTGGCAACAGTCAGGCTGTTGTCCTTGTACACATAAGTATGCTTGGAGCCGTTGGACAGGGAAATATCAAACATGGTCGTGCAACCGGGCTCGTTGTTGAAAGCAACACGCTGGCAGACCGAATCCGTTTCCTCATCGTAGTAGACATAGAGCGTGTAAGATGCACCGTTAAAATCAACGGTCTTTTTGCTGGACTCGCCGTACTGTGCGTACCACAGGGCGTCATCCATCCACTTGGCACCCTTATCAGTCTGAAGCCACTCGTCGAACTGCTTCTCGCCGTATTTCTCCACGACTTCCTGCACCTTGCTCAGCTCAATGGTCTGGTCGCCCTCGGCGTCCTCTTTGATATTGAAGGTGACCTTGAAGTGGCCGGTGTCCGGGTCATAGACACAGCTGTAGTCGGTGTCATCCTCGGCAGGCTTCTCCTCGGGCTTCTCCTCGGGCTTCTCCTCGGGCTTCTCTTCGGGCTTTTCCTCCGGGGTCCCCTCAGAGCCAGAACCTTCCTCGCCCTTTTCCTCCGTGTCGCCGGTGTCCGTATCGCCGGTGTCGGGGGTCTCCTCGCCGGAATCGCCCTTATCTTCGGTGTCGTCCTTGTCCTCGCCCTTGATGTGGTCGATGTTATCCTTGGCGGTGCCGGGCAGGGTCTCGACGGTCTCGGACTGCTCCGGGCGCTCGATGGTGGGTTTATCGTCAGAAGAGGTGTTGTTGTCGCCTTCGCCCTCGCCGTCGGTGGGCTGGTCGGTGTTGTCACCGGTGGAAGCGGCAGGCTGGTCCTTCTCGACAGGGGTCTCCTCCTTCTGCGCCGGGGTCTTGCTCTCGGCGGTCGGGGCGGGGGTTTCGGTATTGTCAGCCAGCGGGACAACGGTCACCTGCAGGCCGGAGCCATCAGCATCCGGGGGGGGTCGGTAGCTGCAGCGGCACCGCACATGCCAACCGAGCTGCTGAGCACCGAAAGGGCCAGCGTCATCGCAACGATCTGCTTCTTCTTGGACTTTTTTCTCATAATCGTCCTCCTCACTTCACTAGAGACTGTGTTCCTCGCACAACTTTTCAGAAACCTATAGTACAAAATAGACGCCCGCTGGGCAGTCCTTATAATCCTATATTATACACGTTTTCCAAAAATTTCAAGGGGGTAATTGCACGAAAAAAAGCCTGTACGGAAATTTCGGCCGATTGACGGACAGATCGGCCTCGAAGTGGTAAAATTGCACGAAAAAATGAATGATTTTCGCAGTTTTTGAATTGCACATTTGTTGCGGACGGGAACGTTTTTGTTGCACTTCAAACACAAAAAAGCGGACAAATGACCCGCCGCAGTTTCCCACCCCGGAACTATGGGGAGCACTGGGGCCGCCGCCCGTTCTGCCCGCAGAAGCCGTTTTGCCTGCCGCAGCAATGGCGCTCCCCTCCGGCAAAAAACAAATCCGGCAAGGCCGCAGCCCTGCCGGATTTGCAGATTTAAAACGATCCTTCCGTGCTCACTTGGTCCCCTGCTCCGGGTCGGCGGCAGGGTCCCCGCCGTCTGCGGGGGTCTCCGGGTCAGCCGGGGTCGTAGTGGGTTCGGTGGCTGCCGGTTCCTCGGGCGGGGTGGTGATCTCCACACTGGGGTCCGCCGCGATATACACGGTGATCACCGTGCCCACGTCCACCTGTGCGCCCGCCGGTTCACTGGCCGACACCACGCATCCGGCGGCATAGGAGCCGTCGTTCACCACCATAAAGCAGCTGGCGATCAGCCCGCGGCTCTGCAGCGTCTGCACGGCGGCGTCCTGGCTGAAGCCGATGATGGTGGGCATTTCCACCTTCTGCGGGCCCTTACTGACCACCAGACGAATGGTCTCCCCTGCCTTGAGCACCGTGTCCGCCGCCGGTTCCTGGGTCATGATCTGCCCGGCCGGGACGGTGTCGCTGTACTCCTCGGTGACGTAGAACAGGTACATGCCGGTGTACTCCCGGTTGTTCTGCACCTGGGCGTAATCCATGCCGATGAAGCTGGGCACCAGATTCTGGGGTTCCAGCACCTCGCTGCTGGCCGGTTCCGGCTCCACCGATCCCGACGACGCCGAGGGCAGGCTGTGGCTCACCATGGTCCACACCATGAGCACCAGCAGAATGGCCAGCAGGATCAGGATGCCCGCCAGCAGGCCCTTGACGCTGAGCAGATGGGCCTTTTCTTCCGGTTGGCCCACCGGGGTCTCGGGCTTCATGGTGCGGCCCAGCTCCTCGGTGTACTCTTTGGAGGAGAGCGCCTGCACCAGCTGCGGCACGGTCTGGATGCGCTCCATGGGCTTGAGCCGCAGGCCCATCTGCAGCACGTCCGACACATAGCCCGGCACGGCGCTGTTCACGGTGCGGGCGCGGGGGTTGGAGTCCGACACCATACGCTGGGCGGCCGGCACCGGGGCCTGCCCGCACACCATGCGGTAGAACACCGCTGCAAGGCCGTATTCGTCGGTGTAGCGGCCCTCAAACTCGGCGGTGGAATACTGCTCCGGGGCCGAATACCCCTCGTACAGCTGCTCGCGCAGGCCGCTTCCGGCGGTGCGCAGGCCCACCGTGGCGTAACCCGCCAGACGGCACCGGCCGTCGGCCATCACCCGGAGGTTCTCCGGGCAGATGCCCCGGTGCACCAGCCCGATCTTGTGCATGGCGGCCACGCCCTCAAACACCGGCTGCAGCATGGAACAGGCGTCGTCCGGGCGCAGCGGCGCGCCCTGCGCTTCCAGCCACTGGTCCAGCGGGGTGCCGCCCAGATTCTCCATCACCGCATACACGGTGTTGTTGGCCTCCACCACGTCCAGCACGGCTTCCAGCCCGGTGGCCGGGGTGATGCGCTCCAGCGCCCGGTACAGGTCGGCAAAGTCCATGCGGGTGGTCTTGAACAGCACCTCGCTGCCGGTCTTGGGCTGCAGGATGCAGTCCGCGCCCCGCTCGGCAGACAGGGTCACCGGCAGATATTCCTTAATGGTCACCCGGAAGCAGCCCAGGTTCTCCACGCCCCGGTACAGGATGCCCTCCCCGTCCAGGCTCCGCATCTCGCCCACGGTGTAGCGCCCGGCCAGCACCGTGCCCACGGGCAGGCAGCCGGCGGGGTTGCGCCCCGCAAACACCTTGCCGCAGTGCACACAGCTGTCGGCGGCAGGGGGCAGCTCCCCCATGCAGTACGGACACAGGCGTTTTTGCTCCATTCTTCTCTCCCCTTTGTGCTTTGATCATCTTTTATTGTATCATAGCCCACCGGGGTGTGCAAGACGTCCGTTTTTCGGTCCTGCACGCAAAAAGGCACCCCGCCTGCCGTTTCCGGTAAGCGGGGTGCCTGTGATTTACGGTTCAGCTCACGCTGTACGCCGCACCGGGGCGATTAGCCCTCGATGTAGCCGTACTGCAGGTACCAGTAGCCGTAGGGGCTGTGCCAGGTGCCCTTCAGAGAGGGGCTCTGCAGCCAGAAGTCGTTGTAGTAAGCAACGGGGATGCAGCCCATATCCTCCATCAGGATGTCCTCAGCCTTATGCAGCTGAGCAAAGTGCTCGGCAGCATCAGCAACCTTGGAAGCCTCGATTGCAGCATCGAAGTCGGGGTTGGAGTACTTACCATCGTTGTTGCCGTTGTCGGTGCAGAACAGCTCGACCATGTTGGAAGGATCGTTGTAGTCCATGACCCAGCCGTTACGGGCAACATCGTACTCGCCTGCACGACGAGCGGGGGTGAAGGAGGACCACTCCATCTTGTTGATGGTCAGGGTGATGCCCAGATCGCCCCAAGCCTGCTGCAGGTACTCTGCCAGAGGCACATGGTAGCCGGCATCGTTGGTGCTGTACTCGATGGTGGGGTAGCCCTCGCCATTGGGGTAGCCAGCCTCTTCCAGCAGCTTCTTAGCCTCGGCCAGATTTGCCTCGTAGTCATCCGCAATGTAGGGAGAGCCGCCGTTTGCGTTGTCGTAGAAGTAACCGTTCTCGTCCACGATGCCAGGGCCAACCAGGTTGGAAGCAGCAGAGTAGGTGCCCTGCATGATGGTGTTGGCAATGTAGTCGCGGTCGATAGCCAGAGCCAGAGCCTTGCGGACCTTGGCCTCCTGGAAGGCATCATGCTGCAGATTCATGCTGATGTAGTAGGTGCCCAGAATGGTGTCAACATAGAAGTCGCCGCCATCCTCTGCCTTGGTCAGGCTGGGGATCTCGTCGGTGGGCACGTCCTTGATCAGGACAGCCTCGCCGCTGTTGTAAGCAGCGAAGGCAGCGGAAGAGTCCTCCAGCAGCAGCAGGGTGATGGTGTCAGAGACGATCTTGGAGTTATCCCAGCCGCCAACGTAGTTGGGGTTCTTGGTCAGCACGATGCGCTCGGACGGGGTCCAGTCGGTGATCATGTAGGGGCCGTTGGACACGAAGGTGTCGGCGGAGGTGCACCAGCTGTCGCCGTTTGCCTCAACAGTTGCCTGCTGGACAGGGCTCATAGCTGCGAATGCAGCCATCTTGTCGAAGTAGGAGCAGGGATAAGCCAGAACGATGGTCAGGGTCTTGCCGTCGTCGCTTGCCTTGACGTTCAGAGCATCGGTATCACCGGCCTGTGCTGCGTCAAAACCATCGATCATGCCCAGGCAGGTTGCTGCGTAGGGAGCTGCGGTATCAGGGTTTGCCATACGCTTGAAGCTGTACTCGAAGTCCTTAGCAGTCAGGTCGGTGCCGTCGCTCCACTTCAGGCCGTCACGCATGGTGAAGGTCCAGGTCAGGCCGTCCTCGCTTGCTTCCCAGCTCTCAGCCTGGCCGCCGATCACTTCGTTGTTCTCGTTGATCAGCAGCAGGGGCTCGAAGATGGTGATGATGGTGTTAGCGCCATCAATAGCGGAGTTCAGAGCCGGATCCAGGGTCTCGGGGTTGGGGCCGTACTGGACGGTGAAGCCAGCGGTGTTGACACTGCCGGTAGAAGAACCAGCAGCAGAAGAAGCAGAACCGGAGGTTGCGGTAGAACCGGACTTGCTGCCGCCACAGGCTGCCAGACCCAGAGCAGCGGCACCCACGCCAGCAACCTTGAGGAAATTACGACGAGAAATGCGTTTCATAATAATTATCCTTCCCTTAAATCAAATTGAGTGTGCCAGGTTTTTGCCCAGCCGCCTCTATATTCGATCCGGAGCACGGTCTGCCAAAACAGCCTGTCCTCCGGAGGAACACGAATAGTATAATGCGTTCTCGCACTGGTTACAAGTCCCAACGGGTGTCTGTAACCATTTCGTTACAATATTTCAGCCGGAAGATGAGATGTATTCATCTTTCAGGAGAATGAAGTGTTTTTACTTCACCTTGTCCAGATGATGGCAGGCTGCCCAGTGGCCGGAGGTGACCTCTTTGAACTCCGGCACCTCGGCTGCGCACCGCTCGTCTGCGTAGGGGCAGCGGGTGCGGAAGCGGCAGCCGGACGGCGGGTTCAGGGGGCTGGGCACATCGCCCTGCAGCACGATACGCTTGGACTGGCGTGCCGTGATGGGGTCTGCCACCGGGATGGCAGAGATCAGGCTGCGGGTGTAGGGGTGGATGCTGTGGGCGATCAGCTCGTAGCTGTCGGCCAGCTCCACCAGCTTGCCCAGATACATGACGCCGATGCGGTTGGAGATGTGCTTGACCACGCTCAGGTCATGGGCGATGAACAGGTAGGTCAGGCCCATCTCCTGCTGCAGGTCCTCGAACATATTGACCACCTGCGCCTGGATGGACACGTCCAGAGCAGACACAGGCTCGTCACAGACGATGAACTCGGGGTTCACGGCCAGTGCACGGGCAATGCCCACACGCTGACGCTGGCCGCCGGAGAACTCGTGGCAGTAGCGGTTGGCGTGCTCGCTGTTCAGACCCACACGCTCCAGCAGGGCGATGATCTTGTCGTGGCGGTCCTTGTCGTTCTCAGCCAGGTGATGGATGTCGATGCCTTCACCCACGATGTCACCGATGGTCATGCGGGGGTCCAGGCTTGCGTAGGGGTCCTGGAACACGATCTGCATCCGGCGGCGGTAGGGCAGCATATCCACTGCGATCTTGTTGTCCTTATCGAACAGCAGGTTGCCGTCATAGTAGATCTTACCGCCGGTGGGCTCGTACAGGCGCAGCAGGGTGCGGCCGGTGGTGGTCTTGCCACAGCCGGACTCGCCCACCAGACCCAGGGTCTCGCCCTTGCGGATGGCAAAGCTCACGTCATCCACAGCCTGAACATACTTGCGGTTCTTGCCCACACCGCCGGCGGGGAAATACTGCTGCAGGTGCTGGACTTCAACCAGCGTCTTCTGTTCACTCATTCTGCCTTTTCCCCTTTCTCAAATGCAGCCTTCTGCTGCAGCCAGCAGTAGGTATAGTGGGTGTCGCTGAGCTCGGTGCGCGGAGGCATCTTGCTCAGACAGATCTTCATGCAGTTCTTGCAGCGGGGCGCAAAGGGGCAGCCGGCCGGCGGATTCAGCAGGTCCACAGGGGTACCCTCAATGGGCACCAGACGCTCACGCACCTCGGTGTTCAGCTTGGGGATGGAGTTGATCAGGCCCTTGGTGTACTCGTGGCCCGGCTGGTAGAAGATCTCGTCGGTGGTGCCGTACTCCACGATGTGGCCGGCGTACATGACGGCGATCTTTTCGCACATGGAAGCCACGACGCCCAGGTCGTGCGTGATCATGATGATGCTCATGCCCAGCTTCTTGCGCAGCTCCTGCATCAGCTCCAGGATCTGTGCCTGGATGGTCACATCCAGTGCGGTGGTGGGCTCGTCTGCGATCAGCAGCTTCGGCTCACAGGCCAGGGCGATGGCGATCATCACGCGCTGGCGCATACCGCCGGACAGCTCGTGGGGGTACTGCTTCAGGCGCTTTTCCGGCTCGTTGATGCCGACCAGCTCCAGCAGCTCCTCGGCGCGTGCCCAGGCTTCCTGCTTGTTCTTTTTGGTGTGCAGGCGGATGACCTCCACGATCTGGTTGCCGATGGTGTACACCGGGTTCAGGCTGGTCATGGGGTCCTGGAAGATGATGGAGACTTCGTTGCCGCGGATCTTGCGGAAGTCCTTCTCCTTCATCTTCTCGATCTCGTGGCCGTTGAACCACACGGTGCCGCCCACCAGCTTGCCGGGGTAGGCGGTCAGGCCCATGACCGAGTAAGCGGTAACGGACTTGCCGGAACCGGACTCGCCCACGATGCCCAGCACGTCGCCCTGGTTCATCGCAAAGGAAACGCCGTTCAGTGCCTTGACCTCACCGGCAGGGGTGAAGAAGGAAAGGCGCTCTTCCTTGATATCAAGAATTTTTTCGCTCATCTTCGTTCACCTCATCAATTCTTCAGCTTCGGGTCGAAAGCATCGCGCAGGCCGTCGCCAAACAGGTTGAACACCAGGATCATCACACTGATCATCACTGCAGGGGCGATCAGCAGGTGGGGGTAGGTGTTCATGCCCTTGACGGCATCGGTGGCCAGAGAACCCAGAGACGGCAGCGGGGCTGCAACACCCAGACCGATGAAGCTCAGGTAGCTCTCGGTGAAGATGGAAGCCGGGATCTGCAGGGTGGTGGTCACGATCAGGGTGCCGATGCAGTTGGTCAGCAGGTGCTTCTTGATGATACGGCCGCTGGAAGCGCCCAGTGCGCGGGCAGCGGTGACGTACTCGCTCTCCTTCAGGATCAGGATCTGGCTGCGCACGATACGCGCCATGCCGACCCAGTACAGCAGAGCAAAGATGATGAAGATGGAGATCATGTTGGGGCCCAGGGTCTGCATCCACTTGAAGCCGGGCTTGGTGGCCAGACTTTCCAGGGGCTCCTTCAGGGCCATGCCCAGCAGGATGATCAGCAGGATATCCGGGATGGTGTACAGGATATCCGTGATACGCATCATGATGTTGTCCACCCAGCCGCCGGCAAAGGCCGACACAGCACCGTAGGTGGCACCGATGATCAGCACCAGCACCGAGGCGATCAGGCCGACGGACAGGGACACGCGGGTGCCCATCATGATACGCACTGCAAAGTCACGGCCCATACGGTCGGTACCCAGAATGTGCGGGAATACCTTTTCGCCGGCGTCGATGCGGGCCTGCTCAGAGGCAGAGTACTCGAACGGTGCCAGATTGTTGCTGCCCTTCACCTGCTCGGCGTAGCTGTAGGGCCACACGGCAGGCAGCAGGTAGGCAAAAATGGCAATGGCGATGATGAACACAAAGCTGACCATGGCGATCTTGTTCTTCTTCAGGCGGCGCAGACCGTCCTTCCAGAAGTTGACGCTCTCGCGCATGATCACAAGGCTCTGCTTTTCCTCGTTGCTGGCAGGCAGAAAGTCGTCAGCGTTCAGCTGCAGGCTGAGAGGATTCTTTTTGATGTTTTCCATAACGCGTTCCTCCTTTTTTACTGCAGCTTGATGCGCGGGTCGATGATCTTGTACAGGATATCCACGATCACGTTGGCCACGATGACCATGCTGGACAGCAGGATGGTGGTGCCCATGATCAGGGTGTAGTCACGGTTGGTGATGGCAGACACGAAGTCGCGGCCCAGGCCGGGCACGGAGAAGATCTTCTCCACCACGAAGGAGCCCGTCATCAGGCTGGCCAGCATGGGGCCGACGTAGGTGATGACCGGCAGGATGGCATTGCGCAGCGCATGCTTGAACAGGATCATGAACTGGGACACGCCCTTGGCACGGGCGGTGCGCATGTAGTCCTGACCCATGACGTCCAGCAGGCTGGAACGCATCAGGCGGGTGATGTATGCAGAGGGGTAGATCGCCAGTGCGGTGACCGGCATGATATACGCTGCAGCGCTGTTCAGGCCCACGGTGGGCAGCAGCTTGAGGTTCATACCGAACTCATACAGCAGCAGCACGCTGGAAATAAAGCTCGGGATCGCAATGCCGCAGGTTGCGAACACGATGATGGTGTTGTCCAGCCACTTGCCGCGGTTGTAAGCCGAGATACAGCCCAGCGGGATGCCGATGCACAGGGCCACCAGCACCGCCACGCCTGCCAGGCGGCAGGACACCGGCAGCTTGCTGGCGATGATCTCGTTGACCGTGCGGCCACGCTGACGCAGGCTCAGGCCCAGGTCGCCGTGCAGCAGGCTCTTCATGTAATTGACGTACTGCACACCCAGCGGCTTGTCCAGGCCGTATTTCTCGGCCAGTGCCTGCTGAGCAGCCGCACTGATGGACTTTTCTGCCACGAACGGGCCGCCGGGGACCAAGTTCATGACAAAAAAGGTAACCGTGGCCACAATGAAGATGCTGAAGATGCCCATTGCGACACGCTTGATGATGTACTTTGCCATCGTTTGATGCCACTCCATTCCTATCAATGAAATACTATTTTGGCGTTCCCGGTCTGAGCCAGGCACTTTCCCGCATCTGCGTCTCACAGTGCAGACGTCTGTCCTTGGCACACGGACAGAAAAAGCGAATAGAAAAACGATGGCATCTTGCGGCTGCATAAACACCATCGTCCATAACCGAGAAACACTTTTTTAATTATAGTAATCAGGTTGAAATTTGTCAATTTAGATGAAAATCATTCACCCTTCTATAGCAAAGCATGAGTAGAATAGAATACTTTTGTCGGATTTCTTCGTCCTTTGTCCGTGCAGGTCGGTCAGCTTTCCGGTTTCCGGGCGGCATCGGCCTGGCTGTAATAGCGCTTCTTTTCCCTGTACATGTTCTCATCGGCCAGGCGCAGCAGGTTCTCCAGGTTCTCGGTGCTGGCCTGCCATACCCCGCCGATGGACGCATCCACGCCGTTTTCCTGCATCTGGCGGCGCAGCTGCTCGGTCTTGCGGGCAAAATCCTCGCGGCTCACATCCAGCAGGATCACCACGAACTCGTCACCGCCCACCCGGTAGGCGTCCTCGGCAAAAATGCCCGCAATGGTGCCCGCCGCCCGCACGATCAGCTCGTCACCGGCGCGGTGGCCCTGCTCGTCATTCACCTTTTTCAGGCCGTTCAGGTCGATGTAGATGGCACCGATCTGCTGATCCTGCACCTGCTTGTAGGCTTCCAGCCGCTCGATGTATCGGTTGCGGTTGTACAGGCCGGTGAGCATGTCGCGGTAGCTGAGCTTTTCCAGATAGGCTTTCTGCTTTTTGCGGTCCAGGCTGTTGGTCACAAAGAACTGGATGGACGCCAGCAGGGTCGCGTCATCGTAGTGCGCGCGGGGGTTGTCCACCCCCAGAAAGCCCACCATGGCTCCGCCTTTCATCAACGGCACGGCCAGCAGGCGCCACACCTGCTGCGCCTTCAGCATCTCGTAGCTGGGCTGGCCCCGCTCCTGCTCCAGATCGGACATATAATAGGAACGGCCCTGCCGGAAGTTCTGCATCCAGACCTCGATGACCGAAACAGGCACCTCCTGCAGATTGTCCATCTGGGCACTTACTTCCTGCCCGCAGATGTACTCAAAGGTGTTGATGAGCACGTCCCGGTCCGGGTCGATCTCAAACACATAGGTGCGGTCGGCCTGAAAATAGTCGTTCACAGTGGCCAGCAGGTTGTTGATGCCCACGTCGATGTCGGTGTCGGAGTTCAGCTTGCCCACGCAGCTGTTCAGCATGGTGGCGATCTCCAGACGCTGGCGGATCTGCTCCTTGGTCCGCTCTGAGACGGCCAGCTCCCGGTTCTGGGCGCTGGTGGCCACCACGAACAGCAGGATCATGGATGCCCCCACCGACAGGCTGATGAGGGAAATGTCGTCCTGGAACACCTGACACGCTGCCACCGACAGCGGCAGGACCACACAGCCGAACATGGCAATGCGGCGTCCCATCGTGAGTTTCTGGTAAAACTGGGACATCATGGTGGTCTCTGTGCCCATGCCGATGAGCAGCAGCACCATGGACAGCGGGAAGGCATCGCTGCGGTGGTAGATGTTCTGGGCGTCGATGTAGTAGAACAGTGGGCTGAACTGGGACACGAACACCAGCCCGATGCCCACGGCGCAGGTAATGTCCACCGTCCGGCTGCGTTTCGGAGCGCAAAGACGGCCGTCCTCCCGCAGGTAGCAGCCCACATAGTGGTTGAAGAGGAACAGCACCAGATACAGCCCCGCATACACCACAAAGTTGGTGGCGACCATGATGAGGTGGCTTGCTTCCCCCGGCGTGCCCTGCACGAACCAGGCGGCCGCATCGCAGCACAGCAGCGCAGCCGCCGAAAGCTCCATCCAGAGCAGCCAGTTGCGTTTTTCCCGGTTGTGGTCATTTCCCATGGACAGGCAGAACGCCGCCGTCAGGCAGAAACAGCCGCCCCACAGCAGCAGGGCAACGTTCATGATCCGCTCCTGTTCACTCATCCGCACTTCCTCCACGCTTGTCCTTTTTCTGGTTCCTCTCTCCTGAAGTATACCACAGGCCCCCGCAAAAGGATATGGTTTTCACACAAATTCGACGCCTGAAAATGCGTCACGTCCGGTGTTTTTTCATGAAAGTTTCTGGAAACGCCGCTGCGCACCCCAGAACAAAGCACCATTCAATTCAATCGCCGGCACTGCAAACAAAAAAGCTGCCCTTCCCGTGCAGTGCACGCAAAAAGCAGCTTTTTCCGTTCTTATTCCGAAGCGCTCCCGGTTATTCCGGCAGGTCCTCTTCGTTCTCCAGGCTGTGCCAGACGTTCTGCACGTCGTCGTTCTCTTCCAGAGCGTCCAGCAGCTTGCCCATGGCCTTCAGCTGGTCGGGGTCGGTCAGACGAGTGGTGGTCATGGGCACCATGGCCAGGTCGTCGGACAGGATCTCGTAGCCCTTCTCCTCCAGAGCCTTGACCACAGCGGAGTAGTTCTCGGGATCGGTGGTGATCTCGGCAGCGTCCTCGCTGGCGTCAAAGTCCTCGGCACCGGCGTCCAGAGCATCCATCATGGCCTCGTCGGCGTCCTTGTCCTCCAGAGAGATGTCGATGACACCCTTCTGGTTGAACAGGAAGGCCACGCAGCCCATAGCACCCAGGTTGCCGCCGTTCTTGTCGAAGTAGTGGCGCAGGTCGGCAGCGGTACGGTTGCGGT
>ERZ1108170.1512-NODE-1512-length-14300-cov-3.553879_pt1 | contig 14300 bp, 17 predicted proteins | sample MGYA00403705_ERZ1108170 | MGnify/ENA primary metagenome ERZ1108170 (study PRJEB35170, sample SAMEA104062422) | human gut metagenome | biome: human gut; feature: human-associated habitat; material: faeces | place: Denmark | collected 2012-06-15 ...
CCCCCCGACCCGAGCGGGCGCGCAGCGGCCTACTTTACTTGATATATATGACAACATCTTTCCGCGAGAATCCGACCGCTTCTCGGCGGTCCCGCAGGTGGGAACGCCTGTTCTCGCGAAAATCCGAGAGGTGGTATAGACCAGTTTGGGACGGCTCGAATGGGTCAAGACCCTGGAGACGCCGACCACGATAGAGGTATGGGAGTACTCGGCTCCCGCTGGGCGCATGAACCCAGAGAACCGCGAGGAAGATGAGGGATGCGAAGGGGGCGAATGTGAGCGTGGGCGCGATGCAGCCGCGTACTATGACGCCGCGAAAAGGCGGCAAAGGCACTACAAGGGCGTTCGTTGGGAGATTGCCCGCCTTATCGACTGCAATTTCGATGACGCCACCAAGTTCGTCACGCTCACGTTCGCCGATAACGAGACAGATGTTAAGCGATGCAACCGCGAGTTTTCAAAGTTTCTAAGGCGATTGAATCGGCACGTGTACGGCTCCGATTCGATGCAGGTTAGGTATCTGGCCGTCTGGGAAAGGCAGAAGCGCGGCGCGGTCCATTACCACGCCGTCATGTTCGGCTTGCCGTATATCCCGCTCGCTGAGCTGCGCGGGCTGTGGGGCCACGGGTTCGTCAAGATTAACCGCGTGGACGTTGACCAGCGCATGAACGTGGGCCGCTACATCTCGAAGTATTTCAGCAAGGACGTCGATGAAGCGTCTTACAAGCAGAAGAAGTACTTCAAGAGCCAGAACTTGGACCAGCCCGAGGAACGGCGTTTCACTGCGCTCGAACCTCTCTCGTTCGAGGGTTTCGACGTTGCGTATTCCAAGGAATATGACCAGACCATACCGAACGTCTACGGCGATGGGGGCGGGTTCGCCCCCCGCAAGGTTCGGTACACGAAGATATGCAAGGAGCTAGGCAGGGAGGTTGTCGGAAATGGCAGCTGCGATAATGGTCGATAAGACCGACTTACAGGCGTTGGGCTTCACCGTCTCCAAGTCGGCGGATATAATCCGCTCGGCTAAAAGGCTCATGGTCTCCAAGGGCTACGGGTTCTACAGCTCCCGCAAGGTGGGCCGCGTCCCCGCGTCCGCCGTGGCGGAGATAATTGGCGTTGACCCCACGGGGGCGGCACATGCCGAAGGTTAGCAACGTCTACCGCGACAAGCGGAACGATACATGGTATTTCGTGGCGAACCTCGGCACCGATGCGGACGGCAAGCGCGTAAGGTATTGGGGTCGCGGCTACAAGACCCAGCGCGAAGCGAAGGCGGGTTACGACGAGTACATGGCGGACTGCTCCAAGACCGCCGTGAAGGTCAACTCCACCATGAGTTTCGGCGAGTTCTTCCGTTCGTACTGGGAACCCGATTACAAAGGGCGCGTCCGTGACGGCACCTACCGCGAGCGCATGACGATGGCGCGGAAGCATTACGCCCGTTTCGATCGGTCGCGGCTCTGCGACATAACCGCGCCCATGTTGCAGCGGTGGCGCAACGAGCTGGTGTCGGAGTATTCGCCCGCCTACGCGCGTCTCGTGTTCGGGCACTTCGCCATGGTGTTGGATTTCGCGGTGAAGCTCGGCCTGTTGCAGCGCAACGTGGCTAGGCAGGTGGGCAACGTGCGCAAGGTTCCCAAGGAGGTCGATTTCTGGTCCCGTGAGGAATTCGAGCGCGTCATTGCCACATTTGACGTATCGGATTATTTCGAGCTGTTCGGGTTCACCTGCGTGTGGCTGTTCTACATGACGGGCATCAGGCGGGGCGAGGGTCAGGCGCTGAGGTGGCCCGACGTCGATTTCTCGGCGGGCACCATGTCGGTGAACTACTCCATGGACTACCGCAACGCCCGCGATTGGAAGCTCGCCCCGCCCAAGACCAAGGCGGGCAAGCGCGTTATCGCCCTCGACGCGCTGACCCTCGAATACCTCGGGCGATGGCGCGAGGTTCAAGCCCGCAACATTTCCACCGATTTTGTTCTTAGTTGGAGCGGCGAGCCGTTGAGCGACAATATCGTTGGACGCTTCATCGACACCCATGCTGCCGCCGCCGGGGTCCACCGCATCCGCGTCCACGCGCTGCGGCACTCCCACGCCGCCCTGCTCATCAGTCTCGGGGAGAACGCCTTGGCGATTCGTGATAGACTGGGGCATGAAGACGTCAAGACCACGTTGGGTACCTACGGGCACCTCTACCAAGATGCGAACAGGGCCGTTGCCGACAGGCTCGACGCCGCTTTCGCCGCCACCGATGGCGGGCAACCTCTGGGCAACCCTCCCAGTCAATCCGACCGAGACTAAAGGCTTGTTTCTGGCCTTCGACCGTAGTAAACGTGCAGATAGGGGGGCTATCCCGTTCTGCTTCGCCCTATAGGAGGAGTAGCGAGAAACGGCACCGTCCAAGCCCCTGACCTGCGGAGAGGTCGGGGGCTTCTCTTTTCTGGCAACCTCTGGGCAACCTTTGCGGGCAAAACGCCCGCGGATAGGGGAAATCATGCGAAAGGTTCAGGCAACGATAACTCTTCAGATTTTGGACGGCGCGGGGTTGCCTGAGGGCATACCTGATGGCGGCGCCGTGTGCGTCTCGGGGTACGCTGACGGCGGTGATTTGCTTCCCGTCATCGAAGCCGCCAAGGCCGACGCCATCGAGCGGGCTAGAAGGGCGCGTTCTGGCGAGACGCCCCCGTTTCCAAAAGCGCACGAGCTTTTATCGCTTAAGCACTGGCGCTGTCCATGCGACGGCGCGGTTCACTCCGAGGAATAGGAGATTGAGATGCGTAAGATTCAGATTTCCGCCTTCATCAGCGTTCTGCCTGGTTCGGAGCTGGGGGGTATCCCCGACGGGAAGGTGGCGGTATGTACTAGCGCGTACGCGGAAGGGGCGGCGCTGGATTCCGTAATGGAGGAGGTGGAGCAGAACCTCCGCGACGCCGTGCGAGACGCTAGGACGGGCAACGCCCCCGCGACGCCGTGCGGCGGTCCTCGCCCCCGCATGTGCCCCATGGGCTTGCGCCAGATGTGTGTTCGGGACGGACGCGAAGAAATGGGCGAGTTCGCCTACCGCTTCCTCTCCCGCGCCCTAGCGGGGTTCGAGAATCGCGTCGATATTGACTGGCGCGCTGTCTCGCATATGGATGCCGAGGCTCTGGGCGTTCCCGATTGGCTGATTGATGGGGTGCGATACGAGTGCGCGAAAGACATATCGTCTCTGCCCATATTCGCCGCGCTTCTCGATGGCTTCAGGGACAGAATCGCCCCGTTCTTCTGCGGCCTGACCCCCTCGCGCACCCTCGTCCTGCGCTTGCTGGCTAAGGCGTATTTCGCCGACATGCTCGACGCCCTACCGCTGCTCGACCATGGGCACGTTCCCGACCCGCTCGATTCTTGGTGTGCGGAGCATGATTGCCCTTGTTCTTCCGCCCACGTGTTCGAGGATGCGGGCCATGATTGTTTTCTATGTCCAAGGCATCCAGATTTTTAACGCTATTCCCGATTTTTAACGCTATCGATCAAATTTTGCGCGGTCTCGCTGGCAGCAGCGTTGTCCACGCCCTGTTTTCCATGGCGGGTGTTAGGGGGTCCGACTGAAACCCCCGTGCCCGCTGTGGGAAACAGGGTGTGGGGAACGCGGACGCATGGTCGAAATTTTGAAATTCCAGGGCTAAAGCTATTGCCAGAATCTTCTTAACTGGTTATTATCCTTTTCAGTAGGAGGGCTAAAACTAGAGCTCCTAACGAAAGGAGTAGCCATGTCTACCGTATCCGTAACCCGTCCCGTCAAGTTCCGCCGTGAAGTGATTCACACGTCCTCGTTTGTGTTTTCGCTCGCCATCGCGCCGACCCCTTCAACCCTCGCCGCCCCGAGCATTGCAAAGGCTGTCGAATACGCGCTTAACCGCATTCACAATGTCGTTTCGGTTGTTGATTGGTTCGAGCTGTCTAAGGATAAGTACCGCGCGATTCTCGGTATTCCTGACTGGCTTCCGTGTGGCGCACGTTTTGCTACCTCGCTCACGCTCTCTCCGCAGGTCGATAGCTTGCTTTCCGATTTTATTGCTGCCATTTCCCCTGATTTCACCGCTTTGAAGAAACGTGCCCCATACCGTCCGTTCGCTATTGCCCTCTTGTTCCGCGCCGTTATCGCTGACGAGCTTGGGGTGCTTCCCTACAAGGTCGCTCAATCCGAACCCGTCCCGTATGGCCCCGACATGCTCGAGACGCTGTACCCCAACGGGGTCACGCCGCAAATCCACATGAGCATCGAGGCTGGAAGCGGAAGCATGGAATTGGCCCCGAGCTGTATGTAGATCGCTACAACGTTGACAAGCAACAGCATGCCAATCGGACCGAAGCCGGACCCAAAATAGGAAACAGCGATCACGCAAGAGACCACGTATGCAAGGCAGACGACACTCGCCAGAAGAAGTCGATAGCAAAAAATAATCAGGTCGAAATACTGCTGAGCATCTAAAACGATCGCGCAGTTAAGGCAGTACAAAACGACACTCGACAGGATAAACGCGCCCAAAAGGGCAAAAGAAGACAGCGCCACTCGCGCAACGATAGCGCACACACGCTTCCCTCCCCGAGCCTCCGACAACCCCCACGGTTCCTCAATAAAGCCCGAACTGACAAAGCGCGGCACAATGCAAGCCGCGATGAACGGAAAAAACAATGCATGAGCCAACGGGGCTACGTTGAACAGCAGACCGCGAAAAACCTCTGCATTACCAAATAGAAGGACATCCTCTGCCGATAGCCGAAGCGTCGGGTCTGGGAAAAAGCCCAAGAAACTGTTCTCACGGAGGCTACAGAACCACATCGGGAAAGAATTAAGCTGCAATACCACCATGCACGCATAAATTACCAGGATTAAGGCGCACGTCCATTTGCTCACATGCTTCAATTCTGAATGGAGGAACCTTTTAATCTGACGAGCCATTGAGCACACCTCCGACACGACAGGTCACGAGAGCGTAAATCAATACCGATAGACAGCCAGCTGCCACGCCATATCCCAGAAGCGTCAGCTGCCCCATATCGCTATACCCAAGGGCACATCCGGCTCCAAGGTACGGCCCCGGAAGGAGGAAGATCCATCGCAAGGATGGTATAGGTGCCTGAAGGAAGGTTCCGTAGAGCGTCAAGCTCATGACAAATCCAATTATTATTACAGCCCCGCTCAATACAGCGCTGCCTGTAATCCGATAGATGGTCATCGTCTCCAACGCAACCGATATCACCAATACGGCGTTGATTATCATCGCAGGCAAAAATGCAGCCAGCATGCCGTGCGTGTAGTTTTGCCCCCCACGCATTATGGCTATTGCAAACAAAAGAAGGCAAAGTGCGCTATAAGCTGCACCGACTATTAAAGCAGACGAAAGCACATGTGCCAGAGCCCCATTAAAGCGGGCGAGACCTCTTGCTGAAGAAATTCGGTATCCCTCTTTATAGCCATGCTCCTGTAAAAGCACCAAACAAACGATGAGTGGAACGAACAGGGATGTACCGGCAAAAGCGCTGCGCGCAAGGGACTCATCAGGCGCAGAAGGATCGATTGCATTCCAGAGGAAACCAATATCCTCCCCACAAACGCCATAGCCAAAGCCTAGCAACGTTGCTCCGTTATTTAGAAAAACACCGAAGAGAAGACCGCACGCCAACATAAGCGTAAGACCAAACTGCGCCGGAAACATCCTGTGTAGACGCATCTGCCTTTATGGGATGGATCGCCCGCTTCATAGCGAGACCGCGTTCATCAAGCGCCTGTAATATTCTTTTAGGGACGACGCCTCATCCCTTATGACATCCATCGATTCCTTTTTCAGCAGTTCACCGTCATGAATAAACACGCAACTTGTTGCAACCGATGCCAACTCATCCAAATCATGGCTAGAGATGAGCATGGTCTTACCCTGTTCTCGATTCAATCGGCCGATAAGGGCCCATATACTCTCGATGCCCAGCGGGTCCAACCCATTTGCCGGCTCATCGAAAATTAGTACGTCGGTGTCGCCCAACAAAGCCGTAGCTATATCCAGTCGCCGTTTCATTCCCAGAGAAAAACTGCTCACGCTCTTTTTCTCATCGACGTCCAGCCCGACTAGGCCCAAGACGCGAGGAACCTCACGTGTCTCATCGAGCCCCCATTCCGCACATCGGATCCGAAGATTCTCCACCGCACTGAGGGATTGGTATGCTCCGCTGGAATCTGGCACATAGCCGACACGCGTCCGCATCAGGCTCAGCTCTTTTTTCGACTTGCCTCCAAAGAGCTCCACGCTCCCCGACGATGGCTCACAGAGGCCCAGCACTATTTTAATAAGCGTGCTTTTGCCCGCCCCGTTTGCACCAACAAGGGCGCAAAGTTCAGACTGATTCACCTCGAAGGAAACGTCATGCAACACACGCCGTTTTCCATAGCGCTTTGACACCTTTGATAGCTTTATCGCTGATGCGCTCATTGGCCTCCTATTCTGCTTGATAACAAAACCGCTGCTGCCAGACTGTCGCCTGGCAGCAGCTGCAACTGCTAGAAATTAACAACACACAAGTTTTTGCTGCAGTTATTGACGCAGACGCGTGCTCCACAGAATGCCTTGCAGTAACCGTTGCACCCACCACCGGGGTCCACATAACTCGGCTTTACAATCCAGCTCATATCGTTCCTCCTTTCTTTTATCGTTCGTTCTTGATGTTATTGTTTGCCGATAACTTATATTTGTCAAGATAATTAATAAACAAAGAACCCGTGTTAGACACGGGTTCCGCTACACTGATATTTCGTTATAGTTGTTTTTTTATGCTACTCGTCGCTCAAATCTACAGCGAAGACCGATGTCGGAAGCGACGCCTCATTGCCTCTGCCATCCCGCATCTGCCTCACGGCATTCTTCGCGCGCTCGACAATAAGTTCCTCGAGCTCTTTCTCGCTCACGCGCTGAATAATATCTCCCGGTTGACAATCAAGCTCATCACAGATTTCAAGAAGCGTCTTAAGACGAATAGCTTTAATTTTTCCGTTTCTTAGCTTAGAAATATTAGCCGGAGTATGCCCCGTGGCACGAATCAGATCAGAGCTGGTCTTTCCGGTCTTAAGCAGCTGCGTCTCAAGCTCGATGATGAGATAGCTCATGTTTCCTCCTACACAAGCTCGTCAGACTGCTCCTGGAGCAGCGAGGCATAACTCCAAATCGCCGAGATAAACAGACAGACAACTGCGCCGATAAACGACCCCGCATCAAAGGTAGCGCCTTGGCAAATCTCAATAACAAAGGAATGAGGCACGATGTAAAGCTCCAGTCCGCCAATGGTGAGATTGACCGATCCATAGGCACCAACAAGCGAAACCGCGGCGTTAACAGCAAAGGCAAGCGCGAGAACACGGATAAGCCGCACATGCGCCCTGGTAAAGGGCGATACGTCCCGCGAAATGTCGCGGCTGATTCCGCACAAAACGACAAGCGAAATACCCATGGCAAGCGCCATGCACAGTCCGCTTGGGATAACGATGCACCCGCCATTGAGAAGCGTCACAACACCGAAAGAATCGACAGAAGCAGCGTTTGCAACCGCATACCAGATCACGTAAACAACCAACGCGGCGAAAGCGACGAGCATTCCCGCAAAAACGACCGCCATGCAAAAGCCAAGCTTCCTTACAGTCTCGCCCGCCTTGGCCATACGCTGAACGCTGTTGGACATACACTCACCCTCATCGAATCTATCGTTATCCGAATAGTTTATCGAACAACGATATGGATTGCATGCGGAAAGCCCCGCCAGTGCGCATAGGCCATTCACTAATCAGAAGGGGTGAGAGTGGATTTTTGGACACGTATCGAACGAGAGTGGATAATCTCCCACTTTGAGGCCACCACCGGGCCTAAAACGGGAGATTATCCACTCTCATAGTCATCAAGGCTCACAACCTCTTACTCGGCCGCCTCGCGCAGGGCCGACATCGTAGCCGCATATTGCTGCTGCAGCGCATGCATTCCCTCGCGAGCGCCGTCAACGGCATCGGCGCCGCGCAGCGCCTCGGTCACCACGACCGCCGGCTCGTACAGATTATCGAATCCCAGGTTCTGGCTCACGCCCTTGAGCGTGTGCGCTGCCATAAACGCTTCCTCGGCGTCTCCCGCCGACATGGCAGCCTCCAGCTTGTCCATGCTCTCGTCATCTAAAAACTTGAGGGCAAAGCGGGCAAGCATTTCCCCGCCCATCAGCCGAGCACACGCGTCATCATAATTAGCGCCGATCTTCTCATACGCCTCACGCATGGAAATCATGGATTAAAAACTCCTTTGGTCAAACTAAATCGTGGGAAACGCGACAACGTCGGCGGGGCGCGCCAACGTCTCGTCAATATGGTCTTGCACCTCGAGCAGGCAGTCGAGCAACAGCGGGTTAAACTCACCGTACTTACCGTCCAAGATCATCTGGATAGCCTCCTTGTGCGGGATAGCGTCCTTGTACACGCGCACGCTCGTCAGAGCATCGTACACGTCGGCCACCGAGACCACCTGCGCGGCGATGGGGATATCGTCGCCCTTAAGGCCATCGGGATAGCCCCTGCCGTCCCAGCGCTCGTGGTGCCAACGCGCAATCTGGTACGCATATTCCATAAGCGCATTACCGACGTGATGGCGGCCCAGCTCAAGCAACATGTCGGCGCCGATCGTGGTATGCGTCTTCATAATCTCGAACTCCTCGGGCGTAAGGCGCCCGGGCTTGTTGAGGATCGCATCGTCAATCGCCATCTTGCCAATATCGTGCAGCGCCGAAGCCAGGGCAATCGTGGAGCGCTCCTCATTGTCGAGGGAGATCGTGTCGCTACGCTGGACCAGGCAGTCAAGCAGCAGCTCGGTCAGCTTCTCGATGTTCGTAACGTGCCTGCCGCTCTCGCCGTTGCGAAGCTCCATGACGCCGGCCATGATGTCGATGAGCATGCGACTGTTCTTGACGCGCTCGTTGTACTGCTGGGACAGCAGGCTCGTCAGGCGGCGCTGTTTGGCGTATAGGCGGATGGTGTTGCTTACACGGCGGCGCACGACACGGGAGTCAAACGGGCGGTTGATATAGTCCGAGGCGCCCAGCTCGTACGCGCGCAGAACCATATCATCGGAATCTTCGCTCGAAATCATGATGAAAGGCAGATTGTCGATACCCGATCGGCGAGACAGATCGGCCAACACCTCAAAGCCGCTTATGCCCGGCATGACAATATCCAGCAGCACGAGCGACAACTCATCGCCATAGCGGTCGACCATGTCGAGCGCCGTACGACCGTTGTCGGCCTCGAGGATGCAATACTCGTCCTTGAGCATCTCGTTGAGAATGGCTCGGTTCATCTCGGAGTCATCGACAATAAGCACCAAAGGCTTTTCGCTTTGGAAGGCTTCGATGGAATCGGCATCGGTCACGACCGTACCGGCTTTTGCCTTAGCGCGGCTCAATAACTGGACAGCGCGGCCAACTCCCTCATCGACCGTCTCGCCATGAATGCGAACGCCACCAACACATGCCGTCAAGCTCACGTACTCATGGCCCGGAATAATAGTGGCATGAACGGCATCGGATACCTGATGCAGGCGACGGGTGAAGTCATCGGAGGGAATATTGGGCATGACGACCACAAACTTGTCGCAGCCATAGCGTACGAGCTCGTCAGTCGAACGAATTCCGCTGCGTATGGCCGTCGCCACGGCACCGAGCGCAAGGTCGCCGGCATGACGGCCACACGTATCGTTGAAGACCCTAAAATCATCAAGGTCGATCACCGCAACGCCGGCATTCATGCGGGCGCTACGGAGCTTTTCCTCGTAATATCGGCGATTGCGCACACTCGTCAGCACGTCGGTGTAGACGAGGTCCTCTTCTGCAGCCTCTTGCTCATCGATCGGACGCACCATCAGCAGGACGTGAGGCTCGCCCTCGACCTTTAGAGGGCGCAGACGGGCGCGGTACTCAACACCATCGTTGAGCAGTTGCTCCGACACCTCATCGGAGTCTGCCAAAGCCTCAAGACTCGACTGACGCAGACAAGGGCAGCGATCGCCGGCGAGCAGGCAGTTAGGCTCGCTCTTAATCTGATCGGCCGACAGCAAACGTACCACGGGGTAGGTCTTCGCGACGCGGGCGACCTCAGCGGCAGCCTCCTCGTCGGTTAGATTGGCCTCGTGATTATTGAGCATATGGGGCCCTTTCGATAGTTTCGCATGGTAGCGGTGGGTTCCAAATGCTGCAAGGGTAACACCTTGCCGATGCAGGTAAGCACGTGAATACTGTTACATTTTTATGAGTTGGCAGACGGTGCAATTGAAGCCGCAGACGTGAGGTTTTGAGCACATTTGTTAACAAGGCCGAAACGTTTGCGGGTGAAGGCTGTTTTGATTTTAACGGCTGCTAGAGCTCCAGGATGCCACGGACAGTCTGGGCAGCCGCTGCCGGGCGATCGCGCAGGCCGTTGTGCGCGCCGGGAACCATTACGAGCGGACAGTCCAAAAGCTCAGCCGCCACCCTTGTGCCCGCCTCGCGGGGCGTGCCAATCGAGAGCTCACCCAAAAGCACGGCGGCCACCGTTTTCAACGCGCGAACGCTATCCCAATCGGGAACGCAGGTCATAGTAATCCCGTATTCGTTCGCCATGAAACTGCGGCCGTTGCGCAGGGCATGCTTGGCTTCTGCCTCGGTTAACTTGGGGGCCTCAGGGTCCGAATCGCCGATGGCGCCCAGGAAGGCCCGCAATGCCCTGGAGACCTTTCCCGCGGCGACCATCTCGAGCAAAACTGGGGCCGCGCCCAGGCCGGCGCCCTTATCCGTCACGGCGGGTTCATGCAGAATCGCACGCGAGATTATGGCGGGGTTTGCACGGAGAAGCTCCAGGGCCACCAACGTACCGGCACTGTGCGCGAGCACGTTTGCCGGAGCGCCAATATGCTCGATAACAGCCTGCAGGTCGGCGGCCTGGGCGGCAAGGTCGTAGCGTCCGTCTGCAGCGTCGCCGCTCTCGCCGCAACCGCGGCGGTCGTAGGCAATGACGCGACAGTCACGGGCGAGCTCGCGGGCGATGGCGTCAAAAAAGACGCCGTCGACGCACGCACCGTGCACGCAAACCAAGACGGGTGCATCGGACGATACAACCGGGCCGGCATACTCGCGGCAGGCAATCGTGGTGCCCGCATTCTCGACCGTAAAATCCATGTTGTGCCCCATCGTCTTGTGTTTTGTTAACAGATTAACTGTACCCGACCCGATACCTTTCATGACGCGGCATCGAAGGCAGAGTTAAAAAACGAAACCTGCAAAGCACAAGCCCGGACCATACGTTGGAGCCGATGCTATGCTTAAGGTTAATTGTCTTGAGGAGCTTTTACCTATGTCTACGTTTCTAAATGCCAGCCCCATCTTTGGGCCCGTTCGCAGCCGTCGCCTGGGCCTTTCACTCGGTGTCAACATGATGCCGGCGAGCGGCAAGATCTGCACGTTCGACTGCATCTACTGCGAGAACGGTCTCAATGCCGAGCGCCCCTGCCACGAATCGTATAACACGGCTGCCGTGGTGCTCGATGCACTCGAGGCCAAATTGCGCGAGATGGCAGCCGAGGGCGAGCTGCCCGATGTAATCACGTTTGCCGGCAATGGCGAACCCACCGCCGCGCCGGAGTTTCCGCAGGCCATCGCCGGTGCCGTCGCGCTGCGCGACGAGCTTGCCCCAAACTCCAAGATCGCCGTGCTCTCCAACGGCACGCGCGCCGACCGCCCCGAAGTGCACGACGCGCTCATGATGGTCGACGACAACATCCTCAAGCTCGATACGGTCGACCCGGCATTTATCCAGCTGCTCGATCAACCCGTTGGCCCCTACGATGTGGAGCACCAGATCGAGACGTTCGCGAGCTTTAACGGCCACGTCATTATCCAGACGATGTTTTTGACCGGCGAACACCAGGGCAAGCCTCTCGACAATACCGGCGAGGAGTACGTTGGCCCTTGGCTCGCGGCACTCGAGCGCATTCGTCCGCAGGAGGCGACCATCTACACGGTGGCGCGCGAGACACCGGTCACCGGCCTTGCCAAAGCGGCGCCCGAGGTGCTCGACACGATCGCCGCACGCGTGCGCGCCCTCGGCATTCCCTGCCAGGTGAGCTACTAGCAAAACCACGCAGCAGCTAGTGCCCGCCATCCCGCTCCATCAGCTGCGGTGATATAGTTCCTATTTGTGCTGTTAAACCGCTTAAATCGGAACTATATCACCGCAACTTTTATGGACGCGTGAGTGGGCGATACTAGCTGCGGATGAAAGGAAGTTAGCCATGTATGACAAAGGACCCGTACCCGGCCGCAACGACGCTTGCTGGTGCGGCAGCGGCAAAAAATATAAGAAATGTCACAGTGCCTTCGACGAGCGCCTCGAGCGCCTGTGGGAGGAGGGCTGGGAGGTTCTGCCCCGCACGCTCTACAAGACGCCCGCCGATATCGAGGGCATCAAGCGCTCCGCCGCCATCAACGTGGGCGTGCTCGACTACGTAGGCGAGCACATCGCCGCGGGCATGACCACCAACCAGATCGACCAGATGATCTACGACTACACCGTCGAGCACGGTGGCACGCCGGCCGACCTCAACTACGAGGGCTACCCCAAGAGCGTGTGCACCTCGATCAACGACGTGGTCTGTCACGGTATCCCCTGCGATACGGACGTGCTGCACGAAGGTGACATCATCAACGTGGACTGCTCCACGATCTTGGACGGCTACTTTAGCGACTCGAGCCGCATGTTCTGCATCGGCGAGGTCTCTGCCGAGCGCCAGCGTCTTGTCGACGTCACCCGCGCCAGCGTGGAGGCGGGCCTGGCGGCCGTCAAGCCATGGCTGCCGCTGTCCGTTATGGCCGAGGCCGTGCAAAAGACGGTCGAGGACGCCGGCTTTAGCGTGGTGCGCGAGTACGGCGGGCACGGCATTGGTAAAGAGTTCCACGAGGACCCATTTGTGGGCTTTACCACCGAGGCGCCCGATGTGGACACCATCATGGCTCCGGGCATGGTCTTTACCATCGAGCCCATGGTCAACGCCGGAGCGCCCGACATCAAGATTAGCAAGGGTGACGGTTGGTGCGTGCGCACCAAGGACGGCAGCGACTCGGCCCAGTGCGAGGTACAGCTCGTGGTGACCGAGGACGGCTACGAGCTGCTGAGCTGGTAGCTGTAGATGCGCCGGATGCTGACGGGCACGCTCGTCTTGCATCCGGCGTTTTTATTTGAACGTTTTGCCTGATAAAACCTGCCAAAATAAACCTGTCCCTTTTTGGTAGGTCGAGCGGAGAGGACTGCTTGTGAACATCCTGGTTTTGTTGCCCGTCAATGACCGCCATCGTGCGATCCTCGAGTCGAGCGCTCCAGGCGAGGACTTTATCTACACGAGCGCCGACGCCGCCACGCGCAAGCAGGTCGCCGATGCCGACGTGATCCTGGGCAACATCGACCCTGGCATGCTTACCGCGTGCGAGCATCTCCAACTGCTGCAGCTGCAGACCGCGGGCTATGACGATTACTTGGCCGCCGGCACCGTGCCGGCCGACGCCAAACTGTCTTGCTCGGTGGGCGCCTATGGCCAGGCCGTAAGCGAGCACATGTTTGCCATGGTCCTTTCCATGATAAAGCGCCTGCCCGGCTACCAGGACCTGCAGCGCGAGCATCGCTGGGAGGATTTGGGCCCGGTTACCTCGCTCAAAAACGCCAACGTGCTGGTGCTGGGCGCGGGCGATATCGGCAGCCACTTTGCCACGCTCTGCCGCAGCATGGGCGCACACGTCCGCGGCATCAAGCGCCATCCGCTCGTCTACCCCATTTTGTTTGAGGACATGGACGGCATGGATGCCTTGCCTGAGCGCCTGGCCGAGGCGGACGTCGTCGCATCCTTTGTGCCCAGCACGCCCGAGACCCGCGGCCTGGCGAACGCCGAGTTCTTCGCCGCGATGAAGCCGGGCGCGTTCTTTGCCAACGGCGGCCGCGGCGACTTTGTGGTCGCCGACGACTTGGTTGCCGCTCTGGAATCGGGACATCTCACCGGCGCCGCGGTCGACGTCACCGACCCCGAGCCGCTGCCTGAGACAAGCCCGCTGTGGGATGCACCCAACATGCTCATCACACCGCACGTCTCGGGCTGGTTCCACTTGGCCGCCACGCTCAATAACGTGGTCGACATCGCCGCGGAGAATCTGCGTCACCTGCAAGCCGGCGAGACGCTTCGATGCTGGATCGAGCACTAGGGTTCCGCCGTTCTAACGAACGG
>ERZ1108170.1521-NODE-1521-length-14220-cov-4.139781_pt1 | contig 14220 bp, 11 predicted proteins | sample MGYA00403705_ERZ1108170 | MGnify/ENA primary metagenome ERZ1108170 (study PRJEB35170, sample SAMEA104062422) | human gut metagenome | biome: human gut; feature: human-associated habitat; material: faeces | place: Denmark | collected 2012-06-15 ...
ATTTGCGAAACATGTAATGAATGTAATTTGAACCGATAAATCCGGCTCCACCGGTTACTAAATATGTTCTCATAAACTTTTTCTTCTTCATTCAATTTTATTTTTATATCATTCTTTTTTATTCTACAATCATATATCCTTTTCTTCAACAGATATTTTTTTCAAAAGCATATTTAACCATTTATTACACCATCCTTCTACATATCTATTGTAAAAATATGCAAGAACTAATACACACAACATTGTAAATATAAAGGTAATGCCTACACTTTTCAAATAAGAAAATCTTCCTAATTCCATCATTCTATTAAAAACATAACATGACCCTGAGAATAATAATGGAATATGTATCAAATAAATCGCATATGATATTTTACCTAAAAACTGCATGAACCTGCATTCTAATACTTTACAAACATAAACAAGATTCCATAATCCATACACGGTAAAAAAAGCTCCAAAAATATGCCATAACTGAAATGCAGAAATTTCTGGTGGAAGAAAATTTAAATATCTATAAATATTGGTTGGCATGACACCTGACGGATATCCTCCAAGAAAAATCCCCAATAATAAACAAATCATTCCTATCCACCTATGATGAAATAAGCCTTTTCTTTCTTTATACAGATGAGCCAGCAATACTCCCAGCACAAATGCTAATTGTAATGTATTAACGCGTATATATATCAGAATACAAAAAACATATATTATATCCACAGCATTACGCTTGATTTTCCATGTAAACATACTTAAAATCATTGCCAGCATAGATCCAAAGAATAAACTTCCAAGCATCCAGAATGCATTTGAAAATGTTGAATCGCTTGTATACCATGTTGTTACAAATATTCCATCTATGCATCTCTTAAAACTTACCTTTTCCAGATAAAATGCTCCCAGCCAAGGCGACTGTGTCAATGAAACCGTCTGCAAATGTGCAAAACACTCATATTTCAACATCAAATAGACAGAAAATATGATCGGAACTATTGGCAGCATCAAACGTGGATATCTTTTTATAAACATATCCGCAACATCCTGCTTCTTCTCAAGATTCATAATCTTTAATCCCAAAACTAAAGCACTAACCAGACAAAATAATGCCACCATATAATTTCCATTAATAAAAAACGCATATGGCGCCTGCGACAAAAGTACATCTCCCTGATTTTGCAATTTTGACATATTTACATCACCATAATATGTAGCCGGTAAAAAAGCCACCAAAAAATGATGTGCCAACACCCCTATACAAGCTAAACCTTTTAGTCCATCCAGCCACATAATCCGTTTATTCATAATTGCTCCCCTTTATTGTAAGCCTTATGGCTTCAGATATTTCTTATCCCTGACAGTATAATTTTGCAAATATGCCGGTCAAACCCAATTTATGGATCATTATAAATCCAAAAATAATTATTCTGTTGCTGATTTTTTCACCTTTTACATATCGTGAAAAGATTGGAAAATAAACGGGTATTTTCTTTTCTTCCAACCACTTTATTCCCCTTTTATACTCACAAATAAAATCTTTATCTGTCCCTTTCCTTCCGGAAAACAACAAATACCAGACTATATAACGAACATAATAAAAATTATACAATTTCTGTTTTCCCGTTATTTGATATAACTTATCTAAAAGCTCAATAATTGAAACATCTTTTTGAAATCCTCTTTGACTGGTATTAGAAATACTGTCCTCATTAAACCACCAGTTATATCCCGTATAATTTATAATTTTTATTCTATCCGTACAATTATAAGCCTTAAAATTAAAATAGACATCCTCTCCAATGTTATTATCTAAAAACGTTATATTATTTTTTAATAAAAAATCTCTTCTATAGATTTTCGCCCATGGGGCAACTACCATAAGCTTATACCATTGTGTATCCTTTGCCTGATACTCAAAAAGAGTCCTTTGATCTGTAACCCTTCTGTATCCTCCAAGAACTATATCATAATCATTTTGTTGTATTGCAGAATAAAATACTGATATATAATCTGCATCCACAAAATCATCATTATCAACAAAACATATATATTTTCCTCTTGCTTCCTGAATGCCTCTGTTTCTAGTTAATGCAACTCCCTCATTTTTCTTATCTATAACACGTATATTTTCCCACTGCTTTTCTAATTCTCTTAAAACTAAAAGACTATTATCTGTCGATCCATCATTTAATAACAAAATTTCGTCTTCTTCCGTCAACTGTGGAATAATACTATTTACACATTTTTTTATATTTCGTTCTGCATTATAAACAGGTATAATAATAGATATTCTCATTTTACCAATTTCCTCACATCATTCCCATGACTCTGCAGTTTTCATTTTATATTTCATTACACCTTTTTTGTTTATACAATGTTATTTCACATACACCAACCATAAACATAATATAAACTGCAAGCACCATCAACTGAACAATACTTACTCCATTCTTTTCATACTGCAATACCACCGGTCTTACTATGCATATACACCCTAAGAAATCAACTATCATCCCAACCACTAACCATTTAATTTGTCGGAATGCTATTAATATAGCAGAAAAGATCCACACTATTGCAGTTAATATAGTACACCATACAATAGGCATAAATAAATTATAATATTCCAAAATCTGACGGCCAAATAAAATCGTCAACCCTATTTTTCCCAACAATACCGCCCCTATTGTCACACATATACACATTGCAATTAACAGCATATATGTTTTATGTAATACCTTCTTTAACTGATCTGTTTTTTTATTAACATATAATTCTGAGAAATATGGTAAAAACGGATTAAATGCAACTGATGCGAAAACCTGCACCACAAGTGTTGGAGATGCTATAGATGAATAAATTCCCAATTCCTCTGTTCCAAATTGTTGCTGAAGAAATGTCTTAGGTATCAGATTCTCTAAACTGAGTAAAAAAGAAAAAATTACAATCGGAAAACATACTTTCAATAAATTCCACACTTTGCTATTCCATATTCTAGGTGTAAAATGTTCAAGATTCCATGTTAATCTCCAATCAAACAAAAACGCAACCATAAGGTTAACCATGGCTATAACAAACAACGCTAATGGCAAATTATTCCATATCAGCAAACCAATACAAAAAATAACCACAGTCAATAACGCTCTTAAAATATATGATTTTCCAATATAGTCATAATGATTATACTTTTGATTTACACCATGCAAAACATCCACTAATGATTCTGCAACTCGAATTAGCATAAAAGCATCAATACATACAACCTGATAAAGCGAATTACCAACAAAAGCTGATACGGTACAGCATATAAAAGCTATTACGCATGTTAAAATTCTACTGCCAACATATATATCGCTACTATATTCACCTTTCACATCTGATACTTGAAAATTTCGCATACTAAACAACGAGATAGCAGCAAAACTACTACTTGTTGTCATTGCAAGTGATAAATACCCTGCATATTCATATGATCCCAAATGTACCACTAATATCGTTATCAGCCACTGACAAAAACTATAAAAAACGCTTCCTGCTGTATTCCAAATTACATTTTTTTTCATAATATATCCTTATAAATTATTTGATTTTTCACTTGTTCCATATAATTTTGTCAATATTTTCGCAATTGGTGTTGGCCAAAACTTCTGAAACATTTCAAAATCTTCTTTTATTCGTGCATTATCTCCTAGTATTTTGGATGTCTCTGACTCTTCATGAATTCTGTGATACATAAGAATATCTTTGCAAAAAACAAATGCACCCCTTCTTCGTGACAACATTTCCCATGCCTGCCAGTCTTCTGATGCCCGATATCCATGCTGAAACACAACCTCTGGGCAGTTTTTTTTCACAAAAGTTACAGATGGACAACAGATGGGAGAACCTAATGATAATATTCTTCTTCTGATAAATCTATTATTCCAGAAAAATCTGCTGCGAAATGGAAACAACATAATTCTTTTTACTTGTAAATTTTTATTCCTATCAACCCGTTTACCATTTCTAAGTTCACCATAATCTGTAAATACAATAATCGGCATTTTGGCACTATCCAATGCTTTCACAATCTTCTCTGCATATGTATTACAATATATATCATCCTGATGGGTAATCGTTACATATTCTGCATCTGCATGTGCATATGCAAAATTCCAGTCCTGCGTGATACCATGTTCACCATCATTAATATACATGGGAATCTGGTATTTTTCACATAAACCTTTTATAAACTCATTAGGTGTTGCTGTAGCAAGGATTATCTTGTCTTGTCTCGTCTGATTTTTTACTGATTTTATACATTCCTCTAAATATTGACTTTCTCCATAAGCGCATATAGCAAAAATATGTTTATCCATACCTATATCATCCATCTATCCTATCATTGCATTTTTAAACTTTTCAAAACTCTTTACTTTTCCTGTGAATGTTCCACTAAAGCTATTTTCTGAGCCAAACTTCTTATTCGATTAGACATTCTTGACAACGCAACCGTCAATGTAAAAATAATAATTAATGAGAAAATAAAACCACAGAAAAAAATCATATTTATCGGTAATGTTATTCCGAGAAATCCTGCAACTATTTCAAGTAAATCCGGAAACACTGTAACAATCAGTAAAGCCACGATCATAAACAGCCAAGGTAGATAATATTTTAGCTCCAATTTTTTTCTACGAACCATATCTGTAAGCATAATCAATGCAAAAAACATTACTACAACTATGATAATCTGTATCTTTAAACTCATACCCATACACCTACTTTCCACTCACTCTATTATTTTCTTATTCTTTCCACTAAAATAGCAAGCGTTACCTTTATCATATAATATAATGTTTTATGAAATCTTATAGACGATACGCCACCTTGTCTTTCTTTCATTATTACTGGCATCTCTACAACCTTCATTCCCCTACATAACATAGCTACCGTACTTTCCGGTTCCGGATAATCTTTCGGATAATCTGCTGCAAACATTTCAATTCCTTTTCTTCCAATCATACGCAGACCAGAAGTTGGATCAGTTATTACCTCTCCTGTCAATGTTTTAATCAACATTGAAAAATATTTTATACCAATTCTTCTTGCCAACGAAGATTGAAACCCCTCTTTCGAAATGAATCTTGATCCAATGACCATATCTGCATTTTCACTTTCCAATTTATCAGCCATGTTTTCTAAAAAAGCTGCATCATGCTGTCCATCTCCATCAACCTGAACGGCTATATCATATCCTTTTTCTTTTGCATATAGATATCCTGTCTGAACAGCTCCTCCAATCCCCAAATTAATTGGTAAATTTAAAACATTAAATTGGTTTTCCCTACATATTTCTAAAGTATTATCTGTAGAACAATCATTAACAATAACATAATCAAACCCAGGAGCTTTGTTTATAATATCTCTTATTGTTTTTTCTATGCTTTCACTCTCATTATAAGCTGGTATTATTACTAATTTCTTCATAATTATTCAATCACATTTTCCTTACTCAATATTCAAATTCACAAAGCACACTACATCTGCATCAATAGAATAATTATCATCTGTTTTTACAATAATCTTTCCGCTTTGCTCTATATTTACGACTTTGTCATATACAATTGGATTACCTGGAACAACCTCAATCGTATCCAATAATTTTTCATCCACTCCATCGTATATATATATACTAACCCCTATTGGATTTTTTGTCCATGTAACAAATGGTTCTATCATTATTATTGATCTTATATTATGCATCCCCGCCTGCTCAATTGTTCCAAGTTCCACATATTCATCTTTTCCTGCTGTACATATTTCATTTTTTTCTTTCCCTATAGATAATTGTAAAATTGATACACTTCCTAGATATGTTTCTTCATATGTTTCAATATTAACGACCTGTAAACCATACTGACTTAATAACTGGATAAGTGTTACCGTATCCTTGCTCATACATATACTATATACTGGCTTATTTTCTTTTTTCAGACTTTCCAGTCTTGTATTTATAAAATCTGCACTCCATTCACTTCCATATATGGGAAAATACACTTCTAAAATCTCTGCATCATCATTTACTGCAGATGCCAACCCCGCATACGGTCTTTCTGGTACAATAAAATGTTGATACTTATTACCATCCGGAATTAATTCCCCTCTATCTCTTCCCCAATATTTTATTTCCTGTATAAATGCCATATTTCCGGTACGAATCTGATTTAATACAGATGGTGCACACTGCCAGTTATTGTTATAAATGAATATGCCACAGAAACTTGCAATACATTGAAACATACAAATTCCAAGTAAAACATATCCTCTAATTTTTTTTCCTTTATTGATCAACTGCTGAAAAACGTAGCAAATAAAAATTCCCGCACATATTACTCCCGCAAGTATATATCTGTCAACGCCTCCCATAACAACCCACAAATAAAATGGTATCACAAAAATACCAAACAAAATCCAACCTTTTTTTCGTATACTTTTCCACCCTACAAGCAATACTGCTACAAACGACGTCAATGGATAGACATTTGGCATATCTATCAGTTCCATATGTCTATAATGTGGAAAAAATGCCATATAAAAAGGCCATATTATTTTTTCAATAACCGTCTGTCCTCCCCACCTGACATCGCCCATGCCATTTCCTGCTGCTGCAGACCCTAAAAGACCTGACAACTCATATAAAGGTGTCCCTGTTAATTTTATATTGTAAATCATAGACGGAACCAAAAAAATGATTCCTGTAATCAAACATAATAAGAAACGTAATACATTTAACTGCTTTCTTCGCTTCCACAAATAAATGACTAAAAGAGGTAAGATATATATTGCCGAAGACACCTTAAACAAAAATAAAAATGTTAATAATATAACATAATATAACATTTCCGAAAAATAATTTTTTTCTTTATCATCACTTTCTTCCAATAAAATATACAATGCTTCCAAAACTATTGGAACACCAACCATATCTGACATATATGTTCCCAAATCCATTAATCCAGCTTCCAATGCCAGGCATAGTATACTGAAAAAGTCCGGTTTTCTATAAAAAGGTGTATTTTGCCCCTCTTTTGGCAACAAAACCGAGAATATTTTTTTACATTGAAAATATGTTATAACATAAATTACCATATTAAACAATGTTCCCAGACGATACCCTAATATAAACCTGAATATATAAAATAACCGATCAGCCAGCGGCGAATATATCTCTCTGAAATAACCTACATTTTTTCCCCATATTGGTTCCTGATTTATGGCATGGTAACACATAACATCATATGAAATATCCGGGTAAATACACATATACAGGCTAAGTAAAAAAAGCCCACCAACAGCCACAATATCCGTTGGGGTCAGTTTCATTCTCTGTATATCAAAATATTTAATATCAAATTTAAATAATATTATTACAAGCACTGCAACAAAAACACGACTAAAAATTGTTCCCTGTTTCATATTAACTTCCAATGCAACTATATCCACTGCATCACAACACCAGACAGCAAAAATATAATGGATATATGTATATAGCATCCAATTGATCTTTATTAATTTAAAAGTGTTTTTGTTTTCCATTGAATCCATATTACCTTTTCCTCTCCAACTGTATATCAATTAATTGACAGGTTAATTTTCTCTCGTCCCCTGACCCAGATACCTCATCTGGTATAAAATACTTATCAAACACAATATCTATTTTTTGTTTTTCCGCTGCAGGAACTTCTATTTGAATCATATTGCTTCCACATGACAGATTGTACTGGTTTATACATTTTCCTTCAATATATACTTTTAATATATTTTTCTCTATTTCATCGGTTTGAAATAGCTCAATATTCATAATTGCATCCTGCTTTGATGTATACTCAATTGTTGCTGTTTCCCCCAAAAATTTATCTCCATATATTTCTTCAACATTATATTGCTTGTTTTTTTCAAATATATATGCTGAATATATATCCCTTGGATTAATTTGGTATACAAAATATATTATCGTAACTATTACCCATATGTAATAAAGCAACTTTCTTATATTACAGTCCGATATTTTAATTTTCTGCCCCAATAAAACTTCTACTCTTTTGTCCTGCCCCATTATGATTCGCGTTATTTTAAAATTTTTGATTATCTGCCAGATCAGCAAACAAACTCCAATTGATATACCTGCGATCAACCACCAATATAAATTGCCAACTTCTGCTTTTGGACACAATAATGCTATATCTTCTTTTGGTATCACATTTAGCATATATAATACTAAATATGCAACTTTAAATCCCATAAAATGAAATAATAAAATTCCAAATGTATTCTTTCCTATATATATAAAAACACTTTTTAAACATTTTGTATATCGTTCAAGCATTTTACAAAATATACACAAGAAACTTGCTCCATTAAGTATCATAACCCATGCAATTAGAGGATTGGGCCATGTTCCTGTAGCAATATCCATTATATAATTATTTTTTCTAAAGAATATAAACAAGGCTATATTGATTATTAAAACCAACAAACAAATTTTCCCATTATCCAAGTACTCCGTTATATTTTTTTCTTTTATACTCTTCCCACACATATATATAAACTGAGTTATCAGCACCAATCGAAATGACATACTTCCCTTTTCAGACATTTGCATAAAAATCCCTATACATGCTATGAAAAAAGATATACATAAATTGATATACACATTTTTGTCTTTGAATACTACCCCTATTGTTTCTCTTAACAACATGATTCCAAATAAAACAATAATAAACCATGCAGCTCCAAGCCATTCTATATAAATATTCCCATGTACCAGTTGTCTACAAAAAAAGGGAATCCCATAATATTCCTGTTGAAAAAAAATATGGTATACCCCTATTTTAAAAAATAAACGCATTATAAATAAAAATGTTGCAAATACCACAACAATTGGTAATAATAACCCATATCCCTTTTTTACAATGCACTTTAAAGGATCTCCCTCAATATTTTTGGCTACCATCCCAGATATCAAGAAAAATGCTCCCACATGAAACTGATATATAAACATATTAAACCGTCCTGTGGTATGTCCAACCACAACCATTATCATCAATAATCCTTTAAATATATCTATCCATTCAATACGCTTGCCGGTTGTTTCTCGTATTCTCATTCAATAACTATCTCCCTCTGTTAAACTTTCTTAAATCTTCTTCTAACTGTATTATACCCTATCTATTATCACGTTTCTGATTTAAAAAAACACACAATGATGTAATATTAAAAATAAGTACCGGATAACAAAACTATAGAAAATATCTCTTTTAAATGACTTATATTATTAAAAAAAGCCTCATAAAATTGTTTTGAATTCCCAATACTATAAACATATACCTCCGAAAGTAAGAAGTAATTTGATTTATCTATCCCTATAAGTAAATATACATTGCCATCAAAAAAACAGCTAAACGAATTCCAAATTATTTCATTTTTACATCTATAGTTTTTCTTCAAATCCCATTATTTTTTATCTGCCAACTGCCTTACGTTATCTCTGGATTAATAATAAAGTAATTATCACCAATATCTTCCCCAACTGGGTTTCCTTGTGAATCTTGAATTTCAATTACAATTTCAGTATCACAATCAATCATTCCTACTGGTATAATATACTTACCCATATATTCATTTTTCATTTTTTCACAGTAAATTTCTTCACTTGAAGTTCCTTTCACTTTCTTTATAACTAAATTACATTCTTCTGCGAAATCCCAACCATATATTCTTCCGCAAATAAACTCCAGCTTTGCATTTTTATTTTCATGGCATTCAATTCCAATATTCTTTCCGGAGAAAAAAACTTTATTGGTTTTATTCGTTTGTTTTAACTTAATCAATGCATACTTACCAATATCATTCTCGCTAATATTCAAATCATCAATATACATGCCAAATCCATCAAGTTTTTCCGCATATTCAACAATATCATTAAAACTCCTTGATTTAATATCATAAATATTTCCTTCAAACAGTTTTTTATGACTTTTTATTTCTTTCTCAACAACTTTATTACTTTGGACATAATTTTTATAACAAGCATTAAACATATATGTTTCTTTGTCATATAATTCTGTCATAGAACCATAATAATTATCTGTAATATAGAACATATCTATTCCTAAATCATCAGTTATTCCATGTCTTGTATTATCATAATCTTTAAAAGCCATCGATAATTGCTTACAAAATGTATCATATTTCCATGTATTAAAAGAATATTCTCTTCCTGAAAAAATATCTTTCATTGTCATTGTTAAACTACCTACCAAAAACACAACAATAACAATATTTACAATACGCATAATTTTATTTTTATCTAATTTTAAGATAAGATAATATGCACAGCCTCCCAACAATATCATCCCAAATATAAAATATCTACTATAACCAGTTGTAATTCCCCACAATACAGAACTACTAAAAAAAACAAGTATATATATAATTAATCGTGTATCTACTTTTTGTTTTTTTATTTTCATTTCTATAAGCATAGTAATTATAAAGGCTAATCCAACAATGCCAATAATCAAAATTCCATTATATTTCCATGCAAGTTCTTCCTGTCTATAATTAGGTTTAAAAATTAAAAATACAAACCACAAAATCTGCTGAAACAGATTTTCTCCTCCCCATCTCCCATCTTTAAAATTGGTAATTGCAAAAAACTCTGACTTAAATAATCCATTAAAATATGGAAATACAGGATTTCCCGTAGAAACATAATTGTAAATCAAATATATACAACAAGGGAAAGCCGCTGCAAGAGCAGATTTTCCCAAGCACTTAATATCAATAGTTTTTCTGACATAATATATATATATAATGACACAAGGTATGATATATATAATATTTGTCATCTTTAATGCAAACCATATACCATTTAAAACCGCATAATATACTATATTTACAGATTTCTGTTCTTCTGATATAGCCTCTAACAATTGGCTCATTACCTCTATGCCAATAGGCACTGCCAAAATATCCACATAATACAATCCTATCATAAAAGCTGCATCTTGCATTAGTGTCAACAGTAATGCCCAAATCACTTTATTTGTTGAGATATATGATACAATGTCTTTTTGCTTTTCTCCATATTTTTCATATACTCTGCCTAAAATATCATATATTTGTAAATATATTAAAATAAGTATAAACACATTTAATAAAGTACCAAATCTGTAACCCAATAAATATCTGAAAGCATAAAATAGTTTATCACCCAGTCGGAACCCCCACACTTGAAAATTTCCTTTAGCAAAATCTTCTTGAAAGTAGTTAACAAATCCAGGATTTTGTGCTGTCAAATGATATGCTAATGTATCATATGCTGTGTCTGGATATACACTTTTACTAATGCCTAGCACTAATAAAACTAATACGCCAATAAATTTTTTCCATTCTATCTTCTTTTTTTCGATTTTTATATATGGTAAAAACTTGTATAAAACTATAATATACAATGATAAAACTATTATCCTTGAAAGAATTGACGTTTGTTTCCATCCAAACACATAGCAAACAACATCTACTGCATCACATCCTAAAACAATAAATATATATGTAAGGTATATTCCAAATAAAGGATTTGAAATTTTTATTTTATTTTTATTTTCCAGCCATTCCAATTCTTTCATTAACTAAACCATTCCTCATTTAATATTTATAACTGAAACAAATAAGTAGCCAGCGTTTTTCCAATGCAAATGATTTCTCTACTGCAATTAGATCCACGTTATCTTGGTACTCAATTCCCGTAAATCTGTTTTTATATTATTGAGCAAGCATTATTTATCTTTATTTAATACTAGCTTTATCTTTTCAAGTATAATTGCCATAAAAACCGGTATCATAATACCAATTATTGTATATATAACCCACCATTTCCCTCTGGAATTATACACTGGAAAAGATGCAATCCGATAAAATGGATGTTTATATCTAATAACCTGAATTAAATTTACAACCTTAAAGCATAAAAAATGAAACATCAATATACTTAATGTATGCCTACCTATAGTCTCTAAAACTTGAGTCTTCTTTAAACAACATATCACTTGCGCTATTGAAAACACCCCAAAAAAACCTGCAAGTGATGTCACAATATACATAAAAGGATTTGAAAAAATATTAACATTAGAATTCCAGCCATTAATATTACAAATCCCATCACAATAAAGTAAAATAATACTTGCCATCACTATTATTACCACATTCTGTGTCCAATTAAACTCACAATAATATTTTTTCAGATAATATCCAATACAAAACATAATATATGCCGATGCCACTGTTTCAAATTGCAAGGGAAAGTGTTTATCATTCTGCATCCAATTCCATGAAACAAATACAAGAAAAACTGATAAACTGATATTTATACACATTCGCATTTTTTCATCAAATTTAGCAACTGACTTCAAAACAGCATTTACAAGACACCACATCACTGTTACACCAAACATTACCCTCAAAAACCATGTTGCACCACCAAGCTGCGATTCTCCTGCAAATTTAAAAACATTGACTAAATAATTTTTTATTTCTACACCATGCAAGTTATCAAATATCCCATAAGCATTACCACCGAAAGGAGATTCCTCCAAAAACATTTCATTATTAGTATAAATATTTAATTTAATAAAAACTCCACGCAATAAAAGAGTTCCACCATTAAATAAAACAAACGGAATATACAATCCCTTTATTTTTTTCCACACAAATGTAAGCACATTTTTTATTCCATCTAAATATTTATCAGAAAAACACCAACCTGATAGAATAAAAAATAATGCCATATGGAACCTAAAAATAATACTACTATGGGGCATACCAGCATGCCCCATAACCATTAAAATTATCCCCAATCCCTTCGCTATATCGACACTTCTATCTCTCGTCATTATCCAGTATCTCCTTCTTTTTATCACTTGCAAATCTCAGTTGATACTCAAAATCTCTTTTATCCTTCTGAATAAGGTTCGATAATACCAACCCTGAAAACAGAGATTGAATTGCCACTATAACAACAAATCCACATACAATCAATGTTGGAAATCTTTCTACCATTCCTGTACTTAAATAAGCAAAAAAGACTGGTATAAAAAAGATTGCCGCAATAAATATCAGAATCAACGATAATCCACCAAAAAAGGTAAGTGGTTTATAATTTCTAAATAACCGTATAATGGTCCTTATCACTTTCATTCCATCTGAATATGTGTTCAGTTTTGACTCACTACCCTCCGGTCTATCTCGATACTCTATGATCACATTTTCAATCTGCATCCTTTTGTCTATTGCGTGAATACTCATTTCTGTTTCTATTTCAAATCCGCTTGACAATACTGGAAACGTCTTAACAAATTCATAACTGAATGCACGATATCCAGTCATAATATCTTTGATGTCACTTTTGAATAAGATGTTAATCGACTTTCTTACCAAAGAATTTCCAAAATTATGGAATGGTCTTTTGTTTTCTGTAAAATAGGTTGAAGACAATCGATCTCCTACAACCATATCTGCTCCATGATTCAATACCTTATCAACCATTTCTTCTGCACACTCAGCAGGATATGTATCATCTCCATCTACCATTATATAAGATTCTGCATCTATTTCACGGAACATTCTGCGGATAACATTACCCTTTCCCTGCTGATACTCTTTTCTTACCACAGCTCCAGCTTTCTCAGCTATTGCGGCAGTCTCATCTGTTGAATTATTATCATACACATAAATTACTGCTTCAGGCAATGCTTTCTTATAATCTTCTATTACTTTTTTTATTGTCTTACTCTCATTATAACATGGTATTAAAACTGCAATCTTGTCCATTTTTATCTCCTCTTTTGATTATTTTTACCTATTCCACTGTAACTTCTCTTAAAACAACTGATAAATCCCTGCCATCTTCTCCTGTACCATCTCTCAATGGATTTATGTATTTTGATACTTTTATTATATATTTAAAAGAATTTTGATCCATATCAAATGATATCTGCCTAATTCCTTCAGTTAAAACATCTTCAGCAACAACTTTTCCTTTTTCATTCAATACAGACAAAGTTACACCCTCCATTTCCGGTGGAGCATAATACTCAATAAAAACTCTTTCACCTGCTTTTCCTACTTCAAATACCCCTTCTTCGCTCATCCAGCCATCTTCATAAAATCCACTATCCAAAT
>ERZ1108170.1541-NODE-1541-length-14089-cov-4.649850_pt1 | contig 14089 bp, 14 predicted proteins | sample MGYA00403705_ERZ1108170 | MGnify/ENA primary metagenome ERZ1108170 (study PRJEB35170, sample SAMEA104062422) | human gut metagenome | biome: human gut; feature: human-associated habitat; material: faeces | place: Denmark | collected 2012-06-15 ...
ACACGCTCTAATGTGGCAAGTCGGAAATTTGTTATAAGATTGAGAATATACGATAAAAATGGCAAATCAGGTATATTGCATAATAAAAAAGCATATGTTATAATGCCAGTAAGCAAAAAGAAAAGACGTGTTCATAAGTAGCACAGCAAAAGCCCCGGAGCGGCATCTGCCGTCCCGGGGCTTTTTGATTTGCGGAGTTAATATCAGTTCACTTCACGATAGCACTCAATCATGGTGTAGGTCACGCCATCACCGCCATTGCTGCGCTTATTTTCAATGCGTGCAATGGCAACTTTCGTTGCATTGATGTATGCATTGGTATTATCGTACAACGGTTTGAAATCATCTGCTTTCGACGGTGTGGAAGGCGTAATCATTGCGCACGAATCATCAACGTTCTTAGAGACTTCATAACCATATTGAGCTTTGCACTCAGCTTCCAGCTTCTTGATACCAGAATCGTATTCGTCTTTCGTAATCGTTTCATTGATTTTGTATTGAATCCACAAACTCAACTTTTTGTCTGTCACATCCGAAAGATCTTTGCGATAGCTCAGAGGCCCAAGGACGGCACCAGTATAGCTGCTTGCGTAGTCATTCAGATTCTGATAAATTCTTGCTTCCGTGGCATTCGAGGGGACTTCGCTTGCATCACCCGCATCGCAGCCGGTCAGCACCGTCAGTGCCAGCACGGCCACCATGGCGACGGCCAGCAGTTTTTTGAACAGTTTCATCATTTCTGTCCTCCTTAAAACAAAGTTAAAAAAGCCTGATTCGGTTCCGTTGTTTTTCTTTTTTCACAAAGCTCCGAGAGCTTCCAAGCCACTTTAAGGATACCGGTGCACCCCGTCCCTGTCAATGGGGAGTGTGCACAAATTTTGGTGAAACTTTTTGAAAACCTCTCCGTCATCGCTGGCGCGATGCCACCTCCCCTAGCAGGGGAGGCCTTGGCAGTCGATTGAAGCTTTTTCTATTTGCCAAAGGCTCCCCTGACAGGGGAGCTGTCGAGCGAATGCGAGACTGAGAGGTTAAAGGTTCAATAAAATATTCACTCGGAACAGGCCGTTTTCGGTCTCGACAGTCATGGAGCCGCCGTATTTGGCTGCGGTGGTCTGGATGGAGACGAGGCCAATGCCCATGCCGTCGTGCTTGGTGGAGTGGAGCGCGCCTTTCTGGCGCTTGAGTACGCCGTCGTACCGGTTTTCGACCAGCAGGCCCAGCATGGCGGGGCTGAGCATCCGGGCCATCACCTTCACCTGCCGCTGCTCGGGCGGGAGCTTCTGGCTGGCATGGAATGCATTTTCCAACAGGTTGCCCAGCATCATGCAGAGGTCGGCTTCCGGGACGGGCAGCTGGCGGGGCAGTTCCAGCCGCCATTCCACTGGCACGCCGAGCTGGCGGGCCTCATGGTCGTAGTGCCCGGCCAGCGCGTCCACGGCGGGGTTGGCGCAGAGGGTGGGGCGCTCCTCACTCAGCTCGGATTCGTACTGGCAGAGGTAGCTTTTCAGCTCCTCCAGCTGGCCGGCCTCGGTCAGACCGGCGATGACGTGAAGATGCTGGCGGAAATCGTGGCGCAGATGGCGCGTCTGCTCCATATAGGCCCGAAGCTCGGTGTAGCGGCGGGACTCCACAGCCAGAAGCTGGTTTTCCCGATCCAGCTGGGCGCTGCGGGTGTACTCCCGGGCCACCTGATACATCTCATACAGCAGCAGGAAGATGCCCAGCAGCGAGATAGAGACGGCCAGCACGGAGATGATCATCAGCCGGTTGATGAGGATGACGCCCGGGTCCAGCGGCATACAGAACATAAGGAAGGCCGCGTAGATGGCGGGCAGCGGCCATGCCGACTGCCAGAAGGCTTCGCCCCGGTACTCCCGCAGCAGCCAGCGGCTCCACTGGACTGCGGTGAACCAGAAGAGGATGCAGAGCACCGCTGACAGCCCCAGCTTGAGCAGGGCAGTGGAGACAAGGCAGACCGGCGCGTCGTTGTCCACCTCGGCCCGGGCATTGAGCACGATGGAGAGCAGATTGCAGACGGCGATCATGACGGCAGAGAGGGAGAAGAGAAAGGCCGTCTGCCCGGTCGAGACCGCCGACTCCACCCGCCAGAGCAGCAGCCAGAATGCCGTCAGGAAGATGGGCAGGAGCATCATATTGCTGTTCAGCTCAAGGACAGTGCAGAGAGCCGCCGCCGCAAGGTCGATGACGGTGACGAGGAAGGCGGTCAGCAGGGCAGTGCGGCGGGGTGCTCTCAGATGCTCCCACAGCGGGGCGAGGCAGAGGAACGCCCCCGGGTAGAGGATGGAGAGGTCCAGAAAATAGCGTCCGAATAAAGTGATGTCCAAGGCAGGGCCTCCTCTCGTCGTCAAAGCTCTCGCCGCATATGGCGGAACTGGTATTGTGTGAACTGGGCGAACAGGGTGTTTTTATCCTTCAGGCGCACCGGCAGGTGGGTGCCGTCCAGCATCTCGAAAGCGTCGCCGTCCAGCCGCAGCACCTTGTCCATGTTCAGGATGACGCCCCGGTTGCAGACGATGAAGTTCTCCTGCGCCCGCAGCAGCTGCTCCACCTGGGAGAAGGTGGAGACGGTCCGGCACTCGCCGTCGTCGCTGACGATGCGCGCGACGTCGGACGGGTAGTCCGGGATGATGTAGTGCCGGTACACGCGGATGCCGAGCGTCTCGAGCCGGCGCTGGAACTTTTCCGCCGCGGGCTGGCCGCGGTGGTGCGTGATGACGACGCTGCCGACGTACAGTCCGCAGCCCTGGAATGCGTCGATCAGGCGCAGGGTGTCGTCGTCGTAGGTGATGCCGAGGTCGCCGCGGCGCTTGTTGCGCTCGATATCATCCGCCGAGATGGCGATGATGATCTCCGCCTCGTCGCGCATCTCCATGAGCATGCGCACCTTGCTGTCGGGGGCGAAGCCCGGCAGCACGCGCGATGCGTGGTAGTCGTCAAAGAGTTTGCCGCCGAACTCCAGATACAGCTTGCCGCCGAACTGGCCGATGCGCTCGCGGATCTTTTCCGACTGCATCCGGAGGTATTTGTCATTGTCAAAGCCGATCGCCTGCATAGATGTTTCTCTCCTCTGTTTCAAGCTATCAAACAAACATATATTCTACAGCATTCGACGCATTCCGGCAATGGGAAAATGCCCGATCCGGTAAAAATTTATCGCGGGGCCGATTCGCTCTTTTTTTATTCATAAATGTATGGTATAATCCTAAATTACACTGGACAAGGAGTGTCAACAAATGGGTTTTCTCAAAAAAATATTTGGTACTCACAGCGACCATGAGCTCAAGCGGCTCTACCCGATCGCTGATAAAATCGAAGCCATGTCGGACGAGTACGCCGCGCTCACGGACGAGCAGCTGCGCGCCAAGACCAACGAGTTCAAGCAGCGCTATGCCGACGGCGAGTCACTCGACGACCTGCTGCCGGAGGCGTTTGCCACGGCGCGCGAGGCCGCGTGGCGCGTGCTGGGCATGAAGCCGTTCCGCGTGCAGCTCATCGGCGGCATCGTGCTGCATCAGGGCCGCATCGCCGAGATGAAGACCGGCGAGGGCAAGACCCTCGTCGCCGTCCTGCCGGCGTATCTCAACGCGCTCACCGGCGAGGGCGTGCACATCGTCACCGTCAATGATTACCTCGCCCGCCGTGACAGCGAGTGGATGGGCAAGGTCTACCGCTTCCTTGGCCTGAGCGTCGGCCTGATCGTGCACGACATGTCGAGCGCCGAGCGCCAGCAGGCCTACGCGGCCGACATCACCTACGGCACGAACAACGAGATGGGCTTTGACTACCTGCGCGACAACATGGCCATCTACAAATCCCAGATGGTGCAGCGCGGCCACGCCTTCGCCATCGTCGACGAGGTGGACTCCATCCTCATTGATGAGGCGCGCACCCCGCTCATCATCTCCGGTCAGGGCGACGAGAGCACCGACCTCTACCGCCAAGCGGAGGACTTTGCCGCCCGTCTGACGTGCAAGTCCTACGCCTCCATCGACGACAAGGAAGAGGAGGACGAGGACCTCGACGCCGACTACGTCGTCGACGAAAAGGCCCGCACCGCGACGCTCACCGCCCGCGGCATCGCCAAGGCCGAGACGGCCTTCGGCCTGGAAAATCTCGCGGACATCGAAAACGCCACGCTCGTGCACCACATCGACCAGGCCATCCGCGCGCACGGCATCATGAAGCGCGACATTGACTACGTCGTCAAGGACGGCGAGGTCATCATCGTCGACGAGTTCACCGGCCGTCTCATGCTCGGCCGCCGCTACAGCGACGGCCTGCACCAGGCCATCGAGGCCAAGGAGCACGTGCGCGTGCAGAGCGAGAACAAGACGCTGGCGACCATCACGTTCCAGAACTACTTCCGTCTCTACGGCAAGCTCTCCGGCATGACCGGCACGGCCATGACCGAGGAATCCGAGTTCAGCGAAATTTACAAACTGGACGTTGTAGAGATTCCGACAAACAAGCCGATTGCACGTATTGATCATCAGGATGCTGTTTATAAGACAAAGGAAGAAAAGTTCAATGCTGTTGTTGCTGATATAGTAGCGGCACACGAAAAAGGACAGCCTGTACTTGTAGGCACGATAAATATTGACACATCTGAATACCTTAGCGAAAAGCTTAAGAAGAAAGGTATTCCACATAAAGTTCTTAATGCCAAATTCCATGAGCTTGAGGCTGAGATCGTAGCACAGGCAGGACAGGCAGATGCCGTTACCATCGCAACCAACATGGCAGGCCGTGGTACCGATATCAAACTTGACGATGTGGCAAGAGAGGCCGGCGGTCTGAAGATTATCGGTACTGAGCGTCATGAGTCAAGACGTATTGATAACCAGCTCCGTGGACGTTCCGGACGTCAGGGAGATCCGGGTGAATCCAAGTTCTACCTGTCTCTGGAAGATGATCTGATGAGATTGTTTGGTTCTGAGAGAGTTATGAGCCTTTATGATACATTGAAGATCCCGGAGGGCGAAGAGATCCAGCATAAGACAATCTCGAACTTCGTAGAGAAGGCCCAGAAGAAGATCGAAAGCAACAACTTCGCGATCAGAAAGAATCTGTTAGAGTATGACCGTGTAAATAATGAACAGAGAGAGATCATGTATAAGGAGCGTCGGAGAGTCTTAGACGGTGAAGATATGCATGAAGTTATCCTGAAGATGCTCAAGGATGATATCAATGCATGTGTAGATACTGTATGCTCATCAGAAGCTGCACCAGAAGAGTGGAATATTGTAGAGCTTGACAATATGATCCGTGAGATCATTCCATTTACAGAACCAATCACACTTACTGAGCATGAGATCAAAAAGGGTGACACAGAAGAACTCAAAGAGAGATTGTATAATGAGGCTGTGGAACTCTACCATGAGAAAGAAAAAGAATTCCCAAGTCCGGAAGATATGCGTGAGATCGAGCGTATTATCCTTCTGAAGGTAATTGATAGAAAATGGACTGACCATATCGACGATATGGAACAGTTAAAGCAGGGCATCGGACTTCAGTCACTGGGTCAGAGAGATCCTGTTGTAGAATATAAGTTTGCCGGTTATGACATGTTCAATGAAATGACAAGAGCAATTCAGGAGGATACAGTAAAACTGCTTCTTCGTGTTAAGGTTGAACAGAAGGTTGAACGTGAGGAAGTAAATAAAGTTACAGGAACAAACAAGGATGATACTGTATCCAGAGGGCCTGTAAAGAAAGCAAAAAAAATCGGAAGAAATGATCTGTGCCCATGCGGCAGCGGTAAGAAATATAAGAACTGCTGCGGACGGAACGAATAGAAATAATGTGTTGCGGATGCAACCGATAAAGTAGGTGAGAAATTAATGATAGAGACAGACCAGTTTAAGTTCACACTGAATCAGTACAGACAACCATTAATGGAAGTAAGGGATTCACTTTGACATCGCTGGCAGAAAAGACAGCATAGGAAAATTACAATATGAGATGGAACAGCCGGGCTTCTGGGATGATGTAGCAAAGTCAACCAGTGTTTCCAGACAGTTAAAGGAGCTGCAGGATTCGCTGGAGGAATATCAGAAGCTGGAACAGGATTTTTCAGATATTGAAACCCTGATTCAGATGGCGGAAGAAGAGGGCGATTCCTCTATGATAGAGGAAATCGGTGAGATGCTGACAGCATTTCAGAAGGAATTCGAAAATTACAGGATCAGTCTTCTGCTGTCGGATGAGTTTGATGGTTACGATGCCGTTATGACGCTTCATGCAGGAGCCGGCGGGACAGAGTCCTGTGACTGGACATCGATGTTATACAGAATGTATACCAGATGGGCGGAAAAGCACGGTTTTAAGGTGGAAGTGCTTGACTATCTGGAAGGTGATGAGGCTGGCATTAAGTCGGTTACGATACAGATCAGTGGACAGAATGCTTATGGATATCTGAAATCAGAAAAAGGAGTACATCGTCTGGTTCGTATTTCACCGTTCAATGCAGCGGGCAAGCGGCAGACTTCATTTGCTTCCTGCGATGTGATACCGGAGATAGAGGAAGACCTGGAAGTGGATATCAATGAAGATGATCTTCGGATCGATACTTACAGATCGAGCGGAGCCGGTGGACAGCACATCAATAAGACATCATCGGCGGTTCGTATCACGCACATTCCGACCGGTATCGTAGTACAATGCCAGAATGAGCGTTCACAGCATATGAATAAGGATAAGGCTATGCAGATGCTGAAGTCTAAGCTGTATCTGATCAAGAAACAGGAGAATTTGGATAAGATTTCGGATATTCGGGGTGAGATACTGGAGAATGGATTTGGAAGCCAGATCCGGTCTTATGTTATGCAGCCGTATACGATGGTGAAGGATCACCGGACAGGTGAAGAAAGCGGAAATGTTGCCGCAGTTTTAGATGGAGAACTCGACGGATTTATGAATGCATATTTAAAATGGTGCAGCCGGAGTGAGTCGTAATATACAAAAAAGAATGCAAAAAGGAGAGACACCCACATGGTAAATATAGCAGTATTAGGTTATGGTACAGTTGGTTCAGGCGTGGTTGAAGTAATCAATACAAATCACGAGATCATTAATAAGAGAGCGGGAGAAGAGATTAACATCAAGTATGTTCTTGATCTGAGAGATTTCCCGGGAGATCCTGTACAGCAGATACTGACACATGACTTCAATGACATCTTAAACGATGATGAAGTAAAGGTTGTTGTTGAAGTAATGGGAGGAATCAATCCTGCCTATACATTTGTAAAACAGTGCCTTGCAGCAGGCAAGAGTGTAGCAACATCCAATAAGGAACTGGTAGCTTCTCACGGACCGGAATTACTTGCGATCGCAAAAGAGAACAATGTGAATTTCTTATTTGAGGCATCTGTTGGCGGTGGTATTCCGATCATCCGTCCATTAAATACCTCTATCACAGCAGATGAAGTAACAGAGATCACAGGTATCTTAAACGGAACAACAAATTATATCCTGACCAAGATGGATCAGGAAGGTGCATCTTATGATGAAGTGCTGAAGCAGGCACAGGATCTGGGATATGCAGAAAGAAATCCGGAAGCAGACGTAGAAGGTGGAGATGCGTGTAGAAAGATCGCTATCCTGACTTCTATCGTATATGGAAAGCATCTGGATTACACTAAGATTCATACAGAAGGAATCACAAAGATCTCAACAGAAGATTTCAAATATGCAGATGCACTTGGCGTATCGATCAAATTAGTAGGTACGACTAAAAAGGAAGGAGATACCTTATACTCCTTCGTTGCACCTATGATGCTGGACGAGAACCATCCATTATCCGGTATCCATGATGTATTCAATGGCATATTTGTACATGGAAATGTTGTAGATGATATCATGTTCTATGGAAGAGGAGCTGGAAAGCTTCCAACAGCATCCGCCGTTGTATCCGATGTTGTAGACGAAGTAAAACATATGGGTAAGAATATTATGGCAAGTTGGGATGCAGAAGCACTTCCGATCGGTGATTTCAGAGATGCGGTTAATCGTTTCTTCATACGAGTAAGTGCAGATGCGATCACAAAAGATGAGATCCAGAAGCTGTTTGGTGATGTGACATATGTAACAGCAGAAGGTGTGGATGGAGAGCTTGCATTTATCACTTCGTCCATGACTGAGGGCAGTTTTGCTGATATTACAGCTAAAATTGATAAAATTTTCAGCATAATCAGAGTAGCATTTTAGAGAAAAAAGTTGTATAACCATAAGATGGCCGATGTAAAAACGGGTTATCACTATATGGAAATAACCGGATGATCAGATGAAAAGAAAAGGAGGACACCGATGAAAAGAGCCGACTACATTAGCTGGGATCAGTATTTTATGGGTATTGCACTGTTGTCAGCAGAGAGAAGCAAAGATCCTTCCACTCAGGTTGGTGCATGTATTGTAGACGATAATAATCGTATTCTGTCGGAAGGGTATAATGGTATGCCTGCCGGATGTGAAGACGATATCATGCCATGGGGAAAAATCGGTGATCCTTTGAACAATAAATATTTCTTTGTGTGTCATGCAGAATTGAATGCCATCCTGAATTACAGAGGCGGTAGCTTAAAGAACGCAAGACTTTATTCGACCTTATTCCCTTGCAATGAATGTGCGAAAGCGATCATTCAGTGTGGGATAAAAGAGGTGATTTATCTGTCGGATAAATATGCCAGTACCGACAGCACGATGGCATCCAAGAGAATGTTTGATATGGCAGGAGTTACTTATCGACCATATGAAGTAAAAGGAAAGAAGATAACGATAGATTTATGATGATTGTAAAAGAAAGCAACAGCAGAGAAGACACATACAGGATCGGACGGGAGCTTGGCGAACAGGCGGTTCCGGGACAGGTTTTCTGTTTCTTTGGAGATCTGGGCGTAGGAAAGACGATATTTTCACAGGGATTTGCCAAAGGTCTTGGAGTCGATGATATTGTGAACAGCCCTACATTTACGATCGTGAAAGAATATGATAACGGACGGCTTCCGTTATATCATTTTGATGTCTATCGGATCGGAGATGTAGATGAGATGGAAGAGATCGGCTACAATGAGATGGTATACGGTGATGGAGTATGCCTGATCGAATGGGCAAATCTGATCGAAGAGATCCTTCCGGATCATTATCAGAAGATAACGATTGAAAAAGACCTTGAAAAAGGGACAGATTATAGAAAGATAACGATAGAAGAGGTTTAAAGATATGAAGATCCTCGCTCTGGACAGCTCAGGGCTGGTTGCATCCGTTGCCTTATTAGAGAATGACAATCTGGTTGCAGAATTTACAGTAAATAACAAAAAGACACATTCACAGACCTTGCTTCCAATGCTGGACGAGGTTGTAAACGCAGCAGGTATTGAACTTGATGCAGTAGATGCGATCGCAATCGCAGCAGGTCCGGGGTCATTTACCGGACTGCGTATCGGAGCAGCAACGGTAAAAGGGCTGTCGCTTGCACTTGATAAGCCGGTCGTGCCTGTTCCGACACTGGAAGGACTTGCATACAATTTCTGGGGAAGTGACAGGCTGATCTGTCCGATCATGGATGCCAGAAGAAATCAGGTCTATACTGGATTGTACAGATTTGACGAAGCAGGTAATCTGGTTACAGAGATGGATCAGATACCGATGGATGTAAATGAGTTGATCGATCTGCTTCTTGAAAAAGATGAAGAAGTGCAGTTTACAGGTGATGGCATACAGGTGTATGGATCTCAGATCCTGTCAAAGATGAAGCATGCACGTCTGGCACCGGCACATCTGAACAAACAGAAGGCTGGATCAGTCGCATATGCCGGCGCTTACCGGTATGCGCATGAACAATATATAAATGGAGATGATTTTGCTCCGGAATATCTGAGAATGTCTCAGGCAGAAAGAGAAAGAAAAGAGAAAGGTGAAAGAAATGAGTAATAGCGTCAGTGATGGCGGGGCGGCGGGGCCCTATTTAGACAACATTGAGATAAGAGAAGGCGATGAGGAACAGTTGCTTGATATTGTTTCTCTGGGAGAAAAAGTATTTATGAGTTCCTGGAATGAGCAGATGGTTGCGACATCCATGTATGGAACGTATGATACCGTGCTTACAGCAGTTGACACAACGAAGGATGACAAGGTGGTTGGTTATTGTATCTTTACTGCACCGTGTGAGGATTGTGAACTGCTTCGGATTGCTGTTGATAAAGATTACAGGAAATGTGGAATCGGACACAGACTGATGAAAGAAATGATCCGCATGTGTGTAGAAGACAATGGAGAAAAGATCTTCTTGGAGGTTCGTGAGTCTAATGACGCAGCAATATCAATGTATGAATCACTAGGCTTCGATGAGATTTCCAGAAGGAAAGATTATTATAAAAAACCAACAGAAGATGCTGTTATTATGGAACTGAAGTGTTCACATTCATAATACATAGATGACAGGAATTCCCACTACAAAAGATACATTTTTTCTATTATAATCGACAATAGAAAAGATACAGAGATCGCCGGGGAACCGGAAGATCAGGAGGAAATTATGATGGATGTAATACGCTGCAATATGTGTGGGAAAGAATTGTCAGTCAGAAATGACATTTTGATGGAAGATGCAATTATAATTTCAAAAAAGTGGGGATACTTCTCAAAGAAAGATGGAGAAACCCACAGGATCTGTATATGTGAAGATTGTTATGACCGGCTGGCAGACAGCTTTGCAGTACCGGTACAGAGAGACGAAACGGCAGAATATATGTAGAACCAGAGAGTCATTTGAATATAAAATGACTCTTTTTTCCTTACAGGAGAAATGGTTTACAGACAGAGTGGAAACAGAAGTTGGAGGATAGAATATGTTAGATGTATGTTTGCTTGGTACAGGCGGAATGATGCCACTTCCGTACAGAGCGTTGACATCCATGATGATACGATACAATGGCAGCTCTATATTAGTTGATTGTGGTGAAGGAACGCAGGTAGCAGTCAAACAGCAGGGATGGAGCTTCAAACCGATCGATGTGATCCTGTTCACACATTTTCATGCAGATCATATCAGCGGATTGCCTGGGCTACTCCTGACAATCGGAAATGCAGAACGAAAGGATCCGGTTCTGATGGTTGGACCAAAACGGTTGGAACGGGTAGTGAACTCTCTGCGCGTGATCGCACCGGAGCTTCCATTTGAGATACAGTTTAAAGAACTGACAGAGGAAGAAGAAGAATTTGAAGTGTGTGGCTTACGTGCAAATGCGTACCGGGTAAATCATAATGTTACCTGTTATGGATATTCATTTGAGCTTGACCGTGCTGGTAAATTCGATGTGGAACGTGCACGTGCACAGGAGGTTCCGATGCAGATCTGGAATACATTGCAGAAGGGCATGACGATAGAACTGGACGGCAGGCTCTATACACCGGATATGGTTATGGGACCGGATCGGAAAGGACTTAAGGTCACATATTGTACAGATACCCGTCCGACACCGCTTATTACAAAACATGCGGCAGGCTCAGACTTGTTTATCTGCGAAGGAATGTATGGTGAACCGGACAAATACGAAAAGGCAGTTTCCCATAAGCATATGACAATGTATGAGGCGGCGGAGATTGCGAAAGAGGCAGAAGTAAAACAGATGTGGCTGACACATTATAGTCCGTCCCTGATCAAGCCGATGCAGTACATGGATGAAGTAAGAAAAATATTCCCGGCTGCGGTTGCAGGAAAAGACCGGATGGAGACAACGTTAAAATTTGAAGACTGATACAGACGATAAAACGGGAAAAAGAGGAAGATGAAAATGGAGAAAAAAGATATAAAGATTCTGGCAATTGAATCATCTTGTGATGAGACTTCAGCGGCTGTCGTCGTAAACGGTAGGGAAGTATTATCAAATATCATATATTCACAGATTGACATTCACACACTGTATGGCGGCGTTGTTCCTGAGATAGCGTCAAGAAAACACATCGAGAAAGTGAATCAGGTAATAAGGACTGCACTGAAAGAAGCAGACTGTACTCTGGATGATATAGATGCGATCGCAGTTACATATGGGCCGGGCTTAGTAGGAGCTTTGCTGGTTGGAGTAGGAGCAGCAAAGGCGATCAGCTATGCAAAGAATATCCCATTGGTAGGCGTTCATCATATAGAGGGACATATTGCTGCTAATTTTATAGAAGATAAGACATTGGAACCGCCATTTATGTGTCTGGTTGTATCCGGCGGACATACCCATCTGGTAAAGGTGACAGACTACGGGCAGTTTGAGATCCTTGGTGTGACCAGAGATGATGCGGCAGGTGAAGCATTTGACAAAGTAGCAAGAGCTATCGGACTTGGATACCCGGGTGGACCGAAGGTAGATAAGCTTGCAAAAGAGGGAAATCCGGATGCAATTGAATTCCCTAGAGCAAAGATTTCCGATTCTGCATATGATTTCAGCTTCAGTGGTCTGAAGTCTGCAGTTTTAAATTATATCAATCAGAAGGAAATGAAGAATGAGGAGATCAACCGCGCAGATGTAGCGGCATCCTTCCAGAAAGCGGTAACGGATGTACTGACAGAACATACCATCTATGCAGCCAGGAAATATGGCATGGATAAAGTTGCGTTGGCAGGCGGTGTTGCATCCAACTCAGCACTTCGTGCATCGATGAAAGCGGCCTGCGAAAAAGCAGGAATTCAGTTATATTATCCGGCACCGATCCTTTGCACCGATAATGCAGCCATGATCGGAGCGGCTGGTTATTATGAATTCATAAAAGGTACCAGACACGGGCTGGATCTGAATGCAGTTCCAAATCTGAAATTAGGCGAGCGGTAGAAGGATACAGTAAGAAGTGAATGCAGATTGCTCTGCTGCTTTGTGAGTGTTTGTAAATATATGGTGAAAGAATACAATATGAAACAAATAATAAAGGCAAAAAAGATAAAAGGATAGAAGAGAAAACATGAAGACAACGGCAATCATACTTGCGGCAGGAAAAGGCAGCCGAATGCACAGTAAAATTGAAAAACAGTTCATGGAGCTTGGAGGCTATCCTGTAATTTATTATGCATTAAAAGCTTTTGAAGAAAGCCCTGTGGATTCCCTCATTCTTGTAACAGGAAAAAACAGTGTGGAATATTGCAGGCATGAGATCATAGAGAAATATCATTTTACAAAGGTTGTATCTGTAGTAGAGGGCGGTGAAAATCGGTATGATTCGGTATATAATGGTTTGTGTGCATGTCCGGAGACCGATTATGTCATGATCCATGACGGCGCAAGACCATTTGTGACACAGGATATGGTCGTTAGATCGATCCAGACACTGGCAGATTACAAAGCGTGTACGGTGGGGATGCCTGTAAAGGATACGATAAAGATCGTAAATGAAAATCGGATTGGAATGGCGACTCCTGCAAGAGAGTACCTGTGGCAGATTCAGACCCCACAGAGCTTTGATTATAAATGTCTGATGAAGTGTTATCAGAAGATGATGAAGGAACGGGCAGATGGGGCAGCAATAGCAGTGACGGATGATACGATGGTGGTCGAAGAATACGGTAAGATACAGGTGAAAGTGATTGAGGGCAGCTATACAAATATAAAGATTACGACACCGGAAGATATGCGTATTGGACAGGAATTCCTGCAAAAACAGGGGTAAAAAATTACTTGAAAATACCAGTCACAAAAAAATGAAATAATTTGAAAAAATGTGTTGACATAGAAAAACAGAAGTGCTAATATATACAAGTCGCCGGTCAAAAGGAGACTTAAACAACTGGATGGAGAGATATCGAAGTGGTCATAACGAGGCGGTCTTGAAAACCGTTTGTCCGAAAGGGCGCGAGGGTTCGAATCCCTCTCTCTCCGCTGACTTTTCAATAAACAAAGATGGAAAGTTCAAGCGCTTGATACTAGGAGAAGTACCCAAGCGGTTGAAGGGGCTCCCCTGGAAAGGGAGTAGGCCGTTAATAGCGGCGCGAGGGTTCAAATCCCTCCTTCTCCGTTAAGTTTTACTGGTACAGGCGAAAACAAAGAACCTTGAAAAATTAACAACATGACAACCCTGAAATTCCAAATAAAGA
>ERZ1108170.1545-NODE-1545-length-14052-cov-5.044295_pt1 | contig 14052 bp, 16 predicted proteins | sample MGYA00403705_ERZ1108170 | MGnify/ENA primary metagenome ERZ1108170 (study PRJEB35170, sample SAMEA104062422) | human gut metagenome | biome: human gut; feature: human-associated habitat; material: faeces | place: Denmark | collected 2012-06-15 ...
TGTATTATCCCAAATCTTCAATTAAATTTGGAACGGTATGTTATTCATCGCTTACGAAAGACATAATAAAAGGGTGTAGCCGATGAAGTTACACCCTATTTTTTTATATGCTCTATTGATATTTTTTATTGTTATTATATCCTACTGGTTTAGTGGGGATTATGTAGTCCGGGTATCAAAAACCAAAAAAGGGAATTGTTTTTCTCCACCGCCTTGTAGTTGGTTATTCCATACAGTGACTTGAAAATTTTACCTCTACGATATTTTCACATTCTCATTCTGGAAATCTGATTTTCTATTCTCACCTAAAGGGAAAATCCCCCTAAGTGAAACAGTTCCACTTAGAAGATAAAATTTTTCGCACACTTGTATGCGAAAATTCCCATGAGTGGTCATAACCAACTATTGCAAATATGCAACACCTCTAAACCGACACTATCTGTTTCAGGGTAGAGCGCAAAATTGCGCTGTATCACTGTGGACTACCGCTTTTTCGGAATCTGAAATTCCGATTCATTCTTCCCTAGTCCCCCACGGAGAACTTACCCTCATATCCTTAGAGAAAATCAATAGAAATCGCACCAAATCCGCTTCAAAATACATCATAGGTAAAACTTAATCAGCTACACAATTACAAAGCCGATTTGCCATCAAAAACGCTTATTATCACAAAGGATAATGGCATATAACACGGGGGAGGGGGTATTCTTAAACCACAGTAATTTAAGTACCTAGCATATAACTGTATCGGGATAATTATTGGCTCTTAAATTGTTCAAATATAGCTTTTAATTTTGGATCATTCCCCAGCGCATTATCTGGTAACTTTTTCTCAACAACTTTTTTCTGTACTTTATTCTTACTTTTTACAGGCTTTGAATCTACAAAATTTTGCGTTTTCTTATGCTGATTTTTCTTTGCTGCCGCTCTGGATGCTTTAGCAAGTTTTTCATTATATCTTGCATTTGAAATAAAATCAGCACATTTTGTATATCCTATGCACACTTTATCACATTGTATTGATTTTGAATTAGCACATTTCCCATACTCTCTATAATGACTGACACACTTTCTTTTCCTGTCGGCAATATGCCAATGCTTCATAATGTGTTTCTATGTATGCTGATACACCTTGCATTTGTTGTACACTTACCTTCATATGTCACCAGCTTTCTTATTTCTTTTTGTTACCAACATATAATATTGCAGATATAATGGACGAAACAGCACACACTCCAAATGCTAACTTAAATGCAAAATAGTATGTTATGGCTTCATATCCACCTCTAATCCACCTCTACCATCTGGTATCTTAAATATGAATGAAATCGAAGCGAAATATGATAATATTGTAAGCAAAATTGGTACTACAATATGTAATACTATCCTCTTTTTATTCGATAATTTTGATTGTTGAATAAGCGTCATTTTTTATAATAGTTTTTATTCTTGATAAATCTACATCGCCAACTTGATTCAAGTTATCCTTATATAAATTTATCAATCCACAAATCGCTTCTTCTTCATTATCGTCATCATCAATATCTTCTTCATTTAACGTATCACAGCTTCCCATATATTTATATGTGCCATCATCAGTGTATAAGAATAATGAATATCCCGTTGTATTTCCACCAAAGCCATTCTGTCCACCTCTATGCATTACACATACAGGTTTATCATTCGTAAGTTTCATCAAATCTTCCATAGCATCCTTTTTTGTATCATCAAGATCTGACTTGTACCCATCATAAAAAGCCACCTCATAAACCTGCAAAGAATCTGGATTTTTTAAATATTGTCTTACATCTGTGACACATTCATAAACTATGGCCTCCCACTTAATTTGTTCCTTGATGGTTTTGACATCCTTATATCCACCAATAGAATCTAACATCTTATCAGCTTCTTCATATTTACCTTTTTCTAAAAGTGTCATAGCCTCATTATATGTATTCTTAGGCTTAATCACTTTAACATTATAAATAATCAAACCTACAGCAATTACAACAACTGTTGCAACAACAGGAATTATAATCTTTTTCAGATTTTTCTTTGGTTTTTCTGCTATTGTTGTTTGTACTGGTGTCTCCACAGTAGTTTCTTCCTCAAATGGACATCCACAATGTACACATTCTGTAGCATCAATCGGATTTTCTTTTCCACAGTCGCTACATACTTTAGTAGCCAGTTTATCCTCAATCAATACCTTTCCACAATGTTACACATTTCTTTGCTTTGTCTGAAATCTCTTGTCCGCATTCTGGACACTTAATCATAGCCATAATTCGTACCTCGCTCTCTTTTATTTATCTTTGTTAATTTTAAAGTTGCATAACTCTATTATATCCCTTTTAACGAAGATATTCAATTCAAAGAATACAAAGTACACTTGTTTCATATACTGATGAAACGGAGGTGCTATGATGATTGACTATTCCCCATTTTGGAATACACTTGAAAAATCAAGTGAAAACTGGTACACACTTACAAATAAATACCATATGTCACACAGCACACTCCATAGATTAAAGCATAATAAAGATGTATCAACAAAAACACTTAATGATTTATGTAGGATTCTTCAATGTGATATTTGCGATCTTGTAAAATATGTACCATCAGATACAGACCAGCCATTATAAATTATTATTGGGAAAAAAATAGGGCATACCCGATAACCTATCTGATATACCCTTTAATAAAAATAAAACTATACAACCAAATTGTTATTACAATAAGTTTCATTCCAGCACAAACATATTTCTGATGCTTCTTTATGTAACTGCTCCATCTCATCACTCCAAATATTATATTTTTGAAGTAACTTTCTCAACTCATGATATTCATCATTTTCCTGTAATATAGTAGCCATTGAAGCTCCAAAACGTGCCGTCCTTGTACACAATCTTAAATTATTCATGCATCCATTAATTATTCGATTCCGTTTTCTGGTATTAGTAAGAATTTCATCTCCTAACTCAATAGTATCTTCATATAATTTATCTATTTCTTCATTTAGCTTATTTCCGATGACAAAACGAAGCTTGACTTTTTCTTCTGTATCATTAATTCCTAACACCGCTATTGATACTTTTCCTAAACTATCAGGATTTTTATCATAACTAAAATACCGGTAGCTTTTCATATAGAAAAACTTTTTAGGTTCATTTTTCGTTGGATCAACAATAGGTTCTTTGTATGTGTCATGCTTTGACTTTTTCTTATTACAATGAGCACATGATGGCAAAAGATTTTCCCACACAACAACCTCATCTGGATAAGTATCTTTGTCATGATAATGTTCGACATGCATTTCACTACAGCCGTCACCTATTAATTCTTCACAATAACAACATTTATTTGAAGACATTTTTAACAATCCATCTTTAATATACTTTTTATTCCAAACCGTTTTTGTTTTATCTTTCTTGAAAATGTTTGTTAATTGTATCTGTACATCTTCTGTTAAAGCTTCTGGTTTGCTAGTACGCTTAATTTTTATCATTTCAATCCTTCCATTCTGCCACTTGTATTTCTAATAGTTGTAATAACGGATTATTGGGATGTAACATTTCTTTTAAAACACTATAATTTTGTAATATTTTCTCTTGATCTTCCTCATTCATAGCTTTATCAAATTTATGAATAGTATCCATATACAGTTGAGAATTTGTTAACGGCATTCCCATAACATTTTCTAATATTTCCTCTAACGTCCATCCTTGAAGCCCATATTTTCCTAAATTAAGCTCTTTTATACATGTATTCTCTTCTTTATCTTTATATAATGGAATAATTTCTTCTGCTTTTGCAGTTTGCAACACACTTGGACTATGCGTAGTTGCAATTATCTGTGCATTAGGGAAAGTTTCTTTTAACACATTAACTATTTTTGCTTGCCACTGTGGATGAAGATGTATGTCAATTTCATCAATCATTATTATACCATCAAAATCAACCGCATTTATTTCCGGATATCTATACTCTATCTCTTTTATTATTCCTAACATAATAAAAATACATGATTTATAACCATCAGAAAGCATCTCAAAATAAATTTCATCATTTTTCTTTTTAAGAATAATTTCATAATCTGGTTTAGCAGTTTTTACACTCAAGTTATTATCTAATAAGTTAAATACTTTTTGACTTAACTTCAAATTGTTCATTTGATTTTCACTTAAAGAACTATCTATTTTAGAAAATACCAAACGATTAATAAACCATGCTTTTATGTCATTTTTTACTCCATCTATTAATATTTCTGCCGAATGATGATTATTTTTATCTTTTGTTTTCACTGCTGGTAATGCATCTAATTTCTGATAATTAATTGTACGAGATGGTGAAAAATAAATTAAATTATCTGCCTTGACATTATCTATATTATACCTTTCTATTTTTCCTGGAATAAAATCTTCTATCTCATAACGAATTGGGGTATCTCCTCCCTCTATCCAAATTTCAACATGTCCATTGTCTGAGCCATAATGCTTTTTTATAAAATAGTCATAGCCAAACACAAACTCATGTGCAATGGCTTTTAATATTGTTGTTTTTCCGACTCCATTTTCTCCGCAAATCAGATTAAGTCCCTTATTGAATTTTAATTCTAAATGTCTAATGCCACAAATATTATCAATTACCATTTTTTCTATTTTCATTTTAAAATCTCCATTCTTTATAATACATATATACGGAGCTACTAAATGTTCTATCATATCTGTACTATTTGTCATTATATCACCCTCATATTTTATCACCTTGTAGTATTATGAACAATACCTATTTCAATAGAAATATGACATACCAAGCATCTCTACCTGATATCCCCTATACTCTACTTTTCATGTGAACTATACGGACGCACCTCATATTTGACCAATGCGTCAAACAGTCTGCCTGGTATTTTATCCCTATATCTCAATGCCAATATTCTAATCTCAGATTCCTTGAATAATTTATATTCTTGAAATGCTTCTTCCTCTGTGTTCCAATAGTGCAGCTTAATTTGTTTGTCATGTCCAAATGGTGTGATCCTTGCAAAGAACTTATTTCTTGCTTTGTCATAATCAACACCAATAGCATAAACTTTTTTATTTGTGTATTGATACGGACTTCTCCGCTTTGTAGCACTTGCCAAGGCAGAATTGATAGTCTCAGGCAATATACAACACTTGTCTGGTGCATACTCTTTATTGCCCCGACATAATAAATCCTTATCAACTGCCATGCGTTCTCCGTCACACTCATAATAGTTAGCAGAATACCATTCAGCAAAAGAATCTCTGCTATTCTTCCAATCGTCACACATATAAACATCATCGTAGCATTGATTCACCAATAATGAACTACCACCATAGCATCTTGCATAAATCCCCTCATAAATTTTATAAGCTGGATTGCCCTTTACTGTATTGTAATCATAATATTCCTGCTCTCTTCCAAGCTCCGCAACTGTTTTAACATGCTTGCGTAACAACTCATACTCTTCCGCAGATACATAAATCAGATTCTTGTAATAGTTATTATTCATATTCTCATCTATATGCCATATCTTATTGCATCCTGTCGGCTTGATTAAGAAATACTTTGCTACAAGAATTTCTGGACTTGTCTCTTCATGTAAAGCAGTTCCGTCAATATCATAGGTTACAATCGTCCAATGCACACTTCTTTCTGGATTACCACTATCTGTTTTATGAAAGAAGAATGTTTTATCTTTCCTCATATTATTTGTAAGTCTACCGTGATTTGAAATCCAATAATGCTTAGTTTCATCCACCTGTACGAATATTTCATCATCTCCAAGTAAATCTATATTATTCTTTTTTGTATCAAGCACTTTATCATCTGATAACTTTATGTAATCTCTGAACTCTTTTCGTTCAAATCTTCTTCTATCTTTGACCTTTATATAAGCCATATTTCCTTTTTCTCCTTTATAAACTGCAAAGAGGCAGCAGGGTTAAATCTGCCACCTCCGATTATTAGTCAATTTCAATCTTATAATTCAGCATACCTTCATACACATAATCTGGCACTTTGTCCTTACACTTTTCTGCAAGGTCACAAATATAATCAATCTTGCCATCTATAAATCCAGTATGCGCTTCTTCCTCTGAATCGAATACACCTATATCCATCTTCTTATTAAGAACTATCATTGATACTGAATATGTACCATCATCATTCTGTTTGATATTGCTTTCAATTCCTCTATCTTCAAATACTGTATTCAAGAAATGCGTCATAAACGCACACGTTTCTGGACTGTATATATTACCTTCTTTATAGAGTAGGTCTTTGTCCAGATCGACCTTAGTTCCAGGAATATAATGTGCGTCAAACCATATCTTGAAATTCTGGTAGTTTAGCCATTCAATACAAACTTCCTTATCCATGTAATAAGGTTTTAATTTATGCACAATATCACTGTAGCACCTCTGGATCATATTCTTCCACTTGATAAATGAATATGATTCATAATCAATATCTGAAGTATCAGCACCGACATAGCCGACACCTTCATAAGTTCTTTTATTATGCCAAGGTTTCCAATCATCGGGTTTAAACTCCACAGCATTCACAATCTCCATAATCTGCTTATCCGTTATTGCTCCATCCTGTTCATTCACTCTTAAAATCTCATTGTACTGTTTGTCTGTGACTGGGAATAAATGCTTATAGTAATTATCCTTTGTATCATTGTTCTTATGCCACACCATAGTATTATTTTTCATATCATAATTGACAATGAACATCTTAATTACAAGGCTACTGGCAGTTACCTTCTCTTTCCTATATCCCCATCTGTTCTTAGATTTGAAATAAACATTCCTGTCAAGTGTATAGGTCAATTCCTTTGTGGCTCTTGAATATACACCTTTTACAAGCTGGTATGTTCCATCATTCAATCTTTGAATTATCCTGCCATAATTAGAAGTCCATGCAGATTTATAGTCAAATAAACGCACAAACACTTCATCTTTTGCAATAGTATCAATACCAGATTCCGACCTATACAATATCTGAAAATGGTATGGTTTCTTATATTTCCTCTGTATCTTCATCGACTTATCTTTATGATATGTTTCTATGCTATCTGATAATCTTTGTTGATAACGCTTTTCTCGCATTCCTTCATTGAAACACTCTTTACACATACTTCTTGTATAATTATGGTTTATTCCAAATTTATCTATTGGAAGTTCCCTCCCACATTTCTTACATACTTTTGCTGTATCCATTTATAAAATTTCTCCTTATTCTTCGCATAAAAATAAGACAGCAGAATCAAATTCATACTGTCTTTCAGTCAATCAATATCGAATAGGGGGTAAAAGGGGTGGGTAGTAACATATATATATCTTAGTTACAACCCTACCCTTTTACCTACCCTTACATCTCATCTTCAATTATTATGTAGGGATAACCGTCTGATTTTATATCAAATTGTTTCTTTAATACCTTATTAGCTTTGACTTTCTTCAATCCATAACAATCCATAATCTCATTTAAACATCGCTTAATCTGTGTCTCTGTGACTTCGTATCTGTACTCATTACCAAGAATATAAACGACTTCTTTCTCGGTACAATATCCTTTTCTTTGAATACAATGCAAAATCACTTCTGAAATCTTCAATGTACGCTCATCACTAGCCTTTGTGGTAGTTCTGTTTACAATCTCACCATATTCATTTTTCTTTTTCTTATACTGGGGATATAATGAGGCGGCTACCTCAAAACCTTCAGAACGATAGAACATATCAAACGATACACCACCAATTCTATAACCTTTATCTTTCCAACGGATTCCGTTATCTTCTATTGTTTTCAACTGTTGTACTACCCATGATGGAATAGCATAGAAATTGACACGATTCTTATTGCCATTCGTATATTTTAATGCGTTTTTCAATAATTCCTTTGGTATCTGGTCATTATCTAATATTCGTATTAAATCGTGATAGATAAGCATTTTCACATACTTATTGATCTTGTCAATCTTCTTCTGGCTATTACCTTTTCCCATGTATTCAGCCAACTTTTTATTGGTAACGTAAAAGATTATTTCTCCATCGTCATTAGAAAACTTCTCGCTATAAATATTGTTTCGTGCAATAGACAGCATCATAAGAAATGTGTCCTTTGCATATTTGATATTTTTATCAGCCTGTGGACATAGTTCTTGAAATTTATTCAGAGTGATATTACTTATCATCATGTCTATGTTTTCACGCTGTTCAATGCTCCATTGAGATTCCTTTATGGACAGATTATAAATATCCATTATGAATTGAATTGCTTTAAATTCAGACTTGAAATCTCCTAACATTTCAATCAACTGTTTTATGTTAAGAGTAAGATTTTCAGAACAACATCTATACTTTTGAACTCCATTTTTCGTAGTAAAGATGTTTGCAGAAGGGTTATGATCTTCATGCAGAATACAGCAAAAAGACCTCGGATTATCAATATCTATCAGCTCTGCAATATCCAGTTCTGAATAGATATAATCCCAAAATTCATTTTTTGTATCAAATTCAATCGGTTCATGCGCTAATGCTGTACGCAGATATTCAACATCATGATCCTTAATTGCTTTGACATTTAAGTTTTCATATACAGGTTTTACCTCCGTATCAGCTTTTTCCTTTTTTGCAGCAGGCTTCTTCTTTGATTTTGGCTGTGCATTTGATATATATTGCTCATACTCATCTTTCCAGTATTTATCAATAACTGATTCTGCATTGATTCTACTGTCATAAGATGGATATAATACCTCATTCCCCTTTCCACCGAAAAACAATCTATCTCTATTAAAACATACCTCATCAATTCCACCTACCGCACCCATAAGTGTAGCTTGTAATTTATCTCTGATACTGCCATCTGTAATAACTGTATCAGTGCAGAATATCATGCGGAATTTATGATGCTCTTCCTTGTGTGAAAATGTGGTGTACATAAAACATGGTACAATTCCAAGAGAAATGACCTTGTTATATGCTTCTTCTATGCACATTCCATTATCAAAATCCAAGCCAAATAACTGTTGCTGTGTCCAGTTATCAGCTTTCATACCGCCAACTAAAACTCCTGGCTTAAATGATGCTCCATGACATAAAGCATCTGCCAAATCTTCTATTGCAATTTCTGTCTCAATTAAACTTTTCTGCACCCATCCACATTGTTTTCCTTGTGGTTTCTCATTGAATCGTTTATTGAAATACATACATTTAATCTTATTGTCACTAATCATTTTCCTCCTTTTTATCGAATCAGAAGGTCAAGAATGGGTGCGACATAAATGACGCACCCTAATAAACTGCTATATGTCGCACACATGTGTGCGAAAGATTATCAACCAGCCATCTTTCAGGCTCGTTAAAACAACTCAAAGGAATTATCCCTTCAGTCATATAGACTGCTATATGCAGCAGTCAAATTTATTCAATTTCTCATATTGGAAACTATGCAGAATCGCACAATAGATATTCTTGACTTCTGATACAAGCTTTCTTTTACTTCCTGCCTGTTAGGAAATATCCATACATTTGTTTTGTATCGGTGTATGTCTGCCGATTTACTTTCTTTGGACACCATATAGGACTAACTTCTGGTGGACTATACGCACCAAGCAATCCATATATCTGTGTCGGTTCGTTTTCTTCGCAACAATAATAATCATCAAATAAATATTCCATACTTTTACAGCGTTTACATTTGCTGCAATCTGGTATATCATTCATGCTTTATGTCCTTTTATATATTTTCTGTATTCTGTTTTCTAATACTATCTTTAAGATTATTACTCGGTGTAATCTTCACAACTTGATATGCCTTATGCTGATACACTTTATCACGCACAATATCATATCTATTTCTAGGCGGTATTGTTACTGGCTCAATCTTCAAAAGATTATTTAGAATAATGGCATTATCATTATCCATTTCCTCATATACCAATTCATTCAATGCAATAAGCATTGCTTTTATATCCTTTTTGTATAAGCCTGTCTTTTCAGATAGCTTGTCTATTACATCTTTTTTATATAGAATCATTCTGTTTTCCCTCCTTCCTTACACTCTGACTGTATATCCTTGACTTTTCAAATAAGCAACTGCATCTCTTACCAATTCTCCATTATCAACAGTATTTGCCATCGTTGCATCCCATACATGCGGTGTATTAGTTGCTAAATTCTTTCCACCATGCAGACCTTCATTCGCCCATGTTGCGACCTGTTGACCAGTTACACCATAGTAATTACTCATATAATCCACATCAATATAAACCGATGCTACCGCCTTACCTCTGACAATTCTTGCGTCAACTTTAAATCCTGACCTTAGAAAGTCATATTGTCTGCGATAATAAATCGGATCATATGAATCGTAATATCCCTGTAGAAAGAAATTCAATGTCTTATATACTCTATTCGCCATATTGTCAACCATTTTCTTCATTACAGGCTGCAATGCAATAGCCAAATCGTCCATATTATTTATTTCTTTTGCCATGCTGTCTGCTCCTCTCTGGTGCATCAATTACAGAAATATCCTTTGCGTTATAATCGCTCCTGTCACTTACAAATGGTCTGAAGAATACATAGTAACCACTTTCAATGTGTTCTCCTTGTAATTTTGATTTATGGATGAAGTACGAGTTACCATCTTCTCCACGGATAAATCCATAACCTTTGTCTCTAAAATACTTTGTTACTGTTCCAAACATTCAAATCCTCCTTGTAATTCTTCCAATGAAATGCATATTTCTTAATTCGGTCATATAAAGGCTCTCTGACGCTCTCTGTGGCTCATACAGGCACTTTATGACCATTAGTGGGTATTTGTGTGTCTTTCGATTTTAAGGCACTAAAATAAGCCCACATACTCATAATAAATACAAGTATATGGACTTATTTAGATGTCCTAATATTCTATTTTCCATACCGATGCTCTCTGTTCATTTGTCCTAAAAATGGGCTAAAATCCAATGCTGTATCGCTCAAACCCTAGTAAATAAAGCACTTTTAACAAGAAGTTAGTCTCCTGCCGTGGCAAATAAAGAGCACTTTTATCATTGTTGCATATCCTCACATTTCTTAGTTTTTCTTGGTATTTCGGGCTTTGTGAGCCTTTGTAAATTTTTGCTTTCTGGCATAACCTGGTTTATTTTCGCATAATATTGTCCGCAAAAGGTGTAAAATAAGGTGTATGTTTTTCTATTTTACACCTTGCTATTTTCAATTAAAAATCGTAATTACACAACCTGAATCCGGGCAACTTCTTCCCTGGCATCCTCAAGATTTACATGCGTATATGTATTCAGCGTTACGCTGATGTCTGAGTGCCCCATCAAATATTGCAATGCTTTTGGATTCATTCCGGATTTTGCCATATTTGAGCAATAGGTATGCCGACATACATGCGGTGTAATGACAGGCATCTGTACTTTATAAGTATTATTATACTTCTGAATGATGTGTTGAAAATAATGCTCCCAGTGCAGGGAATAACAGATACTTTCATTTTTATCAAAGTATAAGAATCCACTTTTTCCATCTACCATAGGTTCTGCTTTGGGCGGGTTTCGTTTTTCTATTATTTTCCGAAAACATTCCTCTACATCTGCAGTCATAGGTATCTTTCTCGTTCCACTGGTTGTTTTAGTCTCTTGAATATAATATCCGATTTTTGATTTTTTCTGCAATTGATGATCGATGTTGATTGTATGCTCCTTGAAATCAATATCAGAAATCGTTAAACCACAAAATTCCGAAATGCGAAGACCTGTTTTAAACAATATGTAGATTCCCTCATAATACCTGCAAAAATGAGGATCCTCCTTCACAAATCGTAGAAACTTACGTTCCTCTGCTCTGCTGATTGCCTCTCTTGTCACACTGTCATTCACAACCACTTCCATTAGCTGAAACTGAAATGGATTTTTCCTGACCAGGTCATCATCCACCGCCAACTGAAATGCCGGACGAAGAACTCCTCGGATCGAATGGATGGAACTATAGCTTTTCTTTTCTACCTGCTGAAGATGTATCAGCCAACATTTTGCATCCGAAATCCGAATCGTATCAATCCTTCTTTTTCCAAATGGATCCTTCTTCAGTAAATTGATAACTGTTCCGTATCCTGCAACTGTAGTAGGTCTGACACCGGTTTTTGTTGATGTATATTTTTCAACCAGTTCCAGTACCGTCATATTTCCGCCATTTGTTGCAATCTGCTCAAAATGGTCCGCCTGGATTTTCTTCTCCATCTCCCGAAGCGACAAAGTACGGCGCTTTCCTTTCGGAGTTGCATCGTTATGGTCTAAGCGCCAGCTATATACGCAGCGCTCCTTTCCCATCTCATCGACATACTTAAATCGATATCTGCCATCAGATAACTGTATTTCTCCATTGTGTAATATACGTCCTCTATGATCTCTCCTCTTTTCACTCATAATATTTCGTCTCCTTCATTAAATGTTCATTTAACTTGGAAGACCGTCTCGGTTTATTCATTATACCACAAGACCTTCCCTTCGCTAAGATAAAATGAACATTATTTTCATTACTATTTCTTCTATTCTGTTACTTAAACTGTACTGGCTGTATCCAGATAATCTTCAAATAATTTTCTTTTGAACCGGATATGCGAACCAACTTCCAAAATGAAATCCGCTCCTTCATTTTCACCTGCGATCTGTCTTAATCTCTTTTCGCCAATTCCGTAATATTCAGCTGCTTCGGAAACATTTAAAGAATATTTCTTCCAAACAGGTATTGTTTTTTCTGTATGATTCATTCGCATTCCTCCTCCCCTCTGTTTGTATTCAACAGCGTTTTCGCTTTCTCCATTTTCATACTTGCAATCACTTCTCGTTTGCTTGTGCCTCCAACATACATAGGCGTACACATTTCTAAAATACGGTCATAGATACGCCTTTTATCCAACATGGTCTCGCTTTTTATTTCTTTCAGCGGAAGATTAGTCGTAATGATCAATGGTCGTCCTGAACGGATCCTACGATCTATGACACTGAAAATAATTCCTAATGCATATTCTGAATTTCGTTCCACTCCAAGATCATCAATAATCAAAAGCTGATACGAAGCCAATGCATTGATATATTCCGTTTTGTCTGCCAGCGGAAATATATCATCAATAATGGTATTGAAATTTGTCATCTTTACCGTTACTTCTCGTTTAAGAAGATCATTGGCAATACACCCGGCAACATAACTTTTCCCAGTCCCAACCGGTCCCCAGAACAAACAACCTATATGGTTTCTTTTCATTTTCTCCCAGTTATCAACATATTTTTTTGCCTTATGCATTACCGCATCTGACATATCTGCATTCTCAAATGTCCACTCTTCCATTCTGCTCTCGTCAAAACAGATGCTCGTATTTCTGCTGACTAATTCCCGGTGCTCTTTGTCTTTAAAATATTTTTGTTCTTCTTCATACGCTTTTCTGTCACAGGCACATTGCCTGGAATGTTTCTTCATCCCCATAAAGCCACCCTCGGGGAAAAAAGCTTCTTTCGCTTCCCCACAGACTTTGCAGTATTGCAAACCATCACTGCCTACACATACGGTATCTTCTTCTCTCATCACAAACTCTCTCCTTCCCCATAGCAATAATTTACTTCATGATATTTATTTCTTTTATATTTCTCAGTTACTTTACTAGGTGCCACATTTCCGACTCCTGCACAGCCATTTTTACGACCAGATGAAGGTTGCTTTTCCGACTCTGTTGCAACCATCTTTTCAACCGCCTTATCGTCAACCGGCTGTAAACCTATCTCATCAGATGGAATTTTTACATATAAATGATTGGGTTTTGAAAAACCACCAGATCTGCGAACCAATAGTCCCACATCATCTAATTCCTTCAATGCTGTTTTTACAGAAGATTTGCATTTATCGATTTGAACAGACAATTCATCTATTGGAAATATCAGATAAACATTTCCATACTTGTCTATCCAACTATTCTTTCTTGATATCCGCGCCCGGTCATACAAAATCAT
>ERZ1108170.1546-NODE-1546-length-14037-cov-12.358032_pt1 | contig 14037 bp, 11 predicted proteins | sample MGYA00403705_ERZ1108170 | MGnify/ENA primary metagenome ERZ1108170 (study PRJEB35170, sample SAMEA104062422) | human gut metagenome | biome: human gut; feature: human-associated habitat; material: faeces | place: Denmark | collected 2012-06-15 ...
TCATATGGATGCACCTGTATGCTCAGATTGTCCTTAGCATCAATTATCTTGATGAGCAGTGGAAATCTATCTCCTTCAATATTACCGAACAGCTCCGGATGCTCATTCCAAAGCTGTGAAAGTGTCATACCGGCATAGCAATCATTGGCTATGCTGTCATCTCCGTTTGGATGGGCTGAAATGCCCCAGCATTCACCGGTATTATCACCCGGAATATCATACCCAAAATCAGTGGCGAGACGGTTGCCACCCCATATCATCTGCTTAAAAACAGGATTTAAAAATATAATTGGTTTCATATGTCTTCATCTACTTTCAGTATATTTATCACATGTAGTAATTTGTTTATATTCTACTTACCTCAATTTCCGGTTCAAAAGCTCTTGGACCGGAAATTAAAGTCATTTGTGAAGCTATGGACTCTACATGAATTTCTCAGCAAGCTCATCACATATAATCTGCTCTTCTTTCTCTGCAGTCTCTTTATCCACTGCACTGACAGAAATATAAGTCTTAAGCTTCGGCTCTGTACCTGAAGGTCTCACAACCACTGAGCAGTTGCCCTCAAGCATAAACTTGAGCACATCAGATTTAGGAAGTCCGTTGAGTCCCTTGCTGTAATCCTGACACTCGATAACCTTCTTGCCACCGATAATGTCAAGCCCCTTGTGGAACTCAGCCATGATATCCTGCATCTTTGCAAAGCCTGCAGAGCCATCAAACTCGTAAGAATGAAGAGTATTGAGGCAGTAGCCGTATTTCTCATAGAGGCTGTTAAGCTTGTCGATAAGGCTGATGCCCTGTGTCTTGTAATATGCAAACATCTCACAGATGAGGAAGGCGCCATCAACGGCATCCTTGTCACGTACATATGTACCGCTTAAGTATCCGTAGCTCTCCTCAAATCCGAAGATATATGAATCAGCTTTGCCCTCTTTCTCAAGGCGTCCGATATGCTCTCCGATAAACTTGAAGCCTGTGAGCAGGTTGACTGTACTCACACCATAATCAGCTGCGATTCTGTCTGCCATATCGATTGTAACGATTGTCTTGCAGAGCACAGGATCATTTGGCATTGTGCCCATTGCAACTCTTCTCTGGCACACATAATCAAGTAAGAGCATTCCTGTCTCATTTCCTGAAAGAAGTACATACTCTCCTGCATCGTTCTTTACTGCGATACCTACACGGTCACAGTCAGGATCTGTTGCAAGAAGAAGGTCTGCATTACATTTCTTTGCATACTCCATACCGATAGCCATAGCTTCCTTGATCTCAGGATTCGGATATGGACATGTAGGGAAATTGCCGTCAGGCTGTTCCTGCTCTTTAACTACTGTGATATTAGTATAGCCAGTCTCCTTTAATGTGCGAAGCACCGGTTTAAGACCGGTTCCGTTAAGAGGTGAGTAAACGATTGCAACGTTCTTGTCCACCTTTACGCTGTCATCAAGAAGAGACTGCTTTTTAACCTCCTCAACAAAGGCTGTGAGCACATCCTCGGAAATATATTTAATCTGGCCATCTGCAACACCAGACTCAAAGTCAGACTGCTTTACATCTGCAAAGATATCAAGCTTCTCGATTTCGGCAAGAATCTCTGCTGCTGCCTCTGTGGTAATCTGGCAGCCGTCAGCACCGTAAACCTTGTAGCCGTTGTATTTGCTTGGGTTGTGGCTGGCTGTAATCATAACACCAGCCGATGTGCCTAGATATCTTGTGGCAAATGAAACTGTTGGCACAGGAAGAAGCTCTGGCCAGATATTTACCTGAATGCCGTTTGCAGCAAATACCGACGCAGCAACCTTTGCGAATACATCAGACTTGATACGGCTGTCATAGCCGATTGCTACTGAAGGTGCCTCAAAGTTTGCTACAAGATAATTTGCAAGGCCCTGTGAAGCTTTTGCCACTGTGTATACATTCATGCGGTTGGTTCCTGCTCCGATTGTGCCACGGAGTCCGCCTGTACCGAATGCCAGGTTTCTGTAAAATGCATCCTCTATCTTTGCAGGATCATTTTCAATTTTCTTAAGCTCTGCTGCAACGTCTGCATCGGCTGTTGCAGATTTCATCCAACGCTTATATTCTTCATTATAACTCATCTTTATCCTCATTTACTTCATTATTATAAAGCCATTTAAAATATAATCTAATAATTATTTGTCACCTAATACTGTATTAATAAATGAATAGTATTTCTTTACTTCGTCATTTAACAACTCATAAGATCTAGTGTAATCATGTTCTACTGCATAACTGGATATATCATCACATCTTCTATCTGATAACTTTAATTTGTTAAAAAAAGTATCAAATCTTGAGTTCATTGACATTTTTATTTCTTCGTCTTCTCTATTTAAAATATAAAATGATTTATCGAAAATAAATGAAAATATAGATCCATGATATGAATCAGTTATAACCATGATTGAATTATGTATTAACCATAAAAATTCAGATGGACCAATAATCTTTTTTATATTACTATCATTCGCATTAATAACATCTACACCAAGCTTTTCTGATAATAGTTTTATTTTCGTTTTTCTCTTTTCGCTTAATTGCCCCAAAAAATACAAAAAAATATATTTCTTATTTTTTATCCCACAAGGTTTTCTTTCTAATTTACTCCATACAGAGCATTCAATTGACAATGTAGGGTCTATCAAAACAATCGGTCTTTTTCCTGTTATTTTCTCAACAATATCTGCAGCCTTATCCTCTCTAACTGATATATATGTAAATCTTGCTAATCCCAGTTTATAATCCTGTATCTTATCATCAGGAATACTGTCAGAACCAATGCTAGCACATATAGCTACGTTTTTAGAAGTCGGTGTAACCGGAATAATGCAATTATGTGGACCAAACTCTGGATTCCATATTTGATCACTTCCGTAAAACACCCATCGGACATTTTTTGAAATATCCACTTCATTTCCATCAAAACATTTATATATAGTAGGAATTTTACTTGAAAAATTCCAAAACAAATATTTTCTATAAGATTTTCCCCATATAATTTTTGACATATATGGTATATTAGGAAGAGACATACAAAACTGTTTTAAAATAAATTTCAAATAGAATTTTGATTTTCCTTTAGTACCAACAATTGCACCATATTTTTCCAAACTCTTATATACTGCATAATTTTGCAATCTATTTCCCATATTTTCATAATCGGAAATTGTAACAATCAGACATTCATTTTTCATAAATATTTATTCCTATCCCATAATATAATCTAAAACCGTTTTAACTTTCTTCTTAAATGATATATCTTTATTTTTCATAATAAGATTAAAAAAATACTTTCTATAATTCATCAATACTTTCTTTTCACGGTTTGGAATTTGTTTTCCAATAACTAAGGTTGCAAAGTAGCCATCTAATATAACACCTTTATATGCAATCTTATTCTTACCTCTCAAACACATTTCAATTTTCTTATAAGCCGCTAATTCACTTATCATCTTACTGTTATATGATTTCTTTAATTTTCCCATTGCACTATTGTCATTTTGCATGTATATATATAATTCTTCCGGACAATATGCAACTGAATGCTTACAATTATCTAAATATTGCACTAGAAACAGCCTATCTTCATTATATGCTATATTTTCATCAAAATATATATTATTTTTTTTAATTACGTCAGCTCTATATAATTTTCCCCAAACATATCCCTGATATCCTAGATTTCCAACTGAGAATAATTCCTCACAATATTTGTCTGCATTATATTTTATAAACTGTATTTTATGCATATCAATCTGTTTGCTATTATAAATATCAGTGTCTAATATCTTTTTATAACCGCAAACTGCAAGGTCATTATCACCTACTTCAGAAATTAAACAATTTAAGTAATTTCTATCTAGACAATCATCACCATCAACAAATGCAATAAATTCCCCCTTCGCAAGACCTATTCCATGATTTCTTGCACTTGAAACACCTTTGTTGTCCTGTCTGACATAAATAAAACGATTATCCTTTTTTACAATCGATTGGCATACTTCACCACTATTGTCTGTAGAACCATCATCAACTAAAATAACTTCATAATCAGTGTATGATTGTTCTAATATTGATTTTATACAATTGCTTACTGCGCCCCCCGCATTATATATTGGTATTATTATTGAAATCATTTTATCTTGCCTCACTATTTATATTTGCATATCTCAACTTAGCTTTATTTTATGTTTATATATTATCGCAACGATTAAAATAATCCACACATATTCACAAAAACTCACGCTTTATCGCTACTACATAACTAATTTTACTTATATGAGTTGAGTTTCTATTTAATCTACCATGAAAGCAAAATCAAATACTTACATTAAAGCATAACTCATAGTTTTTTGTTCTCAATGATTCTGAATAATTACTAGTTATCCTTAAAATCATCTTATTCCGAATACTTTATTTGCAATACTACATTTAGATAAACAAATTGTTCCCAAAATGCAAAAAGCAATTCTACATATAAGCACCATAACTTTTGTTAAAATGTAAGGTAGTATACCATTTGATATATGTATTATGATACTTTCCCAAGGTAATACACTCATTTCCCAAATATGTAAGCATAACATAAAAATGCTATATCTGCCAATATATGCTACTGCTTTAAAAAATCTGAATCTAGAAAACAATCTATTCGATATCCATATAATAAAATAACATGCACATATTGTTCCTATAATATTTGAAACCACTTTCCCATAATTACAATTTGCTACGTAAAAAGAGTCAAAATAATAAACAAAATTCATCCACACAATTGCCGAAATAACAATTATTAAAATCTGGCATTCATTAGACAATTTTTCAATTAAATCATTTAGCGCCTTGCTTATATATCCCAGATACATGAATAATGCCGCACAAATACCACATTGTATGCTAGAAGGTAAAAACAAATATTTAACAGATAAAACTGAACACGTAAATAGTATTATCAAACAACCGATTCTCATCTCTTTTTTTAGCTTCAATACACTTCTTAATATTAATTCTCCCCAAAAGGATGCTAAAAGAAACCAAATAGCACCTATTGGTTTTACTCCATTAGGTAAATTATAATTTGTACCAGCTCCGTATAATGAAGCAACTCCCCATTCTAACATACAATTTGATACAGAGCTTAAATTACCGTTTGTAGTAATCAGTGTTTTTAATCCATTAAACATTACGATACATATACATGTAATATAATATGGTATTATCAGTGTTTTAATTCTCTTCTTTACTATTAAAGAAAATTTAGTAGATTCTGTAATAAAAAATCCCGTAATTAAAAAAAATATAGGAACATGAAATGTATAAACTACTCTATTAACATTTTCAAATCCCATATGTCCTATAATTATCGCAATTATTGCGATTCCACGAGCAATATCTACACCTATCAATCTTTTTTTCATCTTTTATAATCCTTCTACTTCTTTCATATTAGAAACCAAACTCTACTCACCTCAATCTCCATGCAAACTAAAATTCTTTTATCTTTCATCTTATATCTTTTTTATTCTTTTATCTTTTCCCATATTCAGCAATCCCCATATTGCAAAAATAGAGCTGTTTATAGTTACTGAAAACATCATATTATTAAACATATTATAAACAGCCAATAATGCTATCCAGATTATTAACACATATTCTCTATTATCAATTGCTTTTTTTAATATCATCATATATATACAAATCAATACAACTAATAATATAATTCCATAACGTATTCCTGTTTCAACATATCCACTATCAATGAAGAAATAATCACTATAGTTGTTTATCACTGTTCCCGTATTATAAGTAACTTTAGACCCCAACAAATGTAATCCATATTTTTTTAATGCCACATTATTATACTGCAATCTTCCACTAAATACATTATTAATCAACCACATTATTGGATCGTCCCATCTAAACTTATAACTCATGATATATGTTACACAACACAATAATGGAAAAAGTACCATTAAAATAGCTTGAACCAATTTAAGTTTTAGTACTACATCTCCAAATAAGTTTATCAGTAATAAAAGAATTATCGCCATTATTGTAATATAAAATGTTTGTCGTACATCCGAAGCATTATAAAAATATGCATTTACTACAATTAAAGCTATAATTATGTACCAATGTTTCTTTATGGATTCTTTATTATAAAGATACACATAAAAACAGCAAAACATAATATTTATAAAATTAATCGGCAAAAATCCCGGGAAAGTCGCACCTAAACAGTTTCTTTCTCTATGCTCGTATATAGAAATATACTCCGTGATAATACCAATTTTTGCTGAAACAATAATTATTATCATCCATATCATTTCATTCCACATTATACACTTACATATACTTCTAAAATCCAAATCCTTACCACATAAAAGAATTAGACACATAACTACAATGGTTGAAGAACTCAAAAATGTACCGCTTTTAACTGCTGCCAAAATTACTACACAAAAAAACGAAACAAAACCAACCAAAGTTTTTAACTTAATATGGTGGGAAAACAAAAATATTTGTAATACAAAAAGGCTTAATGAAATATATTTAATACCTAATATAGGCCAATATGCATAATCTATTGCATAATAAGAATTAGATAAATAGCCCGACATTATCCATAATGACATAGCCAGACAAAAAACAGCTGTCCTTGCAGAGATCATATTTTTATTAAATCCGTTATTTTCCATTGCATCACCTTAGATTAAAATTTTATTGGATCCACCAATTTTCCAGTATGTCCTATTATTCCATCCTTTACAGACATAAATAAATATTTAACATATTTTTTCTTTTTGCCAACATATTTATTTCTAACAAATATCTTGACTAATTCTTTAAACATTTCATAAAAGACTAATAATTCTCCGCAAACTTTATCCCAACCTCTGCTACTATATTTTTTTATAAACAGAATTTTGTTTCTATATTTATAATACATCTTCCATATACTTATATCATCTTCTTTGGTATCCCTGTGGAAAATCACTGCATTTTTGATTAAATACATATTATATTTCCTTGTCAGACGATAAGTGTACTCCCTGTCATCACCATATATAAATAATGAACCGTCTGGAACTCCTATTGAATCTATTACTTTTTTTCTGATTAGTGGCCCCACAAACGCATCTGTATCAAACTTAGTATATTCTGGCAATTCGTCAAACAAATCGCATACTGCAATCCCATCATTTAAATATTTTGTAACTTCTTTATGATGATATAACTGATATTTTTCCCATTCAACACCATATATAACAGGTGCTAAACATCCTAAATTCCCCAAATTTTTATAACTCAACAGTTGTTCCAAGCAATCTTCTTTTGGGAATGCGTCATCATCCATTAGCCATACCCAATCACACTCCGGATAATTATCTACAACATGCTGCACGCCCTTTTGAAAACCTCCAGCACCTCCAAGATTAGAGTCCAAATGTAACACTTCTATATTATTTTCATCATTAACTAATTCATCTATTTTTTTTAAATGTTCCAATTTACTCTTATTGTCAACTATAATAATTTTATATAAATTTATAGTTGAATTTCTAAGAGACTTTAAAAGTCTTTCAAGATAATTACTACTATTAAAAGTAACTGTTACTAATATTACTTTATCGTTTGCTTTCATTTCATTCACTATATCATCCCTCTAATATCTTTATACTATCCTTAAGTTTTTTAGTTATTCCATCTATTGAATAGTTCTTTTCGTAATATTCTCTATTCTTTCGGACAAATTTTTGGGGTCTACATTCAATAAAATGCACAATCTTTTTTATAAAATCATTGTCTGTAAGACATACAGCATCTTTCAATTCATCATATCCAACCAAGGCTTCTTCAGTTCCAATAATTTCCTTACCATGCATCAAAGCCTCTGCCGTTTTCACTTTCATTCCTGAGCCCGTCATAATCGGCTCAACAACCACATCAGCCTTTTTATAGGTATCAGCTAAATCGTCTACTGTCCCTAGTACTTTAACATTATCATATTTCTTTACCCACCCATCATCGAGTAACTTTTCCATTTGAAACCCTGCTATATTGAACACAACATTATATTCTCCAAGTTTACTCATAACATTTTCACAGAACCATTTTACTGCTTCTACATTTACTGCCCAATTGTATGCCCCCACAAAAAGTAATTGTAGTGACTCCTTACCAACTGTTTCTGTATCATTATATGGTACAAACTTGTCTTCAAGAGCAATGGGTATAAACACATCTGTATCTCTGTTCCAATATTTTTTTAAAAGACCTGCATCTCTCTGATGCAACACAATTGGGATGTCTGTATATTTAGCGTCAATTTTCTCTGCTCTCTTCTCCGCAAGCCAGATTGGATACATCTTTATATTAAATTCTTTTTTTATTTTTCTATTTATAACATCAGCGACAATGTCATGGTACCACGTCATTGTTTTAACATGACACCTTTGTTTAACTTCTTTGATCAGTTTTCCAGTTTCAGAACTACCAAATAAAACTATATCATAATTATTTCTATTAATTAAATTAACTATATCATCTATATCACCATTACTTCTTTGAGTAATATTTCCAGTTAAAAGATTAATCATTTTATCTTTAAGAGATGTATAGCTTTTGGTTCGCATAACTACATTGCATCCCCAATCTGATGTATCTAGCTCCGAAAGTACAATATCCAAATTATCGTACCCCACAACATTTCTTAACGCAGTTGCCGTTGCCATACGATAAGTATGTCCACCATTAATTTCTCCATTATATAACAATATCAAATATAAAACTTTCATTCTTATCCTCATTAATTTTAACTATGAAATACACTTTTTGATTACTTGTAGCAAAGTCTGTGCTGATTTTTTCCAACTATACATATCAAGTACTTCTCTCGGAGATGATACTTTTTCTTCTAAAATTTTATCAATATTTATACCACTATATTTATAGGGATCAATATAATGGACTGATTTACCATATATTTCCGGCAAACACGCAGCGTTAGACACTATAGCCTGAGTATTTTCAGCAAGTGCTTCCATAGGCGGGATTCCAAACCCTTCATAAAATGACGGTAAAATAAAAGCCTTACATTTAGCCATCAGACTTCTTATCTGTCCATCACTAATATAACCCGTGAAAATTACATTCTCTGGGAATTTTTTTGTTTCAAAATTTTTACTATAACTATTTTCTCCAGATACAACAAACATATATTTTGTATTTTGTCTAGCAGCTTCTACTATCCACCTTAAGTTCTTATGCTCTACTCGGCTCCCTAACGAGAAACAGAATTGATTGTCATTGATATTATATTTATTTAAAATACTATCATCATACTCTGTTCTCAGTATATGTTCCCACGAATTTCCAACAACTGTAATCTTACTCTTTTCCACATTATAAATTCTAGATATATCTGACTTAGAAAACTCACTTACTGTCAAAATTTCTTTATTTTTCTTTATAGCATTTCTTCTTTGAATAAGTTTTAATGGTTTTTTAACACATTTCCCAATAAAGCCTGTATAAGCACTTTCGATAAGTTCAGGTATGCAATCATGTACACATGTAATTCCATTTACACCAAATGGGAATGCTTGTGTCAAATCTACCAAAAGCGCATTATTCTTATTAACATATCTTGGAAGAGAAGTGTTTTTCCATTTAAGCACATCTTCGCTTCCATATTTTACCAATTGTATATTTTTCAAATTATTTTTAGCCACACAATATTCTGGTGTTAATAGCTCAATATCAAAATCCGCCACTAGTTTATCCAGTTCATTAATAATTTCCGTGGCAAACCGGCTAACGCCGGCAAAAGTTTTAAATACTAAATAGTCTCCATTTATTACTATTTTTTTCATCTTATTTTCCTATTATTTTGTTATAAAAGTTATTTTCACTGCCATAAACATCATCTTTAAGTTTATATGTCAATTTATGTATTGGTACCATTTCTATAATATGATTATATTTTCCTGAATCAAATTTCTCATCTAAACTATTAGACAATAAATGACTGTAATCACTATTTGCATATGGCACCTTATAATATTCTTTTGGATTATTTTCTAAAACAGTTGTCAAAATAATATATGGAATCAAATACTCTATGACATATTTCTCATTGCACCAATATGAAAATGCAATATTTCTTGTTTGTTTAATAACTTTATTATGAGCACTACAATGTAAAAACCATACACTCATCAACGCTGGATTTTTAATCAACCCAAACGAATCTTGAAAAGCAAAAAAATCACTTTTCATTATATAATCCGGTATTTTTCCAGTCATATAAACAGTTGAATCAATCCAAGTGCCTCCATAATGTTCAAGCAATGAAAATCTCAACAAATCCGAAAATGCTGCTGTAGATATATTTCCTTTTTCCAACCCTTCTGTAATATATGAAGGAAATTTAACATATTCACCGGCATTTTCATCTGTTAGAATAATAACATTCCCATCAGAATTTGCCTTAATAGACTCAATACATGCTTTAACTATATCAGGTGCATTATCAACTCCTTGTTTCCAATATACCCATATTGGAGACTTTACATCATTCTCCCCAAAGGATAGCCCTTTCGGTTCTGTATCTGCAAATTTCAAATAATTTTTCTTTATTTTCTTTTCAGCCTTTTTATAATAAAGTATCTTTTTTTGTTCATAATCATTGACAATATGAAATGGATTAGCAGTAAATATACCTCTTGTAAATCCATATTTTAAGCCATACCTTGCAAAATAATCATTTATACCAATATTCTTAAATGCACTCATACTTGCTTTTTTATTTTCCTTTTCTATGATATTTAAATGCTAACTTTATTATTTTTCTATCATCGACTAAGTATCTCTTTGCCATTCTTTTAGGATCCTGTGTAATTCTAAACAACCATTCAAGTCCATGATTAGCCATCCATTTAGGAGCTCTTTTTATATTCCCTGCTTCAAAATCAAAACTAGCTCCAAGTCCAAATGAAATTGGGACATCCAATTCTTTGCAATAGTGATACATAAATTTTTCCTGTTTTGGACAGCCTAAGCCAACAATAAGAATATCCGGTTTAGTTTTCGTAATCATATTTTTAATTTTGTTAATTTCTAACTGATTACTTTCAAATCCAAAAGGAGGCGAATAGGTGTCTACTACATTCAATCCCTCATATCTTTTCATCAAATTTGCTGCTGCTTTAGCAGCAACTCCCTCTTTTGCACCTAGGAAAAACATCTTATACCCTTTTTGTGTAGCTCTTTCACATAATAGAGGAAATAAATCTGATCCTGAAATTTTCTCCTTTATTGGAGTCCCATACCATTTAGCTATCCACAAAAGAGGTTTTCCATCAGTCAAAATCAATGACGCATTATCATAAACTGCTTTTAGTTCTTTATCTTTTTCCAGTTGAACTATGTGGTCTACATTCGGAGTTACAACATATGCCCCTTTCTCTTTAGCAATTATTTTGTCAATCGCATCTAAAGTCTCTTGCATTGTCAAATTGTCAATTTCAGTATTCATAAACTTCATTCGCGCCATATAACTTAATTCTCCATGGTATACTTTTGCTTATCATCCACACTAATTTCCTGTCCTAGTTGAACCTCAATAATATCCAAATCCGCAACAGCCTCAACCGTATGTTTACTTCCAGCCTTTATTGTCACAACATCTCCTGCTATAACATTTTTTGTTTCACCATCTATAGTTACAATTCCACTTCCGGAAACTATAGTCCATATCTCATCTCTATGATGATGCATATGATAGCTCATGCTCTCTCCGGCCTTCATAGATACCTTTACTGTCATAGAGCCATTCTGCACATCAACAACCGTGTATGTTCCCCACGACTTTTCAGCAAACATTGCCTCTGTCTCGATTTTCTCCACATACGGCTTCATATATCCGCTGCGCTCTTTATCAGAGATTATGATTCCATCTCCGCTGGCAGCGATTATCATATCCTTACATCCCATGCAAAGAATTGGGATATTAAGTTCATTTACCACATTTGTATTCTCACAGGTTTCATCCATGATAGCTTTGCCTTTTGCCTTATCTGCCATTACCTCAGCCATCATGTTCCATGTTCCGACATCCTTCCAGTCTCCACTGTAGCGAAGCACCTGAATACTTGGTTCCTTTTCCACAACTGCATAGTCAAAGCTGATTTTTGTCATTTGGTCATATCTATCAAACATATCCTGATAATCTTTATAATCAATCATGCTATGAGCTTTATCTATCAGATATCCCAGTTTGAATGCAAATATTCCGGCATTCCAGAGTGCGTTCTGCGCCAAATATTTCTTAGCTGTCTCTGTATCAGGTTTTTCCTTGAATTCCTTTACTGCACTTACGTTGTTTCCATCTTCTGGAATGATATATCCATATTTTTCACTTGGATATGTTGGTTCTATTCCCATGAGAGTCAATCCTGCATTCCCTGCCTGTGCCAGCTCTGCAAGCTCCTTCACTGCCTCATAATAGGTATCCTCCACATATGGGTCTACCGGGCATACCACTACAGGCTCATCCACTTTCACACCAAGTACATCATGTAAATAATTAGCCGCAAGAGCTATTGCCGGGAACGTATCTCTCCTGCATGGCTCCACACATATTGACACATTCTCACCAAGCTGATTCTTTATCGCACTTGCCTGTGACTTGCTTGTAGCTATTGTCACTTTTGCCTCCGGATCAACCTTTGTAATCTGGCGGTACACTCTCTGTACCATTGACTCATATTCACCCTTTTCATTTTTAAACAGCTTGATAAATTGTTTGCTTCTCACATCGTTTGATAACGGCCAAAGTCTCTTTCCACTTCCACCTGATAATAAAATAATATTCATAAATCTATACTGCTCCTTCATTTTTTAAAACACTAAATATCGTCTTAAAAATAATTTTTATATCATTTTTAACACTCCATTCTCCAATATATTTAGTGTCCAATTTAACAATTTCCTCAAAATCCGTGATATTACTCCTGCCACTCACCTGCCACAGTCCGGTCAATCCCGGTCTGAATGACATTCTGGCTCTGTGATGTGGTTCATACTTTTCCCACTCATCGAGTGTGGGTGGTCTGGTGCCTACCAGGCTCATATCTCCCACTAGTATATTGAAGAATTGTGGGAATTCATCCAGGCTTGTTTTCCTGATAAACTGCCCAATTCCGGTTTTCTTCTTTCCGTTTGGCAACACTTTATTGCCTATGATTCTCGGGTCAAAGTCCATCTTGAACATCATTCCGTCGCCCACTTTATTCTGTGCCGCAAGCTCCTTCTTTCGCTCCTCGGCATCCATATACATGCTGCGGAATTTGTACATCTTAAACTTTCTGCCGTTTCTGCCGACTCTCTCCTGCGAGAAGAATATCGGTCCAGGCGAGGCTATGTATATCGCCGGTCCCACAAATATCATGATGATTAGTGTGAACAGGCAGCCCACCAGTCCTCCGACTATATCCATGCCCCTCTTTACCAGAAGTGCGCTAATGTTTGCATAGTTCACGCTTGATGTGACTACTGTGTAGTCGCCTATCTTTTCTATCTGCTTGTAGCCACCCTGGGCTGTGCCGTTTTTGGCTATTCCTGTATGTACGGCTATTCCCATCTCAAGGAATATATCTGCCATCTTCTCCGGATATTCATCCTCGCTGCAAGGCGGAATAAGTACCTCATCCACCCACTCATCACACGCATAGTCCACTATGCCATCGTGGTTTGCAACTATCGGTATGCCGCATATAGTCTTACCCTTCATGTCTGTATCCAGTGAGGCGGCTACTATCTTTGTATAGCCTATACAGCTTTTCTCCACTGTGCGCAGTGTGTCACGTAGCATAGCATCAAGTGCTATGACAAACAGCGATTTCTTTGATGCTCCAAAGCCCTTTTTCTTAAGAATGCTCTTGAGCGCCACCCTTGCTACATATGTTATTGTCACATAGATTGGAAACATGATATAAAATGATAATC
>ERZ1108170.1552-NODE-1552-length-13996-cov-4.078258_pt1 | contig 13996 bp, 13 predicted proteins | sample MGYA00403705_ERZ1108170 | MGnify/ENA primary metagenome ERZ1108170 (study PRJEB35170, sample SAMEA104062422) | human gut metagenome | biome: human gut; feature: human-associated habitat; material: faeces | place: Denmark | collected 2012-06-15 ...
GCTCGATAGAGCGTGATTTGCGTAAAAATCTGAAATACAGCGAAAATACGCTCTCGGCGTCGTGCTCGACTATGCGGTGAACGATGTTCAGCCCGGTTCCTCCGGCTGCTCGCTCAGAGGCATAAAGTGCGCGGCAATGCTGCTCGACTGGGCGGCGGAGACCCCGCTTGACGCCGACGGGATCGCCGCCGCGGTCGAGACATGGAAGAGCGCTGCAACTGAGGATGAGCTCTCCTTGTTCAGTGAGTGCATGGATCTTGTCGCTTCCAGCTGCGAGTCCCTCTCGCAGGATAACGCGCAGGAGCTGCTCGATGACCTCGACCGCAGCAAGAAAAAGGGCAATCTTGCCTTTGTTCTTCTGGAATGTTATGGTGATCCCAAAGTATTTAACCTGACGAAGAACATAAAAAAACTGGACAAGCGAGACGGAATAGAGTGGAAAAACGATCTGTGTCTGCGGCCTGCCGCGCTGGAACGTGCGGTCCGCTTACAGGATGGATACCAGAACTATACTCTTTCCAAAATCGCGCGCGAGCTGAAGGATATGGGCGCGCTCGTTATTCAGGAGGAAGGCACATTGCAGGTACGCCTCAAGAAGGATACGCCGCGCGTGTATCGCATTCGGTTTGATGCTCTTGAGGAATACGAAGAACGCTTCTGATTGCAGAAGGCTGCTGTCTATATATTATAGAAGTGAGAGCCGTATCCTTATATTAAAAATACTTGCTGAAGGAGAGAAAACAACATGTCTAATCCCACAATTACATTCGTTTCGCCGCGTCGTTTCTACGACACCGCAACCGTAGCCGAGACCCACCGCCGTCTGCTCGCAGAGGGGCACAACATTTCGGAGAATGCGCTGCGCGGTCTGGTCGACTCTAAGAAATGCCTGTGGCGTGTCATCGAGAAGTATTTCGGTGAGAAACCGCACAAAAAGTGCCGTAAATGCTGCCGCTGCAAGTCGAAAACCGACTAAGGCGCACACCGGCGTATATATTATAACCGCAGAGGAGCACTCTGCACCCACCACCCCGCAGGTAAATCGGCTGGACCGGTTTCATTAAAATCTATACCATTTTAATATTTATTAGGAGGAAATTATCATGAACATGTTTGCACATCTGAAGTCGAAGCCCGAAATGCTTTCCGCCAACGACCTGCTGGAGATCTTCCCGATCTCTCGCAGCGGCATCTACGACCTGCTCCGTGAGCCCGGCTTTCCCTGCATCCACCTTGGCCGCCGCATCATCGTGCCGCGCGACGCGATGATCGACTGGCTCGAGAACCGTCTGCAGGAGGAGCTGAACAGCGCCGCGAAGAGCCGAGAGTCTAACGAAGTATCTGTCATGCCGGAGACTGAGTCTGAAGCAGACACCGACCTGCCGGAGACGCAGGTCCGCGAGGACGGCGTTTACATCAAGGTTCTCTCCCACGGCGCAAAGAAGCCGCAGGCGATCTGAGCACATATAAATGACAGCGAGGGTACACACCGTCACGGCATGTACCCTCATTTTTTTACTCCAAAATCGCCCGTATCTGCCGTTCTACGACAGCATTCAGCGCTTCCAGCCGCCCATTTGGCAGCTCAATCGTCGGATGCGGTGCAAAGCGGAACCCATCCAGATTTTCAGTTCCTGCCGGATTTCGTCCGTCAGCATTCCTTTTGCCGTCTTGATGAAATCCACGCCGATACGCGGACGGCACTTGCCGACATACCATTCCGGCTTTGCCAGCTGATCTTCGTCGAGATCAAACAGCAGACTGCGGTTGTGGTCGAACATCGGCGCGGCAGTCTTGACTTCCATCGTCTGATTATCGAACAGGAAACCGAAATTGCCGAGGTGGCGATCGGTATTCAAAATCAGCGCATCGAGCACGAACATCCGCCGAAGCACATCCTCCGCTCCGAATTTTTCATACAATTTTAGCAGTCCCGATATACTATTCGGGTGGTCGGGAAAATCGCCGATTTTCGCAAGGCCGTGTTCCTCATCCGTGAACAGACGGCACTTGGAGATCAGTTTTTGATGATAGAACCCCAGATCGTAATGCACAGCCTGTGGACAAATCTGCTCCGCAAGCTGACACACAAGGAACTCGGACAGCGGCTCAATCTCATAGGTATCGCTGCCGCTTTTGTACAGATAGATGCCGTCAGCCTCGCGCACCCAGCATTTCGCGTAGTAGCCGTCCGTGCCGAACTCCGGCGAAGTGGAAGACAGCGCTTCTTCACTGATGATACCGCTGAATGCCGCCTGTGCGATCAGCGCATCAAACTCGTTCCGGTAAAGCGAAACCTCATCCCAGCAGAGCGTTTCCGACTCCTCTTTCACCCAAAACGTATCGTTGAGCGACAGCGCATGCGTCACACGCAGAAAGCCCTCCAGACCGACACAGCCGTACTGCTCGAGAAGCTGCTCGATGTGCTTGCGGTGCTTGGGTGCCTTACGCTTTTCAAGCCATACCGTCAGCGATTGCAGGCCGATTGGCCGCAGGTCGGTATACCACTCACGAAGAATAGCACTCTCCTCGCCAAATTCGTCCTGTTCGCAGGAGAACAGCGCACAGGGCACGTCCTTATTCATTAAAATGTAGTCCATATCGCCTCTCCTTTCACTTCTGCACCTTCTCAAACACCCTCTCCGCTACCGCTTCGCACTCCTCGGGTGTGCACTGGAACGAGCGGGTGCCGAAGGACGCGCGAAACGTCTCGTAAAGCATGCTGCCGAGCGCTGCCGCGTCCGTATGCGGCTCCAGCCGCCCTCCGATCGACTGGATTTCCTCCATGTACTCGTTGCAGTCCCCGAACTTCATCGGGTCCCACACGCGGATTTCATCAATAAGCGCCTTCGCAAGCTGTAAAAGGTATTCCTTGCCTGCCTTCCGGCGTGCCTCATCCGCGATTGCGGCCACGCCTTCGACCGCCTGCGTGTGCGTCTGGTCGAGCAGATGCGTATAAATCTTCTGCGTGGTGGCCGGTGTGGAATGTCCGAGCGCCTTGCCGATATTGTACGCCGGAATGCCCGCCTGATTGGACAGCGACGCGAATGTATGCCGCAGCTCATGCAGCACGATCTTCGGCAGATCGTTATCCGCAAGGAACTTGCCGAACAGCTCAGACAGATAGTTCGGCCGGAACGGCCTGCCGTCCTCCATCACGACCACATAATCGTTATCGTCGTAGGCATTCTTATATTCTGCCCTGCACGCCTGCTGATGCTCCTTCGCCGCCTTCAGCATATCGCACAGCGTATCCGGCAGATAAAGCGTGCGCGTCGAGGACGCCGTTTTCGTGCCCTTCTCGATTTCCTTTTTACCCGCCTGCGTGCGCGTATTCTCGATCGTGATGGTCTGGTGTTCAAGGTCGACATCGCTCCACCGCAGACCGCACAGCTCGCCGCGGCGCAGTCCGAGATACGCGCAGATAAACACCGGCAGCTCGAGCCGCGTTCCGACAGCCTTGTCGAGCAGAATGCCAAGCTGTTCGGGCGTGTAGAACTTCGCCTCGCGCTGACGCTTTTTCGGCGGTGACACCGCACGCATCGGATTTTTCGTGATGTACTCCTGCCGCTCCGCCGCGTTCAGCGTGTTCGTCAGCAGATTATGATGCTTGATGACCGTATTCGGCGACAGCTCTTTTTCGCCCATCAGCCAAGTGTAATACTGCTGAATATCGCGTGCCGTCAGCTTTTGCAGACGGATTTCGCCAAGCTGCGGCTTGAGGTAATTCTCGATCATGCCGCGGTAGCCGTATGCGGTCGTCTCCTCGATCTGCGGCAGGATGATGTCCTTGTACCAGTAGTCAAGCCACTGCGAGAATGTGTACTCGCTCGGCATGATCTGCGTCCCTTTGTCCATCTTGACCTTGTGCTCGTTGAACGCACGGGTCGCGTCGCGTTTCGTGTCGAACGTCCGGTACTTGCGGACACGATTTCCCTCGCGGTCAACGCCGTAGTCAAAGCACACGCGGTACTTGTCGCCGCGCTGTGTAATGCTGCCGTATGCCATGCTCCTCACCTCTGTGGCTTAACGATACCACGGAATTTTGCGACTGTCAATGGCTACAAATGGCTACAACGCAAAATCGCATTCTCGGAAGAGTTATAATTTATCATAGATAAAAGCAAAACCGACGGTCTAAACCGTCGGTTTTGTGTTAGTTTTGGTGGAGCCGAGGGGAGTTGAACCCCTGTCCGAAAGCGCATCCACAAGGACTTCTCCGGGCGCAGTTTGTCGATTAAAATTCCCGCCGCGGTACGCCGGCAAACAGGCTTACCGTTTTGGTAGAGTCATGTTACATGACGGAGGCAACTCTTACCCCGTACACGTTCACCACTAATCGACGCCGGGTCTCTGGGCCGTGGTCCTCCCTGAGCCGACGGGCTAAGCCTTAATTAGGCAGCCTGAAGAGTATAATTGTTGTTGTTTAATTTATAAACAGTTGGAGCTTTTATCGCAGATCCCCGCTGCGGCCCGCTATCCCGGCTTCAACGCCCCCGTCGAACCCGTTACGGCCCCATATTCATGGGTAAGATTAACGATTACGCTCTTTCATCGCGCGGTCGATCTCGCGTTTTGCATCGCGTGCTGCGATGCTGTCGCGCTTGTCGTGCAGCTTTTTGCCCTTGCACAGACCGATCTCCAGCTTTACACGAGAGCTTTTGAAGTAGACCGCAAGCGGAATGACCGAGTAGCCGTCCTGCTTGGTCTTGCTGAACAGCTGAATGATCTCCTTCTTGTGCATGAGCAGCTTTCGCACGCGAAGCGGGTCCTTGTTGAAGATATTGCCCTTTTCGTAGGGAGAAATGTGCATGCCGCGCACAAAGATCTCGCCGTCCTTAAAGGTGCAGTAGCTGTCCTTCAGGTTGATGTGTCCCTGACGGATGGACTTTACCTCGGTGCCTGCAAGCTCAATGCCTGCCTCGTATTTTTCCTCGACAAAGTAGTCATGCCATGCTTTTTTGTTCGCAGCGACCTGCTTTGTGCCTTTTTTATCAACAGCCATGGCAAAACCTCCCTTACCGTGGTTCAGTTTATGATACCACGTTTCGGGAGGTTTGTAAAGTTACTTCTGTGTTACAGTTTTCGACGCAAAGTTACCCTCTGCAAATTCGCCTGATCGCACGGTTCAAGGCTGCATCCTCTCCGTACTTATCGCAATCCTCAATAAAGCGATCTTCTTCTCTGAACATCTGATCTTCCAGCCACAGTTCAAATTCGTCCGGAGTTAAAAAGCCCTTTGAACGATTGCAGTGCGGACACGCTGCCGTCAAATTGTTCGGGTCATCCGTACCGCCGCGAAAACGGGGCATTTCATGGTCTACATCCAAATCTTTCGCGCGTAATGCCTTGCCGCAGTATTTGCAATAATACCAACCATGATTAGAGGGATGTGTTCTAAAGAAAATTTCTCTATAACGTGCCATGTTAGTTCTCCTTAGTAGTACAAACCTCTTTCTTCTGCCACTTCCTGCGCGATGGAATTTCCGTTGCGCGCCATTTTGATAACCTGCTCTTCCGGAGCTCTCATGAGATCCCGCTTCATATTACGGTACTTATTTTCAATCGTCCTATTTGCTTCCTCTGCAAACCTTTCCATGCGCTTTCTAAATTTTTCTGCATCAAAACTCATTGTAATTTCCTCCTTGTGAAATTTTCCATTCCGCAGGCATAACGGGCGGCCAGAACCGCCCTGCCCACGGTCTGGAAAACAAAAAAATCCGTGCAAGTGCGGCCTTTCGGCCGTCCACACACGGATTTTCACACAAAGAAATATATGTGAATGCGCAGCAACACACCGATGTATAAAGAAAATGCAGCGCAAAACTTGTATTTTGAACGCACTTCCGCTATAATACATAATTGTGGTACGGTATGATGCCGTTGTGTATGGTGGGTAACGCACCTGCATAGGTCATAGGGTGTTGGCGCACCCTATGACTGCCGCATTTTTTGTTTTCCTTGCCTTCAGTATACCATCTTCAAACCGAACGTGCAAGGCTTAACGGAAAAAATAAGCAATTCAAGACATAAAAAACGAGGGGGATTTCGCAAAAATCCTCCTCGTTTATTTTCATTCTCCGAGCGCCTTTCCGATGCCGATATCGGCGCAGACGAGCGCGCCGCAGAGCGGTTTCGAGGCTTTCGCGAAGTGCAGCGGCTTGGTGCAGTCGAACGTCACGGTCGCATCAGCCTGCACCGCGCCCTCCGCGACCTCGCCGCTGTCGGCGCTGACGCCGCTCGGCAGGTCGAGCGCGAGCACAAACGCGCCGCGTTCTCTTTCTCTGCCCATCAGCGCACACGCCGCCGCGCCGCCCGGACGCAGCTCTCCGTGAAACCCCGTGCCGTACAGCGCGTCAACGACCGCATCCGCGCCGAACGCCGCCTGTTCCGTGTCGCGCACGACCTCCGCCGCTGTCTCTGCGAGCCGCGCGAGATTGGTTTTCGCGTCCGCCGTTTTCGGCTCGCCCTCCGCGAGCAGCACGCGCACCTGCACGCCCTCTTTCGCCGCGACGCGCGCCATCACAAAGCCGTCGCCGCCGTTATTGCCCTTTCCTGCGACGATCAGCAGACGCCGGAGCGCCGGAACACGCCGTTTGAGCTCGGCATAGGCCGCGCGGCCCGCATTTTCCATCATCTGTATGTACAGCAGACCGGCCTCATTCGCCGCCCGCTCGCGCTCCTTCATTTCTGCCGCCGTTACCGTTTTCGCCATGTTTCTCGCTCCTTACAGCGGCAGATTTTTGCCGTTGACGCAGGCTTCCTCGTCATCCTCGATCGGAACGAGCAGGCACTTTCTGCCCTCGACGATGCCCGTGCGGATGGAAGCCGCGCGCTCCTCCGGCACATGAAGCTCGATGTTGATGCTGCCGCCCGTCACCCACGGCACATCGTCCTCGTCGGTTTCGTTCGCGGCGTGCTGCGCAAGCTCCTGCTGGAGCACCGCAACCTTCTGCTCGAGCGCAGCAGTGTGCGCGCGGACAGTCCCTTCCTCGACCAGACGGCTGTCCAGCACGTTATGCGCCGCCGGTGGCTGCTCGCCGAAGGTATGCGCGTAGGACTTTTCGATCTGCTCGCGCACCTTTTCAGGTACTTCCGCCTCTGCGGCAAGGCCGGAGACCGCCTCCGCTGTCAGCTCGACCGGCGGCAGGCTCTCGTCCTCCTCACGCTCCGCGACCATCGCGCTGATGGTGCGCTGCATCTTGAAGAACGCCTCGTCTGCCTGCTCCTCGTCCTCTCCGAATGCGTCAATCACAACATTTCTGAACGCGAGCTTATCCTCGGCGGCGGTGCGCTGCGAGATGCAGCCGAGCACGTTTTCGATGAACTCCGCGTGCGACGGACGGCCTGTGCGCACATAGTACATCACCGCGTTCACATCGCTGCCGCGGTCGGAGAACGCCGGATAGACAAAGCCGAGGTCAGGCAGGCCGACCACCCAGTCGCGGTCGCGCGCGCCGATGCGGTTTTCGTCCTCCTTGTAGCCGAGCGCAGGCTTGGCCAGATCGACCGGACAGACCGCGCACAGCAGGTACTCGTAGATCTCCTCGGACTCCTCCTGCTCCTCGCCCGAGGTCGCCTTGGACGGCACATCATAGATGTCGTGGTAGACCAGAATGAGGTAGTTGCCGGGATAGCTGTACTCCTCGATGACCTTTTCGTACAGGCGGTCGAGCAGCTCCTCATTCGCAAGTCTGCTGTCGCGCAGGGTCAGCAGATAGGTGCGGCGCTCGTCGGACGCCTCGTTCCGGTCGAACTCAAGCTCGAGCAGATTGCTGCCGAGCGTGCCGGAAATGGTCTTTTTCGCAATTTCAAGGTACTTGAAATACTCGTCCTCCTCCAGCTCGGAGAACATATCGGTAAATTTGAGCACGATCTGCTTGCCGCTGTTGACGTAGCAGCCGCACATGCGGTCAAACGTGCACTCTTTCTTTTTCAGCCGGCGGCGCAGCTCCTGCACATCGCCCTTGGTAATATTCATAAGAGCAGTCTCTCCTTATTATATATAGAACACAGGCTGCCGGAAAAACGTCCGTTCCCCGGCAGTCTATTATATAGTATACTATTTTCCCCGGTACAAACGCAAGCAAAAATCTATCCGGTCCCTTTTCCCGTTATTTTCTTTTACGGTTCCGCATTTTCCGTCGTTTTGACGTTGAAAAGCGCATCGGTTATGTGCTATACTTACTCTATCTGAGAATATCTGCATCAAACATGGAGTGTATGAAAATATGGCATATGAAAAGAATCGCCGCCGCCCTCCGCAGGAGGATGACGGCACGCTGATCGAGGGCCGCAACGCCGTCCTCGAGACCCTGCGCTCGGGACGCGCAGTGGACAAGATCTTCCTCGCTGAGGGCGCGCATCTCGCAGACGTCGCCGCTGAGGCAAAAAAGCACGGCGTACCGACCGTGACCTGCGACCGCCGCAAGCTCGACCACATGAGCGTCACCGGCACACATCAGGGCGTCATCGCGCAGACCGCCGCACAGGAATATGTCTCGCTCGACGACATCTTCCGCGTCGCAGAGGAGCGCGGCGAAACGCCGCTCATCGTCGTCTGCGACGGCATCGAGGACCCGCACAACCTCGGCGCGATCATCCGTTCCGCGGAGACCGCCGGTGCGCACGGCGTCATCATCCCCAAGCGCCGCGCCGTCGGTCTGACGGCGTCAGTCGCCCGCTCGGCAGCCGGTGCGCTCGCCTACGTCGGCGTGCACAAGGCAAACAACCTCGCCTCCACCCTCGACGAGCTTAAAGAGCGCGGCGTCTGGCTGTTCGGCGCGGAGGCCGACGGCACGGTAGACCTTTACGAAGCGCCGTTCGACCGCGCGACCGCAATCGTCATTGGCTCGGAGGGTCAGGGCCTCAGCCGCCTGACGCGCGACAAGTGCGACTACATCGTCAGCATTCCCATGCGCGGCCGCGTCAACTCACTCAACGCCTCCAATGCCGCAGCGGTCCTGCTGTTCGAAGCGCTCCGCCGCCGTCTGGGACACTAAACAGATAAAAGAGGTCACATCATGGATAAGAAAGATGAATTTAATCTGGACGAGTTCAAGGATCTGCTGAACGACGTTCCGGATGCCGGTGATTTCGACCTTGAGTCGATCATCGCCGAGGTAGAGGGCCGCGCCCCTGCCGAACCCAAGGCCGAGCCTGCGCACAGCGAGCCGGTACACAGCGAGCCTGCCCCTGCCGCCGCAGAGCCGGCGCGCGAGCAGCCGCCGGTAAAGACTGCGCCGAAAACCAAGAGCAAGGCTGCGCCGGCCGCTCCTGCCGCCGCTCCCGAGGCAGAGCCTGAGGACCCGCGTGCCGCACGCATTGCCGCGCGCGAGGCCAAAGCTGCAGAGCACGAGCAGAAGGCTGCGGAAAAGCGAGCCGAAAAACGTGCTAAGCGCGAGGAAAAGCTCGCGGAACGCGAAGAAAAGCAGGCAGAAAAGGCCGCAAAGGCCGCTGCCGCTCCCCAGAAGGAAAAGGCGGAGCGCGTCTCGCGCAAGCAGGCCCGCGCCGCACGCATCGCCGCCGAGCAGGAGGAGGAGAACGAGGACATCGAGGTGCTCGACCCCGACCAGTCCTTCCGTGTGTTCCGCCGCCGCAGCCGCGGTCTGAACGCGCGCTCCATCCTTGTGCTGATCCTCGCCGCAGCAGCCGCCTACCTGTCGCTCGCGCCGAGCTTCACGCAGCTCCCCCTGCCCTCGCTCGTCGACATCGTCGCAAACCCGACGCTCGGCATCGGCTCGCTGCTCGTCCTTCAGATCCTCGCCATCCTCATCGGCGTCGACATTTTCAGCCTCGGCTTTTCCGAGCTGTTCCACGGCCGTCCGTGCCGCGAGACGCTGGTCTCGGTCGCGATCGTCGCGGCCATCCTGCACAGCGTTTCCCTGCTCGTATTCCCCGAGCAGAACGGTGTCACCACGCCCTACATCGCCGCGTCCATCCTCATGCTCTACGCCATGATGCGCGAGGACCGCGGCCGCTACGCCGCCCGTGCGCGCTCGTACAAGGCAGTCGCGCAGGCCGACCAGCTGCTTGCGGTCTACAGCCATTACGATGACGTTGACGACGCCTGCCGCGCTGCAAAGGGCCCGCTTTTCAACAAAAACGACTTTTTGACCGAGCTGGAGCGTCCGGACACCGTAGACCGTTTTTCCATGATCTACGCGCCTCTCGCGCTCGCGCTCAGCATCATTTTCGCGCTCGTCTCCTCGCTCGGCAGAGGTGAGCCGGTCCGCTTCTTCTGGGCGTTCTCGTCCATCACCATCGTCGCCGCTCCGATCGGTCTGCTCTGCGCTTTCGGCGCAGGCTACAAGAACATCGCGCGCCGCCTGCTGGCCTCCGGCGCTGCGCTCGCCGGTGCGCGTCAGGCAAATCTGCTGCGCGGCACGGAGGAGGTCGTGCTCGCGGAGAACGACCTGTTCCCGACCGGCTCGATCGAGCTCGAGAGCATCAAGGCTGTCGGTCAGCTCGACGAAACGCGCATCCTCTCCTGCGCTGCGGCACTCGCAGATGCGGCAGGTCTTGAGCTTGGCCGCGCGCTGAGCGAAGCCGCCCGGGCGCATTCGGCGCTCCCTCTCACCGCCCACGACCTCCGCGTCGTTGACGGCGGTCTGACCGGCCACGTCGGCAGCAGCTACATGGTGCTCGGCACGGGCGCGCTCATGGTCAACATGGGCGTCACCATCCCGGCTGAACGCGACAGTCAGGTCGCGATGTATCTGCTCGCAGATAATCAGCTTGCCGGTGTGATCACGCTGCGCTACCTGCCCACCAAGCACACCTACAAGGCAATGCGTCTGATGCGCCGCATGCACATGAACGCCGTTATCGCCGCACGCGATTTCAACGTTTCCCCGGCGATGGTCGAGGAGGAATTCGATCTGCGCCGCGGCTTCGCCGACCAGCCCGATCCGGCGGGCGTTGCCCGTCTGCTCGACCCGCGCTACGCCAAGGGCGACGCTCCGGCTGCTGTCCTGACCCGCGAGGGCGCAGGCCCGTTCATGCAGGTGCTTCGCTGCGCCGACAAGCTCGCCGGTGCGGTACGCTCTGCGCTGACGCTCAGCACATTCGCCGGTCTGTTCGGCATGCTGATCGTGTTCTATCTCGTGTTCCAGAACCAGGCAGCCGCGCTGCCCGTACAGCATCTGCTGCTGTACCTGCTCATCTGGTACATTCCGGTATTTATCATCAATCAGCAGACGCACTGAATACAGCAAGGCTTCGAACTCCGGTTCGGAGCCTTTTTCTTTTGCCTGCCGCCGCAGGCATTGTCTTTTTTTCCGTCAGCAGACGGTATGCCTTCCGCCGATACAGCGGTGCGCCGCTGAAGGCGACTTTACGCTCGGAGTGAGCGTGCACAATGGCCGCCTTCGGCGGCCGGGAGACGCCGTGCCCACGGCGGAGGGCAAGAGGGGGCCAAGACACCCTCCGGGTTTCTTATCCCCCTCTTAACTCCCCCACATCTTCCCTCGGGACGCTCAGCATAGCTTCGCGTCTAAACGGGGGGGGCGATGGCTCGGTTCCGTGCGTCGGGCAGCTTTTGGGACGCTGTAAGGCCCTGAATTTACTTTGCGTGATTTGCCGCGCATAACAGTGCGCGGCCATCCGGTGCAGAGCGCAAACACCGTCGCTGCGAAAAACTCCGCTTCCATCAAGAGCGTTCTCTTGGAGCACCAGACGCCCCTGTGGGCCCCCGCTTTTTAGACGCGCGACCGCAGGGAGTCGCGTCCTAAGGAAAGTTTGGGGAGTTAAGAGGGGAAAGAAAACCTTGGTTGTCTTTCCCCTCTTGCCCCCGCCGCCGGGCGGCGGCAATGCCCGGCCTGCCCATCGGCAGCCAATCTCGCCTGCGGCGGCAGGCCGCGGGAACGGCGGAACCGCTTCCCGTCGCTGACGGGAAAGAAAGAGGCCGCGCTTGCCGCTATAGCAAGAATTTGAAAGTTTCTCCGTCTGCTCTCGGTTTTTCTGCGGAAAATCCCTCGTTCTTTTCGCAAGATTGCTCTGGTTTTTCCCCGCCGGAAGCGCTAAAATAGAGCCATAGTCAACAGAGAGAACAGGCGGCCCAAACAGCCGCGAAAAGAGAGTTTTTGGATTGAAAAGGAGAGTTTCTGCTATGAAAACTGTAAAGATTGGTTCGGTTGGCTTGGGCCGTCTGGGCCACGAGCACGCAAAGAACCTTGCAACGCAGGTTCCGGGCTGTGAGCTGGCAGCGATCTGCGACGTAGACGCAGGCCGCGTCAAGGAGGTCGCCGAAGAGCTCGGCGTTCAGTACACCTACACTGACTTCGAGGAGATGTGCAGGAACCCGGAGCTCGACGCGATCGTCATCGTTTCCCCGTCCTTCCTGCACTGCCAGCAGATCGAGATTGCCATGAACAACGGCAAGCACGTTTTCTGCGAGAAGCCGCTCGGCACCGACGTAGAGCAGTGCAAGGCCGCGGAAAAGGTCATCGAGGCACACCCCGATCTGATCTTCCAGCTGGGCTTTATGCGCCGCTTCGACAAGTCCTATGCTGAGGCAAAGCGCAAGATCGACAACGGCGACATCGGCAAGGTCGTTCTGGTCCGTTCCTACACGCAGGACCCGCGCAGCACCATCGAGTCTACCCTCAAGTTCGCACCGCACTCCGGCGGTCAGTACCTCGATATGTGCGTACATGACATCGACCTCATCCGCTGGTTCACCGGCTCCAACGTCAAGAACGTCTGGGCGATCGGCGGCGTATTCGAGTTCGACCTGTACAAGGAGCTGAACGATGCCGACAACGCAGCCGCTACCATCCAGATGGAGAACGGCGCAATGGGCTTCATGTTCACCAACCGCACCCATGCGGCAGGCTCGAACGTCGAGACCGAGATCATCGGCACGCACGGCACGCTGCGCATCGCGAACGTCGGCGCAAAGAACCTGCTGAACATCGTCGACGAGCACGGCTCCCGCGAGGAATACTATCCGGACTTCATGAGCCGCTGGCACGAGGCCTTCGTGGCAGAGATGGTTGCCTTCACCGGCCATGTCCGCGACAACACCAAGCCGGCTGACCTCACCGTTTATGACGGCACCGCAGTCTCCGAGGCTGCTTACCGCTGCAAGGAGTCCTTCGAGACCGGCAAGATGCTGCCGATCCGCTAACAAGTGAAGCAGAAGCGCCCGCTCTATCCGGTTTACGGAACGAGCGGGCGCTTTTTGGGGTCGATCATGGAAAAAAGACAGAAAAAACCCCGAAACCGTAAGGTTTCGGGGTAATGTGGCAGCCGAAGAAGGATTCGAACCCTCACAAACAGAGTCAGAGTCTGTCGTGCTACCTTTACACAATTCGGCTGAATGCTTGCCGCTCTCTGCGACTTTATTAGTATAGCGCATCCGCAGCCGGGTGTCAAGTGCTTTTTCTCCGAACAGCATGACTTTTTATGGAGGCATCTCTCCGATGGCGCCGCGCAGCTTCTCGAGCGCTCGCTTTTCGATACGGGAGATATAGCTGCGAGACAGGTTCATACGGCGGGCGATCTCGTGCTGCGGCAGTGGAGCGGCAGCGCCGAGACCGTACCGCAGCCGGATGACCTCGCGCTCACGCGGGCTGAGCGAGGAGAAGAGCGCACGGTACATCGAATAGTAGCGGTCATGATCGTCCACAGCGTTCAGACCCTCGTCCTCGCAGCTGATCGTATCCTGAAGCGAAAGCGCATTGCCGTCACCGTCGGTCTCGAGCGTATCCGAGAGAGAGACCTCACCGGCCGTTCTGCGCTTGCGGCGGAAGTGCATCAGCAGCTCGTTCTGGATACACTTGGAAGCATAGGTAGTCAGACGGATGCCGCGCTCTGCCTGAAAGGTGTCGACCGCCTTGATCAGACCGATCGTTCCGATGGAAACAAGATCGTCGCGTTCTGCCTCCGGGGAGTAGTATTTTTTGATGATATGCGAAACAAGCCGGAGATTATGCTCGATCAGGATATTCTTTGCCTGAGAATCACCCTCCTGATATTTTTGAAGATAATATTT